>Ga0206963_10197_pt1 | contig 19888 bp, 13 predicted proteins | sample Alteio_BWOrgHeat_28_FD_152958 | JGI IMG/M metagenome (GOLD analysis project Ga0206963, IMG submission 152958) | Enriched cells from forest soil in Barre Woods Harvard Forest LTER site, Petersham, Massachusetts, United States -... | ecosystem: Environmental > Terrestrial > Soil > Temperate forest >... | reverse complement strand
ATTGGACCAGTGCATGAGAACGAAACAATCGCCAATGTAAGTGCCATAAAAAATATGCCAGCAATATTTCCAACGCCCGCTTTTTCATCTGCTTTGTTTGCAACGCTTCCTGGTAATGTAATTTCAAAATAACCAAAAAATGAAATCGCAAATACAACGAAGATGACAAAGAAAATAAGGTTGAGCCAAACGTTTGTTGAAATGTTATTGAGTATTTCCGGGTTTGCATCCAGCAAATAAAATGGAAGGCTTAATAATACATAAATAAGAAAAATAAAAAAACCATAGAGCATTGCATTTGCAATTCCTTTTTGCCTGCTGGCTGCGCGTTTTGTAAAAAAAGAAACCGTTAATGGTATTAATGGAAACACGCACGGCGTAAGCAATGCAATAAAACCTCCAACCAATCCAAGTAAAAAAATACTTGTTAATCCTTTGCCTTCGGTGCTTTCATCACCACAATTGCTTACAGGATTTTTGAGATCAAAACTTTTAATTTTTATTCTTGTTGTTGCTGCAACGCCGCCTTCCAACGGAACAGAAAACTGATAAGCTATTAATGGGTAAAATTCTTCTGCCTTTCCATAAGTATATTTAAAAGTGCCAATCAAATTTGCAGGAACTGTTCCTTTAATTTTTATAGTTGCGATAAATTCTACATCGCTTTCATAAATTTTAAATGATGCATTATCAAAAATTTTACTGGTGATAGTTTTATTAATACCAACTTCTTTATAAACCTTTTCAACAACAATTGATGAATCTGAAAACAATAATTGCGCAGCAGGAATATCACTTATTGTTTGATTGGGCGCATACAATTGCCAGCCGTTTGTTGCTTTTGTTTTAAAAGAAATTTCATATTCGCCATTAGCAATTTTTTTGCTGCTTGCATTCCATTTAAATGCAGAACTATCTTGTGCGTTTGCGAATGAAAAAGTTATTAATAAAAGAAGAAAAGAAATAAGCCGAATTAGTTTCATAAAAACATTATTAAAAAAATAAACGAGCCTTTCATACAAAGAACTCGTTTTAAAATTTTATAATTGGTCGCATTGCCGACTATCCGCCAACATTAACTTTTATATCTACATCAGCCGGTGGCAAACATTGTTTATCGTTGCAAACCATAAACTCCACTTTGCCCGCTAAATCTGTTTTCACATTTGCTTTTAATTTTATTATCTGTACAAAGTCAACCGTTTTTTCATAATATTTCACGTCATGTTTCCATGCAGTTTCATATTTACTGATTAGTTTTCCCTGCTCTTTTACTTTGCCGTTAAATGTTATTAACGGGTTTGGAGAAAATGTAAATGAAGTAGCTACAGGCCCTTCTCCGCCTGCATCCTGCGCGTATAAATGATAATCGCCATTAATGGTTGCAGCTAAATGTACTTCGTAAGTTTTGTCTGCAATTTTCTTTACGGTATAGTTCCACTGAACTTGTTTGCTTGATTGCGCAAATGAAAATGTTGCGATTAATATTGCGAAAGAAAGAAGTAAATATTGTTTCATAATTTTTTCAGGTTGATTATTCAATAACGGCAAAGTTGCTGCAACAGATGCTAACAAAAGTTTAAATATTTGCCAATTGCTTTTCCAGCTTTGCATTATCAATTGCTTTGTTAAGATACAACGATTGCAAAATAATTTTACCATCAACATTACCCAAATTTTCAGAACATGCTCTTTCAGGATGCGGCATCATGCCAATTACATTTCCGTTTGCATTGCGGATGCCTGCAATATTTCTTAATGAACCATTTGGGTTTCCAACGTTATTAATGTTTCCATTTTCATCGCAATATTTATAAATGACGTGGTTGTTTTTTTCCAAATCATCCAGCGTTTTTTCATCTGCATAAAACCTTCCTTCGCCATGCGCAATGGGAATCATTAATGGTTGCCCGTTTTCTTCTTTTATAAAAATATTTTTACCAATAAATTGCTGGTTTGCGTTTCTTAATAAAACGCCGGGAAGCAAATGCGCTTCACACAAAATCTGGAAACCGTTACAAACTCCCAGCACATTGCCGCCTTTGTTTGCAAACTCGATTACACTTTGCATCATCGGGCTGAAACGTGCGATGGCGCCGCAACGCATGTAATCGCCATAACTAAACCCGCCAGGCAACACGATACAATCTTCTGTATCAAACATGCTCAAATCTTTTTCTTTATGCCAAAGCATTATCACTTCCTGGTTCAAATCATATTGTAATGCATCCTGCATATCGCGATCGCAATTGGAACCGGGAAAAACAACTACTCCAAATTTCATATTAATAATTATTTTGAAAAGAAAGATAAAGGTAACAATATCCTTATTAACCGTAAAACTCAAACCACATAATTAATGAGGATAATAAAAGCAAACGTTATCCAATGCAATATTAATGGCAGGTTTTTATTGGGCGCATAATAATAAGCCGCGGCATGAAAAGCCGCAAAAGGCATTGCAATTACAATCCAGTTTTCGTATGAATCTGCATGGTTTATTATTATTACAAACAAAGCAACGAGTAAAAATAATAATGATAAGCTCCAGCTTTTGCGAACCTGGATCAGCATCTTATTTAAATTCCCTTGCACAAAATATCCTCCAATCATAAACGGAACAACGAGCAATATAAAACCGAATGAAACCCAGATGGAATGCGGCATTCCGGGCAATGTGATGGTTATGGAAGGAACAATATTTTTCCATTTCCAATTGTTGGTGATGTATAAAATAATGAACAAAAAATAATATGGAAAAGTAAAACCAAGTAAACCCATCAACCATTCTTTTATCCTGAAAGGCCGCATGGTTAATAACGAGAAAAAAACGAGCAGCAGAAAAAACAACGCAGGCACATATAACAATGTAACGATGCCCGTTAATACGCCGATATTAAAAATTGCCGGTTCCGGGCGATTGTTATTATAGAGCGCAACCATTTTATACCAAATCCATATTAATAAAGAATTTATTAATAATGGTGCAGAAAAATGGTTCCAGTCGGGCAATAAAGAAGTTACCAAAATATAAGACATACCGGGCAAAAAATTTGGCTTTGGTAAAATTTTCTGGTAATTGCAAATGCGGTTGAATAATGTTGCCTGCGTAAATATTAATAAGAAAGTAAAAATGGAAAATATAATTGGCGAATCATGAAAAAAAGCATCGAGCGCATTAAAAATTATGCGGTATAAATAATTGTCTTCTTTATGCAACACAGGCAAAACGTGATGTATAAACACCGGAAATTTTAATACCAGTGCATACACCAAAAGCAGCAGCGCATTGCCGGGGTTTTTTTGTTTAAAGATACCAATCACCAAACAGGTTTTTAAAAGTCAACTTTTGCAAAACAAAGATAGTTCCTGTATAAACAGGGTATTAATATTTGTTTGCCGCTTAATTGCCTTCCGTGCCTTGGCATAAACTCGTAGCCTTTGTCTAAATTTTTAAGAGTTGGGTAGCGCGTAATTTTTCCATCGGGCGCAATACTTTGATCGTTTAATAAAAGGTTGCGGCCTTCATATTGATTGTATAAAAAATGCAGTTCGCCGCCGGTATTCATCAATTGATAGGAAATCATATTGTCCGTTTCATCATCATACTGGCTTTTGGGAATTACATTGCTCCATTCTACATTATCATCTTTATCAAAAGATACAATCATCAAATTTTCTGCATGATAGCGCATGGCTGTGTTTCCATTATAATTTCCATAGCGGTTGCCATAAAATGGAGAACCATAATAACCACCAAAACCCGGTCCCATGTAAGGATTGTAGCCATTCATATAATCCCAGCGATTAAAATAACCGCCGCGCGAAGTAGAATATTCTGCTTCGCTGATTAATATATATCCGCCATCACGTTTTGTAATAATTTGTTTAATAAAAAAATCATTAAACGCAGACTTGATGCTTGACTCGGAACTTTTTGCAACCGATCTCAAATCTTCAGTAAAAGCGGCGAAGCTTTCTTTAATTCTTGTATCGCTCACTTTATCCCATAGCAAAGAATATGCACCTTCAATATTTCCTCTTTTTTGTTTGTAATAAAAACCGGTTAATATGTAGCGCTTGTTTGTATTATCAACTTTAATTTTCAGTTCATCCAAAATATGATCCTGCGTTCCTGCATCTTTAATTGAAAAAGTATCTGCAAGCGGGCCTTTGGTAACCATATTTACCCTTGTAATATAGTCGCCGCCGCTGCTGTTTAAAAATTTTGCAAACACCAGCTCACCATCATTATCAAGCGAAAAATCTGTAAAGCTGTTTTCTTTTTCTTCCATCGGTAAATAAATACGGTGCCTGTCGAGCAGTTCCATATTTCCATCATACAAAAAAGTGGTAAACAAAAAATTTTTAGAATTTTTGCTGTTTATTTTAAACAGCATTATCCGTTGTTTGTCTTCACTAAAAATGGTTGTATAAATTTTATTGCTTGATGTAAGCCCGATTTGCGTAGTATCTAAATCTGCTGGTTCATTCAATTTTTTTGCAAAACCATCCATTTTTACCATGGCAAGATGAACGATGTTTTTATGCTGGTATTCATAAAACATATAAAAATGATCGCTGTACGGAACAAAATAAACATTAATATACCTGTCGGGAATAAAATCGAGGTTAACGCGCTGCAGCAATTTCATATCGTTGTCATAAACAGAAATGGCATTGTCGTTTCGGTTGTTTTTAAAAACCAAAAAGTTGCCGCTTATTTTGCCGATAATTTCAAAATTTGTTCTGCGGTTATCATCGCGTTCTGGTTCTGAGTAAACTATTTTTTGCGCAAAAGCAATTACAGGAACGATGAAAAAACATAATGGCAATAAGCTTTTCAGAGATATTTTCATAGCTTGTATTACTTTAATTTTAAATGGCTTTTGAGCCGGAAATCTGGTTGTAATTTAGTTAAAAGTTTAATGCAACGCTGCCGGCAAAACGGCAAATTGATTACGCAACTAATCATTAATACAATGTATATGCACAAAAAGTTGCCTTGTGGTTAAATGATTTTTCTTAAAAATATTGGTGCATCTTAATTAATTTATTTACTAATACCTTTGCAAAGCCGTAAAGTTTTATATGGCACAATTATTATTAATAAAACCGTTCCCCGGTAAGAAATATTTTAACTGATTCCGCCGTGAGCAAACAGATTAACAAAGTAACATTCGCCAATTTAGTTATTGCATTAGGTATTATTTACGGAGATATTGGCACATCTCCATTGTATGTTCTCAACGCTATTATTAACGGAAGAAGGATTGAAGAAAAACTGATTCTCGGTGCATTATCGTGCATCATTTGGACGCTGACTTTACAAACCACCGTTAAATATGTATGGCTTACTTTAAAAGCCGATAACAATGGCGAGGGCGGCATTTTTTCTTTATACGCATTGGTAAGAAGGCAGAAAAGATGGCTCGTTTTGCCTGCAATGATTGGTGGCGCAGCGCTGCTTGCAGATGGAATGATTACGCCTCCGATTTCTGTAACATCCGCCATTGAAGGCTTGCGGCAGATGGCTGCATTTAAAGATATCGAGCAATCTACCATCGTTTATTTAGTGCTTGGTATAATGGCGATTTTATTTTTTCTGCAACAATTTGGTACAGATTCTATCGGCAAATTATTTGGGCCGATAATGTTTATTTGGTTTGCCATGCTTGCAGTATTGGGTTGCAGCCACCTGATGGATGATTTGCAAATTTTCCGTGCATTCAGTCCATATTATGCCATTGAATTATTAACGACTTATCATAAAGGTTTCTGGATTTTGGGCGCTGTGTTTTTATGTACAACAGGTGCAGAAGCGTTGTATTCCGATCTCGGGCATTGTGGCAAAAATAATATCCGCATATCGTGGGTGTATGTAAAAACATGTTTGTTGCTGAATTATCTCGGGCAAGGCGCATGGTTGCTGGCAACGCATAATGGAAAATTTTTCAACATTACTACAGGCAATGTTTTTTTCAATATAATGCCGCAATGGTTTTTAATACCGGGAATTATTATTGCAACTGCAGCAGCAATCATTGCGAGCCAGGCATTAATAAGCGGATCGTTTACATTAATAAGTGAAAGTATGCGGCTTAATTTATGGCCGAAATTTCGCATCAGTTATCCAACAGAAGAAAAAGGCCAATTGTATATTCCTGCAATTAATTTTTTATTATTTGTTGGTTGCTGCGGCATCACTTTATATTTTCAAAGTTCTTCGCACATGGAAGCGGCGTATGGTTTGGCAATTACTTTGTGTATGCTTGCTACATCTATTCTGTTTGCCAACTATTTAATTTCTCACCGAACAAATTCGTTATTAATCTATTTATACCTGTCAGTTTATTTAACGATTGAATTAAGTTTTCTTGTTGCCAACTTGGATAAATTTCCACACGGAGGTTTTGTAACATTAATAGTTGCTGGGGGATTATTTACGATAATGTATGTGTGGCACCGCGCGCGAAAAATCAAAAACCGCTATGTAGAATTTGTGCGCATGGAACATTATATTCCACAAATACAGGAATTGAGTAACGACCGCACTGTGCCGAAAGCCGCGACACACCTGGTTTACATGACGAGCGCTAACAACCCGAAAGAAATTGAACATAAAATCATCTATTCTATTTTAAATAAAAAACCGAAGCGCGCAGATATTTATTGGTTCATACATGTTGATACGTTGGATGATCCATACACAGCTGAATATTCTGTTGATCACATTATTCCGAACGATATTATACGTGTTGAATTTCGTTTGGGTTTTAGGATGGAACCAAAAATTAATTTAATGTTTCGCAAAGTGGTGGAGGATTTGGTAAACAATAAAGAAGTAAATATTACCAGCCGTTATGAATCTTTGGAACGCAATAATGTTGTTGGAGATTTTCAATTTATTGTGATGGAAAAATATTTGAGCCAGGATAATGAGTTGCCATTTTTTGAACGCGTGGTTATGAAATTATATTTCTGGGTAAAAGAATTAAGCCTTTCAGAAGAACGTGGTTTCGGGCTCGATCCATCAAACGTGACGGTTGAAAAATTTCCGTTAATCGTTTCCCCAATTCCAAATTTTAATTTAAAAAGAACAGAAGCAGAAGTATAATAGTTGTTATTAATTATGCAGGAAATTTCCCCGTTTTCTTTACAGCAAAAAATTATTAATAAAGAAGATTTTCAGTTAATAGATGTGCGCGAAGCCAATGAACACGCGGCTTTCAACATTGGTGGCACATTAATGCCACTTTCAGAATTAATGGATCATGTTGAAAAAATTTCCATTAATAAGCCTGTAATTATTTATTGCAAAAAAGGAATAAGAAGCCAGATTGCCATTCAACGGTTGGAAGAAAAATTTAAGTTTACCAATCTTATTAATCTTCGCGGCGGAACAGATTCTTGGATCAAAGAAAATCAAAGTTCAAGATTCAAGGCACAAGATTAAAATCTAAAATACAAAAAACAAAATCCAGGATTAAGAATTCAAGACACAAGTTCAAAGCGCAAGTTTTTTATTTTTTAATTTTTATTTTTTACTTAACCATTAATAAACTGTTTTAGTTTTTCTGCGCGCTGTTTTGTAATAAAATAATGATTGTGCGAGATTGGCCTTTCTTCAGCATTTACATCAAGCAAATGCAATTTTTTATTCTTTAAAATATACACATCGTAATCAAAATGTTTTATCATTTCATACAATGCAATACGATCTTTAATATCGCCAAGCTCGCATAAAAGTGTTGGATGATGTCTTTCCAAAATTTGCATCATTGATGAAAAAACAGCAACTTCCAAACCTTCCACATCGCATTTTATAAAATCCAAACGCGGCAAATCTTTAAATAAATTATCGCCTTTTTCATTCTTCACTTTTTCTGATTCGATATACTCAAACTCCTGGCTGATTTCCTTTACACGTGCATAAGCAAACTTCTTCATATTGTTTACCTCAGGAATTCCCATCTCAACAAATTCACCATCGCCGCCAAGTGCAACCTGTTTTAATATAACGTTATTAATGTTTTTATTCCGCAATAAATTTTCCAGTGTTTTATTGAATTTGCTCATCGGTTCAATCGCAATTACTTTTCCATTTGCACCAACAAGCCTGCTTAATTCGCCGGTGTAATATCCTAGGTGCGCGCCAATATCAACACAGTAATTTCCGGGCTCAATTATATTTTTTAAGAAATAAACATCCTGGTAATCTTTGCCCGGCAATTCTGTTTTATATATTTTTTGAAAAGAATTTGCAAGCAGGGAAAGATATTTTTTTTCGCCCAGCAACGACAATAAAATTTTCTTAACACCATTCATGCCGCTAAATTAAATGATTAATCTATTAAGGTTAATGAATGGCAATTAAATTTATTAATACGATTGATTAAAAAAACACGATCATTAAACAGGTACCACATACAAACTTTTATTATTCCTTATTTTTTCGGGAACGGCATTAATAATTTCCTGAATTAAAACCTGCATCAGGCGCTGCTTTACAAAGTCGCGGTGCACAACCAAACTTACTTCGCGCATGGGCGCAGGGTTTTTAAAATGCCTTATCAATTGCAATTGCCGCTTATTTAAATCCATCGTTGCAAGCTCTGGCAAAATAGTAATGCCATCATTTAATTCCACCATTCTGCGCAGCGTTTCAATGCTTCCTGCTTCGTATTCAAAATGGCTTCCTTCGCGGCTGGCTTTACGCAACTCACACAAGTTTACAATCTGCGATCGGAAACAATGTCCTTCTTCAAGCAACCATAATTTATTTGGATCAATATCTTGCGCAAGCAAATAATTTTTTTTATAAACGCCATTCTTTTTTGAAACATATGCAACCAGTTCTTCATAAAAAAGAACATGTTCTTTAATGCCATTTTCCTGTAAAGGCGTTACTAAAATACCAGCGTCAATGCGGCCTTCACGCAATCTTGAAATAACATTTTCCGTCATTATTTCATTTACAATTAATTTTATCTGTGGATATTTTTTTGAAAAATTTTGTACAAACAACGGCAACAAATAAGGCGCTAATGTTGGTATAATTCCGATGCGCAATTCGCCTGTTAATGTGCCTTTTTTTATTTGCACAATTTCAGCCATCATTTTTTTCTCAGATAAAATGCGGCGCGCCTGTTCAATGATTTCTGTTCCGGCTTCTGTTGGGATAACAGGTTGTTTGCTGCGATCAAATATTTTAATCTCCAATTCTTCTTCGAGCTTTTGCACCTGCATACTCAACGTTGGCTGCGTTATAAAACAATGTTCCGCCGCATTTGCAAAATGCCTGTATGTGTCAATCGCGATAATATATTCCAATTGGGTAAATGTCATTATAAAGCAAATCTATTGCATATTGAAATCAATCAATAATATTGATGACAAATAACTGCTTTGTGAAAATGAAAAATTGCAAAAGTTTTTTGCAGAAGTAACATTAACAAAACCAAGCTTCTATTCCTGGAGCGTTACTTTATTTTTAGCAACTTTTAACTGATAAGTGCAGCCAACTTTTAATGCAACATTTTCTTTTGCATGGCTCACCGGAAAATTATAACAAACCGGGTAATTATATTCTTTCACAACATCATCAATCAATTCATAAATGGTTTTTCCAAACGGGCGATCAGTATCTTTTAAATCTGTAAAACCACCAATTATTAATCCTGCTAATTTATCCAGTTTGCCACTGCGTTTTAACTGGTAAAACATGCGATCTATATTGTATAAATATTCCCCCACATCTTCTATAAATAAAATTTTATTTTTTGTTTTTATATCAGAAGATGAACCGATAAGGTGTGCCAATAATGTAAGATTGCCACCAATTAATTCGGCTGTCGCTTCGCCTTTTCTATTCAATGCGTTTATAGCACATTGATATTTATTTTTCTTTCCTTCCAATGTATTTTTTAATGATAAAACAAATTCATTTTTATAACCATCATCATTAAACGCAGAAGCCATCGGCGCATGTAATGTTGCAATTTTATAATTGCTATTAATGTGTGCATGCAAAACAGTAACGTCACTAAAACCAATAATCCATTTTGGTTTCTTTTTAAATTTCGTAAAATTTATTTTATCAATAATGCGACTAATGCCGTAACCACCGCGGGCGCAGAGGATTGCGTGCACATTATCATCATCAAGCATTTGCTGAAAATCGGCTAACCTTTCTTCATCAGTTCCAGAAAAATAATTTTGTGAAACGCTGTTTATCGTGTTGCCAATTTTTATTTTATAACCCCAGTTTTGAAGTGTATTAATACAGGTTTGTATTTTATCCGATGCCATAAATCCTGCAGGGCAAACGATGCCGATTGTATCACCTTTTTGTAAATATTTGGGAACAATAATCATTTAAATTTCTTTTAAAAAACATTCGGTGTTATTAATGCTAAGTGTGTGGTTCACTCCGCATTTTAATGCATAATTTGTTTTTTGATGGCCAACCGGAAAATCAAAACAAACCGGGTAATTATATTCTTTCACTTTTTCCAACACAATGTCATAAATCGTTTTGCCAAAATCTTCGCCGGCTTCATCTGGCTTTACTTTGAAACCACCGATTATTAATGCTTTTAAATTAGAAAGTTTATTTGTTCTTTTTAAATTCCAGAACATACGATCGATGCTGTATAAATATTCGCCGGTATCTTCTACAAATAAAATTTTGTTTTCAGTTTTAATATCAGACTTACTTCCGGAAAGTGATTCCAAAGTTTTCAAATTGCCGCCAACCAGCGCGCCTGCTGCGTTTCCGGGTTTGTTATTAATGTTTGGTAAAAAACTATATTTCATTTTTTCTCCAACCAAACTTTGTTTGATGGAAATAATAGAATCAATTTGCGCTGGTTCTGCTTTGCTAAAATCATCCGGAAAACTGTTGCACATTTTTGAATGAATGGAAGCAATATTAAAATTCCGATTAAGGTGGGAATGTATAACGGTGATGTCACTAAAACCAATTATCCATTTTGGTTTATTAATAAATTTTGTAAAATCCAGTTTATCAATAATGCGCACAGAGCCATAACCGCCGCGCGCACACATGATCGCATTGATAGAATCATCATCAAGCATTTGCTGAAAATCGTTTGCACGTTCATCATCAGTTCCACCAAAAGTATAATCGCGTTTATTGACTGTACTTCCAACGCGCACTTTAAATCCCCAGTTTTGCATTTGCTGAACGGCTGGTTGTATTTCTTTATCAGTAATAAATCCCGCAGGGCAAGTGATGCCAATTACATCTCCAGCACTCAAATATTTTGGGATAATGATTGGTTTATCATAATCATTTTGATAAATATTTTTTTTACCAACTACAGGAATTGCGGCGCCAGCTATTAATATTGATGAAAGAAATTTTTTACGGTTCATTATTATAAAGTTATTTGAAAATAGTGATTTTGAGATTGGTTGATATTAATGTTTATTTTTGCAATCTTTAAAAAGTAAAAAGTAAAAAGTAAAAAGTAAAAAGTAAAAAGTAAAAAGTAAAAAGTAGAAAATAGAAAACTAATGATACTCATTGGATTTTTATTTTTGACTTTTTACTTTTTAATCTATTAATAAAATTCGAATGACAGATTATAAAAGAATATTGGTTACTGCGGCTTTGCCTTATGCAAACGGGCCGGTGCATATCGGGCATTTGGCGGGTTGTTATTTGCCAGCGGATATTTACGTGCGTTACCAGCGCGCGCAAAAACGCGATATAAAATTTGTAAGTGGAACGGATGAACATGGCGTGCCTATTACAATCCGTGCGATGAAGGAGAATATTACGCCGCAACAGGTGGTTGATAAATATCATGATTTGATCAAAGAAAGTTTTGCGCAGATGAATATTTCTTTTGATATTTTTTCGCGTACTTCTAATAAAATTCATCATGAAACGGCTTCTGGTTTTTTTACCAAATTGTATGATGCAGGTTTGTTTGAAGAAAAAGAAACCGAACAATTTTATGATGAAAAAGCAAAAACATTTTTGGCTGATCGTTATATTGTTGGCACCTGCCCGGTTTGCGGAAATCCGAATGCGTATGGTGATCAATGTGAAAATTGCGGCACTTCATTAAGCCCTGATCAATTAATAAATCCGCGCAGCACATTAAGCGATGCAACGCCTGTAAAAAAGAAAACTACGCATTGGTTTTTTCCATTACAAAATTATGAACCGTGGTTGAAGGAATGGATTATTAATGATCATAAAGAATGGAAAAATAATGTATACGGCCAATGCAAAAGCTGGCTGGATAACGGTTTGCAGCCACGCGCCATGACGCGCGACAGCAACTGGGGAATAAAAGTTCCATTACCAAATGCAGAAGGAAAAGTTTTATATGTTTGGTTTGATGCGCCGATTGGTTATATCAGTGCAACAAAAGAATTGACAGATAAATGGGCGGATTACTGGTGCAAAGAAAATACAAAACTGGTTCATTTTATTGGCAAGGATAATATCGTTTTTCATTGTATTATTTTTCCATCGATGTTAAAAGCGCATGGAAATTTTGTGTTGCCGGATAATGTGCCTGCGAATGAATTTTTAAATATTGAAGGTGAAAAAGTTTCCACTTCGCGCAACTGGGCAGTGTGGGTGCATGAGTATGTAAAAGATTTTCCGGGTTGTGAAGATGTGCTGCGTTATGTGCTTTGTGCAAATGCGCCGGAAACAAAAGATAATGATTTTACATGGAAAGATTTTCAGGATAGAAACAACAGTGAGCTGGTTGCTATTTTCGGAAATTTTGTGAACCGAGCAATGGTATTAATGCACAAACTTTGCAAGGGAAAAGTGCCGCCATTGCATGCAGATATTTTGGATGAAGCAGATCAAAAATTGATTAATAATATTCAGCAAGCTGCCACAAATGTTGAACGATTAATTGAAGAATATAAATTTCGCGATGCATTGTTTGAAGTGATTGATTTGGCAAGAAAAGGAAACAAATATTTGCAGGAAAAAGAGCCTTGGAAAAAAGTTTCAAACGATAATGAACAAGGCACAAGTGAATTGAATCAAAAATTAATTGACAACTGTTTGCATATTTGTTTGCAGCTAACGGCTAATCTTTCCATTCTTATTAATCCGTTTTTACCAGCTACTTCAAAAAAAATATTGCACCTTTTAAAAGTGGTTGATAAAATGCTTGATTGGGAAAATGCCGGTAAAATAAAATTGCTGAGTGTTGGTTACAGTTTGCGCGCGCCTGAATTATTATTTCGTAAAATAGAAACGGAAGAAATTGCAGCGCAGGTTGAAAAATTAAAAAAAGGTTCTATGCAAAATGCCGAAAGCAAAAAGCAAATTGAAGAAAGCAAAAAAGAAAATGAAGTACAGGTTGCAGTTGTAAAACCTGAAATAGTTTATGAAGATTTTGCGAAGCTTGATTTGAAAGTCGGGACAATTATTAATGCAGAAAAAGTTGAGAAAGCTGATAAATTATTAAAGCTGGAAGTTGATTTGGGTTTTGAAAAAAGAACAATCGTTTCCGGTATTGCCTTGCATTTTAAGCCGGAAGAAATTATTAATAAACAGGTTGTTGTTGTTGCAAATCTTGCTCCGCGAAAAATGCGCGGCATCGAAAGTAACGGAATGATATTAATGGCAGAAGATGAAAACGGCAAACTTCATTTTGTAAATCCGGATGAAAATATAAATGCGGGATCATCTGTTTCTTAAAAAATAATTTTCAATTTTATTAATGCCTTAATATAATACGTAAAGTATTTTTTTATTAATTTCACAGTAAATGGTTGTTTAACTAACTAATTTTATTTCTCTAAAAATTGCTATATGTCAAACCGCATTATTAAAAAAGTTGCAGTGCTTGGAAGTGGTGTAATGGGTTCACGGATTGCATGTCATTTTGCAGGCGCAGGTTTGCAGGTTTTGTTGCTTGATATTGCTCCAAAGGAATTGAACGATGCAGAAATTGCAAAAAAATTATCACTTGATCATCCCGCTGTAAAAAATAGAATTGTTAATGAAGCATTGGCTGCTGTTGTGAAATCAAACCCTTCGCCTTTATATACAAAAGATGTTATCAAAAAAATTACTACGGGAAATTTTACCGATAACATGAAAGATATTTCCAATTACGATTGGGTAATTGAAGTGGTGGTTGAAAGATTGGATATTAAACAATCCATTTTTACCGAAGTTGAAAAATACAGAAAGCCCGGAACGCTTATCACATCCAACACTTCGGGCATTCCCATTCACTTGATGGCAGAAGGAAGAAGCGATGATTTTAAAAAACATTTTTGTGGAACGCATTTTTTTAATCCGCCACGTTATTTAAAATTATTGGAGATTATTCCAACACCTTTTACAGATCCGGAAGTAATAGGTTTTTTATTGCATTACGGAGATTTATATCTTGGAAAAACAACAGTGCTTTGTAAAGACACGCCTGCATTTATTGCCAATAGAATTGGTGTTTATAGCATCATGTCAATTTTTAATTTGGTTGAAAAATTGAATTTAAATATTGATGAAGTAGACGCATTAACAGGGCCGATTATTGGCCGTCCAAAATCTGCAACGTTCCGCACTGCAGATGTTGTTGGCATTGATACGTTGGTGAAAGTTGCCAAAGGTGTTTATGAAAATTGTCCGAATGATGAAGCGAAAAATACTTTCATTGTTCCATCCTGGCTGGAAAAAATAGTTGATAATAAATGGCTCGGCGATAAAACAGGACAAGGTTTTTTTAAAAAAACAAAAAGCAAATCTGGTGAAAAAGAAATACTGACTTTGAATTTACAAACGCTTGAATATGGCGAACGCAAGAAACCCAAATTCGTAACCGTTGAAACTGCAAAACCAGTTGATGATTTAAAATCAAGATTAAAAATATTAATAAACGGAACTGATAAAGCCGGCGAATTTTATCGTCAGTTTCATTACAGTTTATTTTCTTATATCTCTCACCGCATACCTGAAATTGCAGATGAAATTTATCGTGTGGATGATGCAATGATGGCTGGCTTTGGCTGGGAAATTGGGGCGTTTGAAAGCTGGGATGTGTTTGGTGTGGAAGCGACTGCGAAGAAGATGCGTGATGCGGGTTTCGTGGTTGCGGGATGGGTTGATGAGATGATTGCAAGTGGTGCAAAAACATTTTATAAAGTTGAAAACGGAAAGCGTTTTTATTATGATGTGATTACAAAATCATACAAAATAATTCCTGGCGGCGATGCATTTATTGTGATGAAAAATTTTGAAAATGAAACGGTTTGGAAAAACAGCGCATGCCATTTATATCATTTGGGCAATGATGTTTTAGGATTGGAATGGTACACAAAATTGGGAACCATCGGCGGCGAAGTGCTGGAAGGTATTAATAAATCAATTGGCATTGCAGAAGAAAAATATAAAGGATTGGTGATTGCAAATGAAGGTGCAAACTTTAGCGCTGGCGCAAATGTGGGGATGATTTTTATGTTGGCGATTGAACAGGAATATGATGAACTGGATATGGCAGTTCGTCAATTTCAAAACACGATGATGCGTGCACGTTACTCTGCAATACCTGTCGTTACTGCACCGCACGCATTAACCCTTGGCGGCGCATGCGAATTAAGTTTGCATTCTGACAAAGTTATTCCTGCTGCAGAAGCATATATTGGTTTGGTTGAACTCGGCGTTGGATTAATCCCCGGAGGCGGCGGCACTAAAGAATTTACCATGCGCGCATCAGATGAAATGCATGAAGATGAACCGGAAACCATCAACCTTAAAAACCGTTTTTTAACTATCGCTACTGCAAAAGTTTCTACCTCTGCGTATGAAGCTTTTGATCTCGGCATATTAAGAAAAGGAAAAGATTTTGTAAGTATTAATCAAGGCAGAAGAATTGCTGAAGCAAAAAATGCAGTGATAGAAATGTATGATGACGGATATATAATGCCTGTGCAAAGAAAAGATGTAAAAGTAATGGGACGTTCGGTGTTGGGCACTTTGTATTCTGGCATACATGGCATGTGGCGCGGGAATTATGCAACTGATCACGATGTGGTGGTTGCAAAAAAATTAGCGTACGTAATGTGCGGCGGCGATTTAAGCGAACCTTCTTTTGTAAGCGAGCAATATATTTTAGATTTGGAACGCGAAGCATTTTTAAGTTTGTGCGGCGAGAAAAAAACACTCGAAAGAATTCAAAGTGTGTTGAAAGGTGGCAAGCCTTTGAGGAATTAATATTGATTATAAATATTTATTAAATAAAAGCGCAATGAGTAATTACGCTTTTTCTTTAAAAGTTTTCATTCGTACATTTATAAAAAAATTTCGATGAAGTATTTATTAATAACTATTATTTGCTGCATTTCTATAGTTGCATGCCAGCAACCAAATTCAAAAAAATCTGTTGCTTCAAACAACGATTCTTCATATACAATTACAGGAAAAATTGATGGCATTGATTCTGGCTGGGTTTATTTGATGAACAGGCAGGCCGGTGAAAAGCCAGACTCAGCAATGGTTTCAAACGGGACGTTTACATTTAAAGGCAAAGCTGCAACACCTCAATATTGTTATCTTGGCATTCCGAATAATGGCAATAAAGAATATCGTTTGGGATTTTTTATTGACAACGGAAAAATAAATATCACAGGAAAAAAAGATTCTGTGAGTGATGCATTAATAACTGGTTCAGCAACACAGGATGAATATAAAAGTTATATCGCCAGCCGCAAGCCGATTAATGAAGAAGAAGAAAAATTGAGCAAGTTGTATGAACTCGCAAGTGCAAAAAAAGATACACACTTAACAGATAGTTTGGAAAAAGTTTTTGATATACTTGGTAAAAAAGAAAAAACTTTCATACAGGATTATGCAAAGCAACATCCTTCATCTTATGTTGCAGCATTGCAGGTTTATCAAAATTTTTCTTACAATCCTGCAGTTGGGCAACTCGATAGTATTTATAATTCATTCGATACTTTAATTCAAAATTCTTATTACGGAAATAAAATTAAAACAGTGTTAGACATCGCAAAGAAAACCGATATCGGTAAGGCTGCGCCTGAGTTTGCGCAAAATGATGCAAATGGAAAACCTATTGCATTATCATCATTAAAAGGAAAATATGTGCTGGTTGATTTCTGGGCAAGCTGGTGCGGGCCATGCCGTGCAGAAAATCCAAATGTGGTAAAAGCATTTCAAAAATATCATGCAAAAGGTTTTGATATTCTCGGCGTTTCTTTAGATGAGAAAAAAGATAAATGGCAGGAAGCAATTAAAAAAGATAACCTCAACTGGAACCAGGTTTCTGATTTGCAAGGCTGGAAAAACAGCGTTGCAGAACTATACGGCATCCAGGGAATACCAATGAATTTTTTATTGGATAAAGATGGAAAAATTGTCGGCAAAGGTTTGCGCGGCGATGATTTAGAAAAAAAATTAGATGAGCTAATGAAATAAAATATTTCTATTAATATTAATTGGCTCTTTTAATTATCTTTTTAAACATCACTGTTTTATTATTTTCCTGAACCAGTAAAAAATAAATTCCGGAAGCAATATTTCCAAGGTTAATGGTATTGTTTCCCTGCGAAATACTTGACTTGCTTATATTTCTGCCAAGTTCATCAAAAAGCTGGGCTGTCATATTGGTTCCATTCCCGTTGTACTGAACGTGAATTGAATTAACTGCAGGGTTTGGCCAAACTGATATGCTGGAAAAATTGTTGAACTCAATAAATCTTATTACAGAGTAATTGCTATTTCCATCCAAATCAATCTCATTAATCCGGTAATAATTTGATCCTGGCAATGGGCTTGCATCTTTGTAAGTATAGCTTAAACTACCATTGATGTATGGTACAAAACCCAGCGTATCCCAATTTTTTGAGTCGCCACTTCTTTCAACATAAAATCCTTTTACGTTAGAAGCCTGTGCAATTCCCCAATCAAGGTTCACTTCATTATTTTGTGGTGTTACATTGAAAAACGCCCAGCTAATAGGCAAAGGATTTGAAGTATAAGTGCATTGTCCCAGGTCATTAATAGTGTTTCCTGTATTTATTAATCCGCTAAATGAACCAACTAAAGTGGGTGAAGTTGCACCAATAGGAATTTCATACAATTGGCTCTGGCTTGAAATAAACATGTTACCTGCATTATCGAATGCAGCTCCGGTAAAAAACTCATTATTAGGTAATGTTGAAGGCAATGCAGTATTATACGGTATTACTTGCTGAACTGTAACATTGGCCACAGCGGTTGTAGGCGGTGATGGAAGATAATATAAACCATAAGTATTGTTGGCGCTGTTAACCAACAATAACCATAATGTGCCATATCCATCTTCTATAAAATCGCCGCTTAAATTATTAGCAAATTTTGAAGTAAGATTATTACCTGAATTATCCTGAATTTTTGTGGTAACTACTTCTGTCCACGTATTTGACCCAACATTATAATACCACATAAGGGCATTTTCATCTATTGTATAAAATCCATTACCATCTAATGTTGAGGTTCCTAATACACTTTCCGTATTTGTTTGCCCCGCGCCATTGCCGAAAGGCGTACTTAAAGTGTTATAGGTGCTAACACCATCATAGCTTGTGAAGGTTGTATTATAGTTAGTTCCTCCGCCTCCAGTGGTAGTTATTTTGGAAAAATAATAAAATTTTGAATTTGATACATTGTAACCAAGCGCGTTAGAAGCGTTTGAATTTGTTGCCACTCCCGGTGTATAATTAAGCGGTGTTTGTAGTGCTGCCGTATTGGTATTAATAGGATAAATATATCCCTGGTTGTCTACACCATAAATAGTGTAAGTGCCACAAACTGCAGAGGTGGTACTATTGCCATTAAGGTTTGTAAAAGAATATAGTGGCCCGCCAGTACAGCTTGTAGCATTATAAGAATAAACCCAATACCAATACCGTGTTGAAGCACTCAGCCCATTATCAGTAAAACCAGTAGTAGCGCCTGTTGATACTATATATCCGCCAAGGGCATTTGATCCCGCAGTGTAAATTGTTCCTGATGTAGGCGCTGTTGGCGCGGTTGATGAGGTAGTTCTTATTACTAAATAATTGGTGGGAGCGGTTGCCGGTGCAGTAAATGATCCGACTACACTCACAACTCCCGGAGTTAATAGCAAAGCTGTGGGAGCTGTTGGTGTCGTACACAATGCAAAACTTGTAGTTGTATTTGATATAGCAGAAGCAGTTCCGCAAATACCATTGGATGATGTTACACGATAATAATATTTAGTATTTGAGTTCAACCCTGTAACAGCATAAGACAATCCTGTAAAACCAGAAACTGGGAAACCAGCTATGTTGGCACCTCCTGAAGTTAATGACACGCTAATTGTATAAGTAATAGTACCGGCACTTCCACCAGATGGCGCTGTCCAGTTTATCGTAAAGCCGCCACTCGTTACACCACTCGCCGCATTAATCGTTGGAGCGCCAGCGCATGTTATAGCATTATTGGTAAGAGGAGCAGTAGTTAAATAATATGGCTGCCCAGTACATAAAGAATTGTATGAAAAAATAAAATAATAATATTTTGTATTGGAAGTTAGAGAAGATGCCGTAAAAGTAGTAGCCGCAGATGCTTGCACTACCGTTCCACCGCCTAGTGATGCTCCGACTGCATAACTTGTTCCGTTAACAGGATTGGAACTTAAGGTAGCGTTTGTGCTTTGCACAATCAAATATCCTGAAGGAGTTCCTGTCGCTGCGGTAAAAGAACCGCTGATTGAAGTTGAAGTTATGGTTGGAAAACTAAGAGAGGTTGCCTGAGCTGAAGGACTTATACATGCGGGAGGTGTATAAGTTATTATAATTAATCCATCTCCACCCGCAGTATTTGTTGTACTGCCACCGTTCCCAACTC
>Ga0206963_10196_pt1 | contig 19913 bp, 15 predicted proteins | sample Alteio_BWOrgHeat_28_FD_152958 | JGI IMG/M metagenome (GOLD analysis project Ga0206963, IMG submission 152958) | Enriched cells from forest soil in Barre Woods Harvard Forest LTER site, Petersham, Massachusetts, United States -... | ecosystem: Environmental > Terrestrial > Soil > Temperate forest >... | reverse complement strand
TGTTTGGGTAGCCCCGCCGCAGCCTAATGTGTACTGGACCCCCGCTTATTGGGGTTACGAAGGCGGACAGTACGGTTTCCATGCCGGTTATTGGGGCCCGCATGTAGGTTTTTATGGCGGCATTAATTACGGCGGCGGCTATAATGGCGACGGCTTTGTCGGCGGCGAATGGCGCGACGGCGGTTTCCGTTATAATACAGCAGTTGTGCGGGTAAATACCACCGTAATACACAATACTTATGTTGATAATACCGTGATACGCAATACAATCGTTAACCGCGTTAGCTATAACGGCCCGGGCGGCGTACAGGCAAGGCCAACCCCGCAACAAGAAGCAGCCTCGCGCGAACAGCATATAGATGCAACATCAGAACAACGGGCTCATGAGCAGGATGCCAAGGCCGATAGAAGCCAGTTTGCCAAGGTAAATAATGGCAGGCCGGTGGCAGCCGCTATGGACCGGGTACATGGGGCAGCATACAGCCCGAAAGGCACTCCCGCGCCTGCTACACCAGAGGCACGCCAGCAAGCCGTTGCTACAAGGGCTAACAATCCACAGCGGTCAACAACTGCGCCACAGCGCGATAATACACAGCAGGGTGTACAACCTCGCCAGCAAGCAGTGCAACAGCGCCAGCAGGCCACACAGGGTCAGCAGCAAGCGGCACAGCAACGTCAGCGGACTGTCAACCAGAATCAGCAGGCGGCAAGGCAAAATCAGCAACAGGCTGTACGCCAGCAACCAGTTAGGCAGCAACAGGCACAAAGACAGCAGCCGGTTAGGCAGCAGCAAGTACAAAGACAACAGCAAAGGCCGCAGCAGCAAAGGCAGGCGCCACGCCAGCAGCCGCGTCCGAAACCAACCGAGCCACCGCATCAACAATAAAAAACCGGGCTTAAAAGCTTTACGGCAAAACGTCCTTAACTAATATAGTTAAGGACGTTTTTTTTATCGCAATATATCATAGACTGAAAAAAACTCTTTAACGGTTGATTTGTATAAATACCTGACCGCTTGTAGCGCCAATATTAAACCCGACAATATGAAAATTATATTTACCCTTTTTATTATTTTGAATGCAGGCTTTTTAATGGCACAAAATACGGTAGGCGCCAAACCAGCCACTGCCCACGAAGCACAGCAAATGCCTGCTTCAAAAAAAAATACGATGCAAAAAGACACTGTGATAGAGAAGGATACCACGAAAGAGAACAAGGAGCCGCAATACTATTACCTATCATTAAATACCGATGTAGCTGTCAACGCGCGTGGTGGATTCGGAAAAAGATTTGAGCCTGCACTGGAGTTTGGCCGCACCTTTGGCATATTTGATATAGGCCTGGCAACGGGCCGGTTCAACTGCCTGTTTAACGGCCGTGATACGGTAAGATATGTCGAGTTTAGGCCCACCATCAATATTTTCTCAAAGGGGCGCTTTGCAGAGGCCCTGTGCCTCGGTGGCGGCTATGTATTTGGCGCCAAACAAGGTATGATGACCGAGATCTGCAACAGCATCAATTTTAACATTACCGAAATATGGGCCGTGGCCGTAACCCAGGGGTATTATTACTATGATGGCACCAACAACAGCCGCAGCGCGCAATATATGGGCTTCGCGGTTACCTATAACTTTTTAAGAAAGCACAGCACAAACATTAATCGTAAAAAGAAGGCTTTGGTGAGCGATAATTAAGGTTGGTTTTCAGTTGTATTTTATCGTCAGGAATTAATATTGAACCTTTTGCGCATAGGACACTGTTAGGTCAAGAAATAGGAACTGAAAGTATAAATGCCGTACTTTTTTCATTGATGTGGAAAATTGTGTTGCTGATATAACATAAATATATAACTTGGCATAATGAAACCTAATTTCCTTGTCATCATTTGTCTTTTGATTACCCCCCTTTTAGCTAAATCACAATTAAGTGATAGTTTATTAATCAGGAAGCTAAGTATCAATGATATTGGTTTGTGTAAAACTACATTAGAAAGCGTAAAGCAATCTTATACAGATGTGAGAGAAGTAGACGTGGAGGAAATGGATTTGGCAAAGGGTTGCTTTGGTCAAGATTCAAGATTTATTGCTGGTAAGGGATATGCTTCTGACCAACATCCGGGAATTGTATTTCAAAAAGATCCGGAATCAGATTACATCAGCAAAATTAGATTGACAAAACAATTTAAAGGGAGGTTACCTAGCGGAGAATATATCGATTTAAGCAAATTATTACTAAAAGATTTATTTAAGTTATATCCTGCTTTAAAAGATAAATGGGGTTCCAGAGAATGTTCGGACTATTGGAATTTTTCAAACGACACCATCTCATTCTATGTAAAGATAGACAAAAATAAACAGCCACAATTCCCCATTGACGAAGCATATTACAATGACAAGCCCGTTGAGGCAGTGGATTTAGTGATGTCATGTTATAGCTTTCAGCATAATAGTAAAGATTCGGTCATACTTGAAGATAATAATGATCCTGTTTTCTTTATTGATAGCGTAAGAGTAAACAAAACAGTATTGCAAAATTATAATCCCGATGAAATTGCTTCTTTAACGGTCTATAAAAATTCCGACGCTACGAAAAGAATTGCATCTGCTACCAACGGATTGATCTACATCGAAACTAAGACATTTGCAAAGGCGCGATATTGGAAGTATTTTAAATCAAAATCAGCAGAATATGGCAAGATAGTGCCATCTCCCGCGAGTGATTCAAACATCCAGTACATACTTAATAAAAGAATATTAAAAGCTAATTTTGAAGGCGACCTTGCGGCAATTGATGATAATATATTTAAGGGTATAGAAATTATCAGTAAAGAGCAACTGATTAAAAATTATAATATCAGCGATAAAGAATTCGGAGTAATAATAAATTCAGATATACCACCCAATTTGCACAATGGGAAAAGCAAATTTTAAATCATACCAAACTACTTTAAAGTCGCATCATTGTTAATTTTCTTTTACCGTAATTTAACTGCATTTTAGTGCCGACCCGATTTTTATATTTTTATGCTCTGTGTGATTGCCAAGTGTTTTTAATTCCCAAAAAAATATGTCCCGCACATTTTTTCCATTAAATTAGCAGCATAACGCCAATTTACCCGGATGAAGAGATCAATATTAGTGCTGGTTGTAACGTTGTTATTCGCCGGCCTGGTTAACGCCCAAAACGCTAATCGCAGCAAGTTCATTAGCGATAGCCTGCAAGTTTATATTAACCGCGCACTTACCAACTGGCGCATACCCGGCGCGGCCGTTTGCATTGTGAAGGACGGCAAAATTGTTTGGATGAAGGGCTACGGCGTTAAAGAGCTTGGCCTTACCGATAAGGTGGACGAGAATACGCTTTTTATGATAGGAAGCAATACCAAAGCCTTTACCGCAACCGCGCTGGCGATGCTTCAGGCGCAGGGTAAGCTATCATTAGATGATAAGGTAACCAAATATATCCCATCCTTTAAACTGGATAACCGGCCCGCTGGCGAGATGACCACTATACGCGATCTGCTGTGCCACCGCTTAGGCTTTGCGACCTACCAGGGCGACTTTACCTTTTACAACACCAATCTTACCCGGCAGGATATTATACAGCGTATGGCGCTGGTAAAGGCCGCCTACCCCTTCCGCACTACATGGGGATATACCAACTCGGCTTTTTTAACGGCGGGTGAGATCATACCGGTGGCGCAGGGAAAATCATGGGAAGCATGGATAAAGGACAATATTTTTGCCCCGCTTGGTATGGGCAACACCATCGCATTAACCAAAAATATGCCTGCGGCATTTAACAAAACGGTGCCGCATACACTATCCGACGGTAGGCTTACAGCCATCCCCTATGAGATGCTCGACGGGCTGGCGCCGGCGGGCAGTATCTGCTCGTCTGTAAACGATCTGAGCAAATGGGTACTTTGCCTGTTGAACGACGGCAAGGTAGGCAAGCGCCAGGTGATACCGCAAAGCGCCATACAGGCTACGCAGGAACCGCAGGATATTGTGGGCACCGTGCAGCACCTTAACGGCGTTACTGATTACCAATTATACGGCCTGGGCTGGCGCATCGAGGACTATTTGGGTCACCATATTGTGATGCACAATGGCGGCGTGGGCGGCTATGTATCGTCGGTTACGCTGGTGCCGCAAGAGCACCTGGGTATAATTGTGCTTACCAATACCGATACCAACAACCTGATAGAGGCCCTGCGCTGGGAGATGCTCGACGCTTACTTTAAACTGCCCTATCGCGATTACAGCGATGCCTATCTGCAACAATATAAAGATAACGAGGCAGCCGCGCAGGTGCTTGATAAAAAGATTCGCGATACCGTCGCCCTTAATCGCCAGCCGGCTTTACCGGTTAGCGCTTACGTTGGCAAATATGTGAACGACCTTTATGGCACTGCGACCGTTAGCCTTGGCGACAAGAACAACCTGGAAATGCGTTTTGAGCATCATACCCACATGTACGCTCTGATGCAGCCGCTGGGCGGCAACCGCTTTTATGTTGTATTCTCGGACCCGGAATTTGGCAAGGCAGTATTCCCTTTTTATGTGCAGAATGGTGTGGTAACCGGTGTGAAAGTAAAGGTTGATGATGAGGTGGAGCGGAATCCGTATGAGTTTAGGAAGGTGCAGTAGAGCCAGATCATTGGGTCATTAGGTCATTGTTTCATTGCCTATTGATATGGGTCATTAAACATTATATCAAAACTCACGTTTTTATGATAGCAGCGGGGTTGCCTTTTCACATTTAATTCAATACACACCAGCGTGTAACTAAAATATATAAATTCCTCATAATCAAGGCATTATTGGCTTACATATTTTCCCAGGGGTGTAGCATTTCGTAGCATTTTGGGGTGTAGCGGGTGTAGCATTGTCTGAGTCAGAATTTGCAGAATTTTAGAATTTACAGAATTATCATTGGCTAACATTCTGAAAATTAGCTAATTCTGTAAATTCTGATCCTGCCACGATTTTGTGAGAGTGTAGTATTTTGGTGCATTTGTATCATTTTGCGCTACGCTACACCCCGGTTTATAGGTAAAAGTGCTTTTAAGCTGGTGGTGAAAAAAACAGGTGTTTTTCAGATGTTTTTGCGGTTTTTTCCGCTCTTTTCCCGGTTTTTTGAGGCAAATAGCGCTTTTTTAGCGTTTTCTAAACAAAGCAATATTACGCTTCTTATTGATTTTCAGCTGGTTAAGATTTAACCAAACCCGCCAGCGCCTCTATCCATATCGGCGAATCATTCAAACTTTCCACCAATTGTACATGCTCGCCGCCAAGGGCTTTAAATTCGGCACCGTACTCTTCGGTTACCTCGTAAACGGTTTCGAGGCAGTCGGCTACAAACGCCGGGCAGAACACCAATAGTCGTTTTTTGCCTTCCATGGCCAATTTGGCAACTACCTGGCTGGTATAAGGCTGCACCCATGGGTCGTTACCCAACCGCGACTGGAAACAAATGGTATATTTTTCCTTCGGGATATTGAGTTTATCTGCGATAAGCCGGGCTGTATGATGCGATTGCGCCGAGTAGCAGAATTTGTTGGTATCGTTCAGGGTCTGGCAGCAATCTGCCGATTTGAGGCAATATCTGTGTGTGTGGTCAGAGTTTATTAAGTGCCGCTGCGGCAAACCATGAAAACTGAACAGGATATGGTCATAAGTTTCGGGTTTGTATTTTTCGGCATTAGCAGCGAAGGTGGCTATCATGCCCTCGTTGTCGTGAAAGGAGTTGATGAACGAAATATTCGGCGGGGTTGGCCAGTCCTTAACTAACCGCATCACCTTCTCATATACCGAACCTGTGCTTGCTGACGCATATTGCGGAAACATCGGTATCACTTGTATTTCGCTCACTAAAGCATCCTGTAGCTTACCCAATGCCAGTTCTATCGATGGGTTCTGGTAGCGCATCGCCAATTCAACCATATACTCATCACCAAGGCGCTGCTGTAGCAGTTGTTGTTGTAACAGGCTGTAATGCAGCAACGGGGAGCCGGTTTCAGGGTGCCATATGGCCTGGTATAATTTTGCCGATTTAGGCCCGCGGTTTGGCACTATAATGCCTTTAACCAGCAGGTTGCGTGCGATCGGATTAATGTCTATAACGCGTGCGTCCATCAAAAACTCGCGGAGGTAACGGCGCACTTCCGGGGTTGACGGACCATCAGGCGTACCTAAATTAACCAGTAAAACTCCTTTTTTAGACATAGCAGGGGCAAATATAGCAAAAGCCCCCCGTCCCCCTGAAGGGGGAGAAAAAAAAGGCTTGCGGCTGACATTTTGAATGCCTTTTTGTGATTGAATGCCTTCTTTTGATATTAGGTGCGACTATTCGGTAAAAACATTTATCACTTTAGTGCAAGATGCATCTAAAACAAAACATTCCTCAGGACAGATTTCTTTATGTTCTACTCCAACAATGCAAAGCGTATTTGATGTCTCTCCGATTTCTAATTTTTCGAAATGTGCATGTTTAAATTTCTCATTATTTTTATCAAATTTGATATGTCGCTTTACAGTTTCTTCTGCAATTTGCTGCTTTGATTTAGTATTGCATGCCATTAAAGCTAATAACCCAATAAAAATAGCTTTTTTCATAACCAATTTATTTTTGATGGTCGGGGTTTAAAACGCCTCCAGCGCAGCTTTCACTTCCTGCATTAGCCACATCGGGGTTGAGGTGGCGCCGGCAATGCCGATGGTATCACCGGGGGCAAACATGGCTTTGTCCAATTCACTGCTTGAGGATATAAAGTAAGTATTGGGATTATTCTTTTTGCATACCTCGTACAGCACCTTGCCGTTTGATGATTTGCGGCCCGATACAAACACTATCTTGTCAAACTTAGCCACAAATTGCGGTAGGTCTTTATCGCGGTTGCTTACCTGGCGGCAGATGGTGTCATTGGCTTTCAGGTCGTATCCGCGTTTGATCAGTTCATCCTTCACGCTGTAAAACTTCTCCATGCTTTTGGTGGTCTGGCTGTACAGCGTAATATTGTGGGGAAGTTCCACATTGTCAAGCTCGGCAATATCAGCAAAAACAAGCGCTTCGTTATTGGTTTGTCCCTGCAGGCCTATCACCTCGGCATGCCCGTGCTTGCCGAAGATGAGAATACGTTCATTGGAATCGAAGGAATTTTTTATGCGATTCTGCAGCTTTAAAACTACCGGGCACGATGCATCGATCAATGTAATATTATGCTCCAGGGCCAGGCGGTAAGTATTGGGCGCTTCGCCATGCGCGCGGATCAATACCTTTTCGTGAAACAGGTCTTTAAGATCGTCGTGACCGATAATCCGAAGGCCTTTTGCCTTCAAGCGCTCTACTTCTTCGTCATTATGTACTATATCGCCAAGGCAGTAGAGGTATCCGTCCTGCTCCAGGATCTCCTCGGCCATATCAATAGCATACACTACCCCAAAGCAAAAGCCGGAGTCCTGGTCTATGGTAACTTGTAAGTTATAATCGCCCATGGTGGTACAAATTTACAGTAAAAACCGGTAATGTTTAAATATCTTATTTAGTCGCCAAATAAGTTTCGCCCTACATAAAATGCATCACCCCAAAAAACACAAACTGCACCAGCAAAAACACTGTTGCAACTATGCTTTGCTTCGCGAAGCGGAATTTTTCAAACGTAAACAACATCACCGCACTTACTACAAACCAGCTTAAGTAATTTTTAAACGGAACATGGTCGCCGGTCCAATGCCAGTAACCTAAACGCACGGCAACGGATTCCATCAGCGCATCCAGCAAAACCAATATAATGGCGCCGGTTATAGCGCGGCCTATGGGGTTCTCGCTCAGGCTGCGTTGCTGTATCACCCCTGCCGAATAGATCAGTAAAAACCAGTTCGCGCCAATTATCAATGGCACGCCACTCCACTTAACACCCAGGACGTCGCCATAAGTATAACTGCCGAATAGCCAGCCGGTGTGTACCCCGGCCCATTCCGCCGAAAAACCAACGCTGCAAATAAGTAATAGAAATAGCAAGAATTTAAGGTTAAAGGGCTTGTGGCTTATCACCAAAACAACAAGCATCAGCAGCAAATGCCAGGGCACCAGCTGCAGGAATAATGGCCGTAACGCGAGGATAGACAGCCCAATAAGCCCAACTACATGGAACGCGATGATGATCGTTATCAGTACTTTTTCTGTTGCGCTTAACGGCGTATCGTCAACCGGTATATTATCAAACGGTTTATTGTCGGCCATACTCACACGCTGCGCCCTTTCCAAACGGTTGTCTTTGTCAGGTATTTCTGGATGGCCAAAAAACCTATCATAACAAGGTTAAGCATTTGCAACGGGTGCAGGATAACATTAAGCAACGCACTTTGCCCGGCCGAGAGCGATATCATAATACGTGTAAGTATAATTAACCCTATCATAAAAAATATCAATGGGAAGTCGAGGGTGATCATCACTATCATGGGTCCGCCTATCAAAACCATAAGATACAATAATAAGCCCATAACACTATAATTAAACGCCGCCAGAAAGTTTTTGCTAAAGCCGTTGACCGCGCCGGTATAACTTTTATACATCCGGCAGCTTATCATGCCGTTAGCCAGCAAGGCCTCGCCGTTATAGCCCGCGGCTTTCACCATCTTCATGATCTCTACGTCCTCTACCACCCTGTCCTTCGCTTTCTCGTGCCATTGGTTTTCGCGGTAGGCTTCTGCATCAAACAGCATAAACTGACCGCTTGCCGCAGCCACATTACTGTTTTTGAAAAGATACACCAGCCGCAAGGGCAGCAAATTGAGTAAAACATAATGCATCAGCGGCACCACCAAGCGTTCGCCGAAAGTGCCCATCTCCTGGTTGGTGAACAAACTCAACAGGCCCAGCCTGAATAGTCGCATACGGTGTACCGCGCTCACAATTAAACTATTACTTATCTGTTCGTCGGCATCTAAAAATAACAGGTAGTCGCCTTGTGCCTTTTGGGCCAGTTGGTGGCAGGCGTAGTTCTTACCCAGCCAGCCATGCGGCAGGGGCTCGCCTTTTATTACTCTGAAACGCGAATGTTTACCTGCAAAATCCGAACATAACTTGTAGGTATTGTCCGAGGAATCGTCATCCAGAACAATTACTTCGTAATACGCATAATCCTGCTGATCAATGGAACGCAGCAACCTCAAAATATTATCCGCCTCATTACGCGCCGGTATCAGGATAGATACAAGGTATTGATAATCCCTTTTTATGTGCGGGAGCTTTGGGTTCGATATAAAATTGAAAAGCGTCACCGTGAAACGCAACACAATAAAAAACAGGGTTATGTATATGGCTATTATCAATTTTATATATCTATTTCGGTTTGTAAGCGTTTTGATGCATCATAGTGCTGCTGATAGGCGCTTTGTAGTTCGCCAGGGGATCTATCAGCAAAATTATCACTTATGCCTTTTAAGTAAACGGTTGCAGTAGGCTTTTTGTGTTTAAAGTACTGTACAAAAGTAGCTGCGAACATCAATTGAAAGTCTGATGCGGGCGACCTGTCTATAATCCGTTGCACCCCTTTTTCAAAATGAATGTGCTCCACAAAATTAGGGTGAAGCTTGCCCTGCGGGAACATCAGCACCAAATTCCCAGGATCTTTGAGTAAGTCGGCAGCATAATCCAACGACTGCAACAGCTCGCGCGAATTTTTATTGACTGAAAACGCGCCGCCGTATTTTAAAAACTTTTCTCTTTTTGATGTACTTTCCAATATCATTACATGAAACTTTTTCCTGAACAGCGCATCGTTCACACAAAATAAAATAAGCGCGTCCCAAAAACTAAAGTGATTGGCGATGAGCAGCACCGACCTGTTTTTATCAACCTCGATGGCATCAAATTTCACCTCGCAAAAATGCCGCCCCACTATCCATTTAACATAGCGCCGGAAGAACCAAAAAATAGCAGGGTTTTGTTTGGGGTAGATCATTCAGGGCAAGTTAACAATTGATCGGTAGTGGAACAATATACAAATACTGGATTTCAGTGATATTTCGTGGTTAGGACAGCCTCCCGCGAGCTAAAAGCCGAAAGCGCAAAGCTGAAAGCAGGAAAATGGGTAAGGAATCGGTCTAAGCAGCTGCATTAAACTTAATATCTTCCTTCTAAAGGCTTTCTGCTTTCTGCTCTTTGCTTTCCGCTTTCTTACTGGTTATATATTTCATTATCGCCTCCGTCGCGCCTGTATGCTCCTTCACATATTGCTTTATTTTTTGGCTGATGTCTTTAAAACGCTTTTCATCATGCGCTAAAAAGCCAACCTTGTTTTTTAGCTCCGTCTCATTGTCAATGCTGAAGCCTATCTCCATTGCTACAAGGTCCTTCGCCTCCTTAAATTTATGGTATTTGGGCCCAAAAATAACCGGCAAGCCGAATGCTGCCGCCTCAAGGGTATTGTGTATACCTGCGCCAAACCCGCCGCCTATGTAGGCTATATCGCCGTAATGGTAAAGCGACGAAAGCATTCCCACGTTATCAATAATAAGCGTTTGGTGCATATCGTGCAATATAACCGGCGCGTGCTGGCCAATAAGGTGCGAATACCTGATGGCCGAATTTGCGGGCAGCATTTCCACAAGGCGTTTAATTTGGGCTTCGCTTATTTCATGCGGAGCAAATATGAATTTCCAATTTGGGTATAACGACGGCAACGCAGCCAATAGCAATTCATCGTCGGGCCAGGTGCTGCCGGCAATAAATAGTTTTTGGCCGTTTTTAAACTCGCTGATGGCCGGCAGTATTTTTGGATGCTGCGCATTGGCCCATACCCTATCAAAACGGGTATCACCACTGATGGCCGCATTTGTTATGCCGATGTACTGCAGTAGTTTTATCGATTGCTCATTCTGCACAAAAAAGTAAGTTACAAAGCTCAATATTTTACGGTGCAGCCCGCCGTACCATTTAAAAAACACCTGCCCCGGCCTGAATATGGCCGATATAACATAAACCGGCACCTTACGCTTGTGCAGCTCGTTATAAAAATGATACCAGTATTCGTACTTGGTGAATATTGCTATATCGGGGTTTATGGCATCAATAAACCGGCGCGCATTACCTGCCGTATCAAGGGGTAAATAATAAACCGCATCGGCAAGTGGCGTGCTCTTACGTACCTCGTAGCCCGAGGGTGAAAAAAAGGTCATCACAATTATTTTATCGGGATACTGCGCTTTAAAACGCTCCAGTACAGGCCTTCCCTGCTCAAATTCGCCCAGCGATGCAAAGTGAAACCATGCGCTGTTCTCATATCTGGCATAGTTGCTGTTCTTTCTGCCATTTATCCAAAGTTTTGCCTTTTTATTAAACAACGAAACCGCGTAAATTACGTAGAAGTACAATTGTATACCGATATTATATATTAGCAGCATTTAAATATGAATTGTTAACTTAGCGGGGATAAAAGTAGCAACAAAAATCGCAATAAAACATTTAGCAACCCAACCCTTGCACACAGCGTTATTCAAAAAATAAATAAGTGATCATAACAACTTAATAACCCCTAAAAAACTTACTCATTATGAAGATAGCCGTAGTTGGTACAGGATACGTAGGCCTGGTAACAGGTACATGTTTGGCCGAAACAGGTAATCAGGTAACTTGTGTTGATATTAACGAAGAAAAGGTAAAAATGATGCAGGCGGGGCAATTGCCTATTTATGAGCCCGGCCTCGAGATAATTTTTAACCGTAACATCAGCGAGGGCAGGCTTGAGTTTACAACCAACCTGAGTGATGCCATTGCCGATGCAAAGATCATTTTCCTTGCGTTGCCAACCCCTCCCGGAGGCGATGGCTCTGCCGATCTGAGCTACGTGTTAGGCGCCGCAAAAGATATTGCCAAACTGATAAAGGATTATAAGGTTATTGTAACCAAATCAACTGTGCCGGTTGGTACGGCCGATAAGGTAACAGCGGTATTAAAAGCAAACACCACTGTTGAATTTGCGGTAGTATCAAACCCCGAGTTTTTGCGCGAAGGCGTAGCTGTTGATGATTTTATGAAACCCGACCGCGTGGTTGTAGGCACCATGGACGAGCGCGCACGCAAACTGATGGGCGAATTATATGGCCCCTATGTACGCCAGGGTAACCCGGTTATTTTTATGGACGAGCGTTCGTCGGAACTAACGAAATATGCAGCTAACTCATTCCTGGCCACCAAAATATCATTCATGAACGAGGTTGCTAACCTGTGCGAGCTGGTTGGCGCCGATGTGGATATGGTGCGCCGCGGCATAGGCGCCGATGATCGTATCGGTAAGCGTTTCTTATTCTCGGGCATTGGCTATGGCGGCAGCTGTTTTCCTAAGGACGTACAGGCGCTTGCAAGATCGGCCCAGGAAAATAAATACGATTTCAAGATCCTGAACTCGGTAATGCATGTTAACGAGATCCAGAAAAAAGTGCTGGTTGAAAAAATGCGCAAATATTATAAGGATGGCCTGAAAGGTAAAAAATTCGCAATATGGGGATTGGCCTTTAAGCCTGAGACCGACGATATTCGCGAAGCACCCGCACTTTATATTATTGATGAATTATTAAAAGAAGGCGCTACCGTTGTAACATTTGATCCCGAAGGTATGCCGAATGTAAAAAGATTGCTGGGTGATAAAATAGGCTACGCCGTTAACCGCTACGATGCACTTGAAGGCGCCGATGCATTGCTGATAGTAACCGAGTGGCCGGTGTTCCGCACCCCGGATTTTGATTTTATGAAAGAAAAACTAAAAGCGCCGGTTATTTTTGACGGACGCAACCTATACGATCTGGAGCGAATGAAAGACTATGGCTTTTATTATAACAGCATAGGCAGAAAGGTAATAAGCTAATGGCAGCACGTAAAACTATATTAATTACCGGCGCAGCCGGCTTCCTGGGCTCGCACCTGTGCGACAGGTTTATTAAGGAAGATTACCACGTTATTGGCATGGACAACCTGATAACGGGCGACCTGCGCAATATTGAGCACTTGTTTAAACTGGAAAACTTTGAGTTTTATAATCACGATGTATCCAAGTTTGTATATGTGCCCGGCGAGTTGAATTATATCCTGCACTTTGCATCGCCGGCCAGCCCGATAGATTACCTGAAGATACCTATTCAGACGCTAAAAGTTGGCTCGCTCGGTACACATAACCTATTGGGTTTGGCGCGTGCTAAAAAGGCGCGTATGCTGATAGCTTCGACGTCAGAAGTGTATGGCGACCCGAATGTAAACCCGCAGCCCGAAGAGTACTGGGGCAACGTAAACCCTGTAGGGCCACGCGGCGTATATGACGAGGCCAAGCGTTTCCAGGAGGCTATAACGATGGCTTACCATACTTTCCATGGCCTGGAAACCCGCATTGTACGCATATTTAACACTTATGGCCCGCGTATGCGGCTTAATGACGGGCGCGTACTGCCTGCTTTTATAGGCCAGGCATTGCGCGGCGAACCGCTGACCATGTTTGGCGACGGCTCACAAACCCGCTCATTTTGTTATGTTGATGACCTGATAGAAGGCATTTACCGCCTGCTGCACAGCGACTACGCACAGCCTATGAATATTGGTAACCCTGACGAGATAACCATAAGGGAATTTGGCGAGGAAATAATAAAATTAACCGGAACTGACCAAAAATTGATAAGTTTGCCGCTTCCGACCGACGACCCTAAGCAACGCAGGCCCGATATTACAAAGGCAAAAAGTATTTTAGGTTGGGAGCCGAAGGTATCAAGACGCGAAGGGCTTAAAATAACTTTTGAGTACTTTAAATCGCTGCCTGAAAAGGAAATTCAACATAAAGATTTTACTTATTACAATAAGAGTTAATATATTTATAACAACATGTCGAAGATATTAGTGACAGGAGGGATGGGCTATATTGGCTCGCATACCGTGGTGGAGCTGGTAAACGCAGGCTACGACCCGGTAATAGTTGATGACCTGTCAAACTCCGACCCCAAGATATTAGAGCAGCTTACCAAGATCATCGGTTTTAAACCCGCCTTCCATAAAGTTGACCTTTGCGACGAACATGCTGTAAAAAAACTGGCTACGGCCGAACCCGATATAAAAGGCATCATTCATTTCGCGGCCTTTAAAGCCGTTGGTGAATCGGTTAGGTTACCGCTAAAATACTACCGCAATAATTTTTTTTCGATGCTGAATTTACTGGATGCCTATAAGGACTACCCGGTAAATTTTGTATTTTCATCAAGCTGTACCGTTTATGGCCAGCCTGATGTGCTACCCGTAACCGAGAATGCGCCTGTAAAAGCCGCGGAATCGCCATACGGCAATACCAAGCAGATAGCAGAGGAAATGCTGAAGGATATGATAGCCGCAGGCAGTAATTACAAGGTTATATCGTTAAGGTATTTTAACCCGGTTGGCGCGCATGACAGTGCGCTGATAGGCGAGCTGCCTATAGGCGTACCGCAAAACCTGGTGCCGTTTATCACCCAGACCGCTATTGGCAAACGCGAAAAAATAACTGTTTTTGGCAATGATTACAATACGGTTGACGGTAGCTGCGTTAGGGATTACATTCATGTGGTAGACCTGGCTAAAGCACACGTAGCGGCATTAAAGCTGATGGAAAAGGATAGCTACAAAGGCTACGATGTATTTAACATCGGCACCGGCGAAGGCACATCGGTGCTGCAGGTTATACATGCCTTTGAAAGCGCTACCGGGGTTAAATTAAATTACCAGATAGGGTCCCGACGCAGCGGCGATGTGGAGCAGGTTTGGGGCGATGTAACAAAGTCAGCTAATAAGCTCCATTGGCGCGCCGAATTGGGCATCAGCGAAATGATGCTATCTGCCTGGGAGTGGGAGAAATATATATTTGAAAATCCGTTGCAATAGTACATATTGCAGTAGTTATAGAGGAAGATGTTCAATTTTTTTAAGAAGAAGGAAGTTAAGAAAGAGATCACTTTCAATTACGATTCGTTGATGGTTGACATGCACTCGCATGTGCTGCCTGGTATTGATGATGGCGCGCAAACGCCGCAGGAGTCAATAGCCCTGATAAGGGCTATGATAGACATGGGGATAAAAAAAGTTATCGCCACGCCGCATATCATGGCTGATTACTACAAAAATACCCCCGAATCAATTAATAATGCCCTAACCATACTCAAAGCCGAACTGGAAAAAGAGGGCATAGCTATCCCGGTTGAGGCTGCCGCTGAACACTATTTCGACGAAACCTTTGAGGCCCGTATTGAGCAGGACAACCTGATGATAATTGGCAAAAATTATGTATTATTTGAGTTTTCGTTTATAAGCCTGCCGCCTAATCATATAGCTGTGCTGCAAAAAATAAGAGACAAAGGCTATAAACCTATCCTTGCACACCCTGAACGTTATGCCTATTTAAGCCTCGACCAACTTAAAATGCTGCACGACTGGGGTTGTGATTTTCAACTCAATACCATATCGCTTACCGGGTATTATGGCGCGGGGGTAAAAAAACAGGCTGAGTTATTGGTTGACAGTCAACTAATAGATTTTATATCAAGCGATATGCATAACCTAAAACATGCAAACGCCCTGAAAGACGCTTTACGCACCACTTATATCGAAAAATTGCTGTTTGATTACCCGCTGAAGAATACGCTGTTATTTAAGTAGATAATTTATTCGTAGCGTAGCGCCTCAACTGGGTCGAGCTTTGCGGCTTTTTTGGCTGGATAAAAACCTGATAAAAGGCCTATCAGCGTACAAACTATAAGCGCAATAGTTATCCATAACCATGGAATAATAAAGGTGCCTTTGGTGAGTATTACCACCAGGTTCCCTATCGCCATCCCTAAAATTACGCCAAGCACGCCGCCTATCAGGCAAATCACAATAGCTTCAATCAAAAACTGTTTACGGATAATAGCCGGGGTTGCCCCTATCGCTTTCCGCAGACCAATTTCCCTGGTTCGTTCGGTAACCGATACCAGCATAATATTCATCAGCCCTATGGCTGCGCCAATTAAAGTTATAGCGCCTATGGCAAAGCCGCCGTAAGTAACATTATCCAGGTTGCCCGAAAGTTCCTTTTGAATCTTATCGCTGCGGAATATCTCAAAATTATTGGGGTTGGCTATGTTAAGGTCGCGCACATTTCTGAACAGCGATGTGGCCTCGCCTTCGGTTTCATCCAGCGCACCGGCGTCGGACACCATAACGGTTATAGTAAACGAGGGATCGGTTGTGGCAACAATTTGCCTGGCTTTAAGCACGGGTATCACACAAAATTTATCACCCCCAAAGCCGCCCATGCCACCCGAGCCTTTCGCCTCGAACACACCAACTATCCTGAACCGGGTGTCCCCTATTAAAACTGCTTTATTTATCGGATCCTCGCCTTTAAAAAGTTTTGTTTTTATCTCGTCGCCTATCATAACAACGTTTTGACCTTCGGCAAGTTCAGCCGCCGAAAAATTACGGCCAAAAGCCAGCTTATGGCCGCTTGTTGGCACATAATTCTCATCACTGCCGGTTACGTTTATATTGGGATTGGTTTTTATACCTTTATACTTGGCTATTGCAGTGCCTGTTACATCAAGCTTAAGACAAACAACCGAAGGCAACTTAAACGTGCTCTTGAACCGGCTTGCCTGCTGGTAAGTTATAGCCGGGAAAGCCTTGGCATGGCCGCCCTGGCCAAAATTAAGGCCCGAGCCGCGGTTATGTATGGTAAATGAATTTGCGCCCAGCCCGGCAAAAGCATTGTTTGTACTGTCGCGTATGCCGCTGATAGCCGTTAAAATACCCACCAGGGCCATAATGCCAATAGCGATGATCAATGCAGTTAGCGAGGTCCGCAACCTGTTACCCCGTATGGAGTTTAAGGCAACGGATATATTTTCCCTGTAAGTAGTTTTTACCGGCATGGTATAAAATTAAAAACCTTTTGCTGCATATGACATTAAAACATAAGCTTTTGTTACAGTCGCTAAGAAAGATTTATAGCAACCGGTCCGGTATAAATTAAACCGCAAAAGTGCTACGTAATATTATTGTGAACATGTACGCAAATAACAAAAAGTAATTAGTTTCGTTCAAAACAAAAACTAAACAATATGAAAGCTTTAAGAGTATTAGCATTTATGTTGATAGCAACCTTTTGCTATTCGGCAGTTAATGCACAGGACATGCACAAGATGAAAAGAAGAAGGCACCATCACCACCAAATGGCGAAACGCCGCCACTGGAAAAAAAGGCCTCAGTAACAAAAAAAGGCCCTGGATTTGATCCGGGGCCTTTTTTTTATCTTTCAGTGTGGGGATTAAAGTTTCCGCTTAACTTCTACGTTCTCATAAGCTTCCACAATATCGCCAACTTCAATATTATTAAAGTTATGAATATTTAAACCGCACTCGTAACCTGTCGCTACTTCCTTCACATCATCTTTAAAGCGTTTTAATGAGGCCAGTTCGCCGGTGTAAATTACCACACCTTCGCGGATGATACGGATCTTGCTGTTACGTGTTATCTTACCATCAAGCACCATACAACCGGCTATAGTACCAACCTTGCTGATCTTGAATGTTTCGCGTATCTCAACGTTTGCAACAATTTTCTCTTCAAACGTTGGTGCAAGCATGCCTTCCATCGTAGCTTTTATCTCGTTGATGGCATCATAGATGATAGAGTAAAGCCGGATGTCGATCTGCTCAGCCTCGGCCAGTTTACGCGCGCTTCCTGACGGACGCACCTGGAAACCAATGATAATCGCATCTGAAGCAGATGCCAGCAACACGTCGGATTCTGATATCTGCCCTACCGCCTTCGATATGATATTTACCTGTATCTGTTCAGTTGAAAGTTTCAACAACGAGTCGGACAACGCCTCAATAGAACCGTCCACGTCGCCTTTAACAATAATATTAAGCTCCTTAAAGTTACCAACTGCCAAACGGCGGCCAATTTCATCAAGGGTAATGTGTTTTTGTGTACGCAAGCCTTGTTCGCGTTGTAACTGTAAACGCTTGTTGGCAATTTCACGTGCTTCAACTTCACTGTCGAGCGCGTTAAATTTATCACCTGCCGTTGGTGCGCCCTGCATACCTAACACCTGTACAGGTGTTGATGGCCCTGCCGATTCAACCCTTTGCCCACGTTCATTGGTCAATGCCTTTACGCGCCCGCTGTAGCAGCCGGCAAGTATCGGATCGCCTACTTTAAGGCGGCCTGCCTGCACCAATACAGTGGTAACAATACCACGGCCTTTATCAAGCGCAGCTTCAATAACAGTACCAACAGCGCGTTTGTTAGGGTTGGCTTTTAGCTCAAGCAATTCTGCCTCAAGCAATACTTTTTCCAGTAACAGCTCAACATTAAGACCGGTTTTGGCCGAAATTTCCTGCGACTGGTATTTACCGCCCCATTCTTCAACCAAAATGTTCATGGCCGATAATTGCTCGCGCACCTTATCTGCATTAGCACCTGGTTTATCAATTTTATTGAATGCAAATATGATAGGCGCACCGGCAGCCTGCGCGTGGTTTATGGCCTCGCGGGTTTGCGGCATCACGCTGTCATCAGCAGCAATTACTATAATTACAATATCTGTTACCTGGGCACCCCTGGCACGCATGGCGGTAAACGCCTCGTGGCCCGGTGTATCAAGGAATGTTATTTTGCCTTTATCGCCCGGCAGGGTAACCTCATAAGCGCCAATGTGCTGGGTAATACCCCCGGCTTCGCCGCCTATTACGTTGGTTTTACGTATAAAATCGAGTAACGATGTTTTACCGTGGTCAACGTGGCCCATTATGGTTACAATTGGCGCACGCGGTACCAGATCAGCCGGATCATCCGGTTGGTCAAGGTTAGCTTCTTCGTCCTGCGGTTTAACAAATTCTATCTGGTAGCCAAATTCTTCAGCAACAATACTCAGTGTTTCAGCATCCAGCCTTTGGTTGATAGATACGAACATACCCAGGCTCATACAGGTTGAAATGATCTGCGTTACCGGCACATCCATCATTGATGCCAGCTCATTGGCTGTAACAAATTCGGTAGCCTTTAACACTTTGGATTGCATTTCCTGCTCCAATGCCAGTTCTTCGGCAGTAGCGGCAACATCATCGCGTTTTTGACGGCGGAACTTGGCCCGCTGTGCAAATTTGCCTGATTTACCAGCACCGCTTAACCGTGCAAGTGTAGCTTTAATCTGATCCTGTATATCCTTTTCTGATGGTTCTTCTTTAGGCGTAGATGGTAGCGCATTCCTGTTATTCCTGAAATCGGGACGATTGCCGCCTGCACCGGCCGGGCGTGGCGCATTAGGGCCACGATTACCGTTGTTTCTAAAGTCGGGACGGTTAGCATTAGGAGCGCCGCCTGCATTAGGCTGCTGGCCACCTTGCTGTGGATTATTACCACCGCCCGGGCCTCCCTGGTTATCCTTACGTTTACGCTTGCGTTTATGATCGGCAGCGCTGTTGTTTGATGACGATGCAACCGGGTTACGCTTTTGCGCTTCGGGCAAATTTATTTTACCTATTACGTTAGGGCCGGTCAAACGCTCGGCTCTGGCACGTATCACTTCATCGTCGGGTTCTGCAGCAGGTGCAGCTTCGGCTACAGGTGCTTCCACAACGGGTGTTTCAACCTTTGGCGGAGCAACTACAATGGGGTGTTCTGTCTTTATCTCTGCTACGGGCTCGGCCTTTATTTCCTTTACAGGCTCAGGTGCGGGCGCCGGTGCAGCAGGTTTTGCCGGCTCGGCAGGTTTCTTGTCGCCAAACTGTGGCTTGGCAAACGGGTCATTCAGATTTATTTTTCCAACTACCTTTACACCAGGCAAGGTTTCGGCATTTTCCTCTGCCTTTTTAACCTCTGGTTCAGGTTTTGGCTTTTCAGCCGGGGCGTTGTTG
>Ga0206963_10195_pt1 | contig 19915 bp, 9 predicted proteins | sample Alteio_BWOrgHeat_28_FD_152958 | JGI IMG/M metagenome (GOLD analysis project Ga0206963, IMG submission 152958) | Enriched cells from forest soil in Barre Woods Harvard Forest LTER site, Petersham, Massachusetts, United States -... | ecosystem: Environmental > Terrestrial > Soil > Temperate forest >... | reverse complement strand
GTATGTTTGACATATCTAATTATTAACCAGCTTAATGCTAAATCGTATAAAACAAATTGTTATCGTTGCCATTATCTGCGCCGTATTTTTAACGAAAATATCCGCAAAGGCAAACTACGTTGTAACAGGCACAGAACGAACTACATCCCTAAAACTCATAAAAAAGTGATCTCCTATGAAAGGTAAATTGTTAAAACTAACGTCTCTATTGCTCTGCATTTTTGCGGGCAGCCTTGTGCAGGCGCAGGAAAGGAAAGCCCCTGCTTATCCACTCATTACGCACAATCCGTATTTCAGTATATGGTCGTGCTCTGATACGCTTACAGCTTCGCCAACCCGGCATTGGACGGGGCAGGAGCAGCCCATGTTAGGGCTTATCAATGTCGACGGTGAAGTTTACCGTTTTATGGGTGAGCCCGGCAAAACCTACAAAACCATATTGCCGGCATCAGATGAGGCTGCCTGGGAAAGTAAATATACCGAAGCCGCTCCGGCTGCTGATTGGGCAAGCCCAGCCTTTAATGACAGCAACTGGAAAAACGGTAAGGGCGCTTACGGTAACGACAGGAACAAGGTAAGATCCTACTGGGATGCCCGGGACGTCTGGATCAGGCGCAGGTTCACGCTCAATAACCTCGACATAAATAAACTGTTGCTGAAACTTCAGTTTGATGATAATGTAGAGGTATACCTTAACGGCGACAAAATTTATGCACATGACGGGGTTACCTACAAATTCAACATTATTTCGGTTGATCAGTTTAGAAATAAGCTAAAAACCGGCGAGAATGTATTGGCTATCCACGGCGTAAATACCGGTGGCGGCTCTTGGATGGACGCTGGCTTTGTCGACGAGTTAAAAGATCCGCAGATAGATAACCTGAAAACGGCCGAACAAAAAAGCGTCGACCTTAATGCTACCCAAACCATTTACAAATTTAAATGCGGCAAGGTCGATCTTCAGCTTACGTTTACTTCGCCATTATTGTTGAACAGGCTCGATATTTTGTCGCGCCCGATCTCATATATCACTTATACCGTAAAATCCAACGATAGCAAGGCACATAACGTTAAGGTTTATTTCGGTGCATCCACCGCCATTGCTGTTAATCAGCCGGGGCAGGAGGTAACGACTGATAAATTGTCGTCTGGCGGTTTATCCCTGTTAAAAGCCGGAACTATTGAGCAAGCCATTCTCCAGAAAAAGGGCGATGACCTGCGGATTGACTGGGGTTATATGTATGTCGCGGTTCCAAAAACAGAAAATGCTGCACAGTACATCACGTCGGGCGGCGAATCATTGGCTTCTTTTATCGGTCAAAATACCGCTTCAACAGTAAAACCAGGAAAGCAACTAATGCTGAATACCATCATTCCATTTGGCAGTGTTGGCAAGGCGCCTGTCGAAAAATTCATGGAATTGGGTTATGACGATCTTTATTCTATACAATATTTTCATACCAATTTAAGGCCATGGTGGAACAAGGATGGCAAAGGCAATTTTGAACAATTATTAAATACCGCTGCAACTCAATATGCATCCGTACAAATTTTGTGCAAAACATTTAACGCGAGTATGTACCACGATGCCGAAAAGGCTGGCGGCAAAACCTACGCAAAATTGTGTGTGCTGGCTTATCGCCAAAGTATAGCCGCGCATTCGCTGATAAAAAGTCCGCAGGGCGAAATATTGTTTTTGTCGAAGGAGAATTTCAGCAACGGCTGTATCAACACGGTGGATGTAACTTATCCTTCGGCGCCGTTATATCTTACCTATAACCCAAAACTGCTGGAAGGCATGCTGAACGGCATATTCTATTTCAGCGAAAGCGGCAAATACAAGGAAAGCTATGCAGCGCACGATTTGGGTACTTATCCCATCGCTAACGGACAAATTTATGGCGAAGGTATGCCGGTGGAGGAGTCGGGCAATATGATCATCATGACAGCTGCCATTGCCAAAGCCGAAGGCAATGCATCATTCGCCAAAAAACACTGGAAAACGTTGAGCCGTTGGGTTAACTTTTTAACAGAAGAAGGTTTTGATCCTAAAAACCAGTTATGTACTGATGACTTTGCGGGCCATTTGGCGCGTAACGCCAATTTATCGGCTAAAGCCATTGTAGGCATTGATTGTTATGCTCACCTGGCGGGCCAGTTGGGTGATAAGGCCACCGAAACAAAATACCACGCCATTGCTAAGAATATGGTTGGGCGTTGGATGACGCTAGCCGGCGCCGGCGATCATTATTCGCTGGTATTTGAAAATCCAGGTACGTGGAGCCAGAAATACAACCTTGTTTGGGATAAGGTTTTAAATCTAAACCTATTCCCGCAGTCGGTTTATGATGCCGAGATAAAATTCTATCTCACCAAACAAAATAAATATGGATTGCCACTGGATAGCCGCAAAACGTACACGAAATCCGACTGGATTATGTGGACAGCTACCTTAGCTGCCGACAAGTCGGACTTTAAAGATTTGATCGATCCGATATACAAATATGCCATTGAAACGCCAACCCGCGTACCGCTCAGCGACTGGCACGAAACTACTGATGGCAGGCAGGTTGGCTTCCAGGCGCGCAGCGTGGTAGGTGGATATTTTATGAAGATGCTGGAACAAAAATTATCTCCGGGAAAGAAATAGTGTTATGAATAAAGTTTGCAGGTTGTTTTTAATATCCATGGCAATTGCAGGTACTTGTGCGGTGAATGCAACGGCACAAACAGCTGTGGCAGTTACCAAACCCTCAACAAAGCTAACCAACAGTTGGTATGTAAGTAACAAAGCGCCTTTAACGCCCCAAAGTTTCGTTAAGTTGCCGCTTACTGCCATAGAACCCGGCGGCTGGCTGAAAAAGCAAATGGTACTGCAAAGCGCGGGGTTAACCGGCCATTTAGGCGAGATCAGCATATGGCTCACTAAAACCGATAACGCCTGGTTAACAAAGGATGGCAAAGGCAAATACGGCTGGGAAGAATTGCCCTACTGGCTTAAAGGCTATGGCGATATTGCGTACATGTTGGGCGATAAACGCATGCTGGCCGATACAAAGTTTTGGATCGATGCCGTGCTTAAAAACCAGCGCCCCGATGGTGATTTTGGCCCGGTGATAATGAAAGGCGAAGGCAAGCGCGACCTGTGGGCCAACATGCCTATGTTATGGTGCCTGCAATCGTATTACGACTATTCAAAGGATCCAAGGGTCCTTACTTTCATGAGCAAATACTTTCAGTGGGAACTTACTATACCCGATGATAAATTTTTGGAGGACTATTGGGAGAAAAGCCGGGGTGGTGATAATATGATAAGTGTATACTGGCTGTATAATCGGACCGGCGAAAAGTTCCTGCTCGATCTGGCTACCAAGCTTGACCGTAATACATCCGACTGGCGACAGAAGGACAACCTGCCCAACTGGCACAACGTAAACGTTGCCGAATGTTTTCGCGAGCCGGCTACTTATTACCAGCAAAGTCATAACGCGAAGGACCTTGATGCTACCTACAATGATTTTAAGCTGATACGCAGTATTTATGGCCAGGTGCCCGGTGGCATGTTCGGCGCCGACGAAAATGCGAGGAAAGGTTATGACGATCCGCGGCAGGCGGTTGAAACCTGCGGTATGGTGGAGCAAATGACATCCGACGAAATGCTGCTGGCCAACACAGGCGACACCTTTTGGGCCGAAAATTGCGAAGACGTTGCGTTTAATACATTTCCCGCTGCTTTTACTTCCGACTATAGGGCGCTGCGTTACCTTACTGCGCCAAACATGGTGGTGAGTGATGGGAAAAATCATTCACCCGGTATTAGCAACGAAGGGCCATTTTTGGAAATGAACCCGTTCAGTAGCCGTTGCTGCCAGCATAACCATGCTGCAGGCTGGGTATATTATGCCGAGAACAGCTGGATGGCTACGCCTGATAATGGACTCGCCGCGCAATTATACACGGCAGGCTCAGTAACGGCTAAGGTCGGCAAAGGCACCAAAGTTCGGTTAACAGAAAATACTCATTACCCTTTTAGCGATGAGATAGGTTTTGTCGTAAATACAGCACAAAGAGTTTCCTTTCCTTTATACTTGCGCGTACCTGCCTGGTGTAAAGGGGCAAGTGTAAAAGTAAACGGAAAGACTATACCGGTTAATGCTGTACCCGGCGGCTATATCATGCTCGCCAATAACTGGAAGAACGGCGATAATATATCGCTTAAACTACCTATGCAGCTAAAAGTGCGCGAATGGGAAAAAAATAAAAACAGCGTGAGCGTAAATTACGGGCCGCTCACCTTTTCGCTTAAAATAGCTGAGAACTATGTAAAGGTTGATAGCAAGGCTGCTGTTCAGGGTGATTCGGGCTGGCAGGCCTCGGCTGACCCTGAAAAATGGCCGGCTTACGATATTTACCCGGCCTCAGAATGGAACTATGGACTGGTATTGAATAGCAATGATCCTGCTTCTTCTTTCACGGTTGAAAGAAAGAGCTGGCCTGCCGATGATAACCCGTTTACCGATACAAATGCGCCTATTGAGTTAAAAGCTACAGGGAAAAAAATACCGGGATGGACGATAGACAAATATGGTTTATGCGGCATTTTACCACAAAGCCCGGTAAAAACAGACGTGGCGTCAACCCCTCTTACTTTAGTGCCTATGGGAGGCGCAAGGTTACGTATCTCGGCTTTCCCGGTGGTTGAGTAACTTAAAATAATGGCAAATTATAATAATAATAAAATTTATTCTATTTTTAGCACACCATGTATGTTTGCAGCGTTTGTTTCCTATAGAAAGTACATACATTAATACCATTAAAACCAGATATAATAGATTATTGACGCAAAATTATATTATTTTGATTTTAAATACCGGATGTTTATTCTTTTGTTGGTAAAACGATAAATTGACGCTATATTAGATTAATATTATAATAACTTTTATTTAATCGAATCACAATTAAATGCTTAAGAAAAAATTATCAATAGTTGATATTGCAAACAAACTAAACATATCAAAAACTACGGTATCGTTTATTTTGAATGGCCGTGCGAAGGAAAAAAGGATCAGCGAAGAGCTGGTTGAACGTGTTTTAAAATTTGTTGAAGAAGTTGGCTATAAGCCAAACTCATTGGCCAAAAGTTTGCGTACCGGTAAATCAAACATCATAGGTTTGATAGTTGAAAATATTTCGGATCATTTTTTTGCAAACATAGCCCGGTATATTGAGGACCGTGCTTACAAAAATGGTTACAAAATTATTTATTGCAGCACCGATAACGACGCCAGCAAAACAAGCGAGTTGATAGCCATGTTCCGCGACAGGCACGTTGATGGCTATATTATAGCCCCGCCTCCCGGCGCCGAAGAAGAAATTGCCGCGCTTATAAAGGATGAACTGCCGGTGGTATTATTTGACCGTTATTTCCCGGGCATCGATACCAGTTATGTGGTTACAGATAACCTTTATGGTACTTACAATGCCACCCAGTATTTTATAGATCATGGGTATAAAAAAATAGCTTTCATTACGTTCAGTTCGCATCAAACACAAATGCAGGCGCGTATGGAAGGGTATGAGAAGGCTTTAAAAGAGCATAACCTAACGCCTTATATAAAAGAGGTTGACTTTAACCAGGACTCGCAGTTTATCATTGACCCGATACATGATTTCCTTAAAGACCAAAAATTTGACGCCATATTGTTCGGTACTAACCGCATTGGTGTTTGCGGGCTTAAAGTGATCAATAACCTGGGCATTAAAGTGCCTGATGATGTTGCCGTAATATCATTCGACGATTATGATGTGTTTGAATTGTACTCGCCATCTATAACCGCTATTGCACAGCCTATTGAAGAGATAGCTGATAATGTGATCAGCATTCTGCTAAATAAAATGAATACCCCTGCATCCGCTCGTAAGAACCAGGAAATTACCCTGCATACCGAACTGAAAATCAGAGGGTCGTCATCTGTTACAAAGCCTTTGGCAGCCGTATCCAAGTAATATTTTCAGCAGCTTCTTCACTTCAGGAATTAAGTAGAATGACAGAGGGATAACTCCGCCGTTAGTAGTTTTATTTATGCGGATAGGCGTCACCCTACAATTTGCTTTTAAGACTATCTTTCACCGAGGCTTCCCACTCATCCTTTAAGATACTCAGGATAATGGAATCCCTGCGGCCGCCGCTTTGTAGCGGCATATTGCTGCGTAAAATACCTTCAGGAACACAGCCAATGCTTTTCATGGCGGCAATACTGCGCTCGTTACGTGCATCAGCCCTGAACTCCACCCGCAGCATATTCAATGTTTCAAAGGCAAATTGCAGCAGCAAAAATTTGCAGTGTTTGTTCAACCCTGTTCCTCTAAAATCTTTGCCGTACCAGGTATAGCCCAATTGCAAGGCATCATAAGCTGGGTTTATATCATAAAACCTCGTTGAGCCTGCATATTGGCCGGTTTGCTTATCAAGCACAATAAATGCGTATTCTTTGCCCATCGCGCGGGCCTCCAACGCTTCGGCAATATATTTGCGCATGCCATCCTCGCCGGCGGCGCTCAGGTGCGAGTAAAACCAGGTATCAGGCTCATTAATAGCGAAAGTTAATAGGTGGTCAATATCGCTTTCTTTAAGGGGGCGCAATAAAACGCGGTCGTCCTCTAAAATGTATTCCTGGTTGCGATCGTATGGGCTTGTCATTTAAAAAGTGAATTATTTGGGTGTTTGTAAAAGTATTTTAAAATGTTTTTATTCCCAAATCGTCTGTAATTAAAACGGCGGCTTTAACAACGTGCTAACAAAGCTTTGTTATTTTTGCTGAAATTTAGCACGGATCAACTACATGCGAAAAGAAACCGATCAAAAAGACAAACCAAAACAGCCCGGCATATTCAGCCTGCTAAAACCCTACAAAGGTTTGGTGGCGCTGCTTATCCTGTTCGCGCTGTTCAGTAACGGCATTAACCTCTGGCTGCCGCACATGATAGCCGGCGGCATTGACGCCTATACCGGGCATAAATTTCATTACAATTCATTCATCACCCAATTTTCGCTGGCTGTGCTGGTGATCTTCATATTTGCTTACCTGCAAAGCATTATCCAAACTTATTCATCCGAACGCGTGGCCCGCGATCTGCGTGGCCGGCTGTCTGACAAAATATCAAGGCAAAGTTTCATGTTTGTCGAAAAGACAAACCCTTCAAAGCTCCTCACCAATCTTACTGCCGACGTCGACTCCATTAAAATGTTTGTGTCGCAGGCCATTGTTTCTATCGTGTCGTCGCTGTTTATTATCATCGGCGCCAGCATTTTGCTACTAATGATCAACTGGAAGCTGGCGTTATGCGTTATAGCGATCATACCCGTTATAGGCGGCACGTTTTTTTATGTGTTGAAAAAAGTGAGGGCGCTGTTTATAGAAAGCCGCGCCGTTATCGACTGGCTCAACAAGGTGATCAACGAAAGTATTTTAGGCTCGGCGCTTATCCGCGTTATCAATTCGCAGCAATTGGAATACGTTAAGTTTTTACAGGCCAATACTAAAGCCAAAGAATTTGGCTTGCGCATTTTAACATTATTTGCAGGGCTTATACCAGTTATAACATTCACATCAAACATGGCCAACCTTGCCATATTGGTATTGGGCGGCCACTATGTAATAACCGGCAGCATGAGCCTGGGCAACTTTGCGGCTTTCAGCAGCTACCTGGCATTGCTTATTTTTCCTATCCTAATTATTGGGTTCATGAGCAATATCATAGCCCAGGCTACCGCATCATACGAACGTATTGGTGCAGTGTTAAATGCACCTGATCTGCCCGAAACAGGCAAAATAAAGGACGAATTGCGGGGCGATATTGATATGAAAGACGTATCGGTGGTCTATGGCCAGAAACCGGCGCTCAAAAACGTGTCCTTCTCCATAAAAGCTGGATCAAAGATCGCTATTATAGGCCCCTCGGCTGCCGGTAAAACGCAATTATTGTATTTGCTTACGGGTTTAATAAATGCCAATAGCGGCCAGGTGGAGTTTGACGGGCGCAACATTAACGAATACGACAGTGAAGCCTTCCACAGCCAGGTTGGTTTTGTTTTCCAGCATAGCATCATCTTTAACATGAGCATCCGCGAGAATATTGCTTTCAGTGATATTGTTACCGATGAATCGTTGGAAAAAGCGATAGACACGGCTGAACTGCGCGATTTTATAAACAGCCTGCCTGATGGATTGAATACTATTGTTTCCGAGCGAGGCTCGAGCCTATCGGGTGGCCAAAAACAGCGTATTATGCTGGCAAGGGCATTGGCTGTCGACCCTAAAATTCTATTGCTGGATGATTTTACCGCACGTGTTGACGGTAATACGGAGAAGAAAATATTAGCCAATATCCAGAAAAATTATCCAGGGCTGACGCTGGTTTCAGTAACACAAAAAATAAACGCTATTGAGCATTACGACCAGATATTGGTACTTACCCAGGCCGAAATTGTAGCCAGTGGTACCCATAGCGAGTTGATGCATAACAGCCCCGAATACGTGCAGATCTTCCAGTCGCAGCAAAGCACCAGCAATTACGAAAATACGGTTCAATAATATCCGGGATCAAAAAAACAGCATGAATTACAACCTGAATAAACTTTCGGAAACACAGCAAAAAACGTCAACCTACAAAGCGTTGAAAAAGCTGCTGCAATTAATTGAGCACGAAAGAAAGAACTTATGGCTTGCATTAATGGCTATCCTGGCAAATTCTACCCTCAATTTGCTGGGGCCGTATATAATTGGTTATACCATTAACAATTTTGTGCAAACCAAACAGTATTCCGGGGTGCTCTCAAATGCCGGGATCTTGCTGGCTATGTACCTGGCAGCGCTGGTGAGTAGTTACCTTCAAACCAAGTTGATGGGTGGGGTAGGGCAACGCATGTTATTTACATTAAGGAATGCCATATTCAACAAACTACAACAACTGCCCGTTGATTTCTTTAACCAGAACAAAGCCGGTGACCTTATATCGCGTATCAATAACGATACCGATAAGGTAAACCAGTTTTTCTCCCAATCGTTAATGCAGTTCATTGGCAGCATTGCCACCATGACGGGCGCGGGTATATGCCTTATAGTTATTCATTTTAAATTGGGTGCAGCCGCGCTGGCGCCTGCCGTGCTGATATTGATATTTACCACCCTGGTATCGCCATGGGTTAAACGAAAGAACGCAGCCAGTCTTAAAGCTGTTGGCGGCATGAGCGCCGAGATACAGGAAAGCCTCAATAACTTTAAGGTGATCATCGCCTTTAATCGGCGCGATTATTTCAGGAAGCGATTTGACGAGGCCAGCCGCAACAACTATACCACCTCGGTAAGCGCAGGCCTGGCCAACAATATTTTTCTGCCGGTATTCAGTTTCTTTTCGGGCCTGGCACAACTTACGGTTTTGGTTTATGGTATTTACCTCATCAGTACGGGCGATTTTACAGTGGGCTTTTTAATAAGTTATATTGCTTACGCGACATTGTTTTATAACCCATTACGCCAACTGGCGGCACTGTGGGCAAACTTCCAGACCGCCATGGCGGCATGGGACCGTATATCGCAGATCATATCCCTCGAAACGAACCTGCCGACTATCTCAGCCATGGCTGCGGAGCCATCGGCGCCTTTGCTGGAGTTCAGGAACGTGCATTTCAGTTATACTGAGGATCACGAGATACTTCATAATATTAATTTTAAACTGGAACGCGGCAAAACCTATGCCCTGGTTGGCCCAACTGGCGGTGGAAAAACCACAACAGCATCGTTAATTGCCAGGCTGTACGATCCGTCAAAAGGTATAGTTTTGCTGAATGGGCAGGATATTCGTTCTTTTGACCCCGTTGATCGCACCCAAAAAATTGGGTTTATTTTACAGGAACCATTTTTATTCACCGGCACTGTTAAGGAAAATATTTTATACGGCAATGAGGCTTATAAAGACCTAACGAACGAGCAGTTTGAACAGATAATAGCCGATGCCAATCTGCAAACTTTACTGGCTTTATTTGAGAACGGCCTCGACACTAAGGTAACCTCAGGCGGCGATAGCATAAGCCTGGGCCATAAACAGATTATAGCGTTTATGCGCGCCGTGCTGCGCAATCCGGAACTGCTTATTTTGGACGAAGCGACAGCCAATATTGATACGGTTACCGAAAAGCTATTAGAAGAGATCCTGGATAAATTACCCGAAACAACCACCCGCGTTATCATTGCCCATCGCCTCAATACTATCGAGAACGCCGACGAGATATTCTTTGTGAACTCCGGCGAGGTAACCCGTGCCGGCTCGCTGGATGATGCCATGGACATGCTGTTACAGGGGAAAAGAGTGAGTTAACTGCGCCACTCAGCCAGCCGCTGTAAACTAATTTGCTTAATTGCCAATTGTATAATTATATTTACAGCTATTGTATTTTTTACCTGATTATGCACAAATACGCCGGCGAAAAAGGGATCTTAGTAGCCATTGATTGTATTATTTTCGGTTTTGATGGCTGGAACTTAAAATTATTGCTGGTTCAGCGTGGTATAGAGCCCGAAATTCATAAATGGAGCCTGATGGGCGGTTTTATAAAGCCGAATGAGAGCCCCGAAGATGCCGCAAACCGCGTATTGGAACAGCGTACAGGTTTAAAAAACGTATACATGGATCAGTTCCAGGTGTTTGGCGATCCACATCGCGACCCTGTTGAACGTGTATTGTCCATCGCCTATTTTGCTCTCATTGATATTCATCAATACGAAAAACAACTTAATGACGAATACCACGCCGAGTGGATCCTGCTGGATGAAATGCCTGAGCTGATTTTCGATCATAATGAGATGGTGAAACTGGCCAAAAGGCAATTGCGCTATAAGGCTGCACTGCACCCCATCCTGTTTCAATTGTTACCCGAAAAATTTACTATTCCACAGTTACAGGCGCTTTATGAAGGTGTTTATCAAACAAAATTCGACGACCGCAACTTTAGCCGTAAGCTGCTATCAACCGGCTTGCTGGTAAAACTGCCGGAGAAAGACAAGCTGTCGTCAAAAAAAGGAGCTTTCTATTATAAGCTCGATCAATCTCATTATCTCGAGAATTTTGAGTCGTTCCTTAACCTTGTGCCCAACCCCGACAAGTTTTTTTAGCGATACGCTGCTGCCCAAAAGGTTAAATGCTTACGTTTTATTAGTATTATTTAATCCTTTCAGTAATTTTAACCGTACTTGTTGCTGAAGGCCTGCGAGTGAACCAATTAAAAATTTAAACGGATTGAAAATTTTGAGATCGGCGGCGATTACTATTGTTTTAATTTGTTGCACTCTTTTTGCTTTTCCGCAGGGCGCCACAAGCCAGGGAACGGAGTTCTGGACGGCCTATATGAACCATATTGACCCGCCCGACGGCGACCCACCCAGCACCATGGACCTTTACATTACCGGTAACGTTAATACAACCGGCACGGTGCAATTAGCAGATGGCAGTTATACGCAGGGCTTTACAGTTGCCGCTAACCAGGTTACTGTCTTAACCATGCCTGCCAGTGCTTTTTTGGGTTCGCAGGGGCTGTTTAACAAAGGTATACATATTACATCTGTTAAGCCGATAGCCATTTACGCCCATATTTTCGCTTCAAATTCATCCGGAGCTACGCTGCTGTTACCGGTGGCCAGCATGGGCAAGGATTATTATTCCATTAATTACACCCAAAGGGCAAACCAAACTGCTTATTCCGCTTTTTTAATTATAGGCACCGAGGATAATACTACAGTTGAGATAACACCATCAACCGTCTTGCTCGATGGTACCCCCGCCAACGTGCCCTTCCAGATTAAACTAAACAAAGGCCAGGTTTACCAGGGGCTTGCAAACAGCGACCTTACCGGCACCACTATAACTTCGGTGAGCGAGGGTACCAACACCTGTAAAAAAATTGCTGTTTTTTCGGGCAGCTCCAAAATTGCTATTTATTGCGATGCCCAGGATAATTCATCCGATAACCTTTTTCAGCAGGTATATCCAACTGCATCGTGGGGGAAAAATTATATCACTGTGCCGCTAAAGAACCGGTTTTACGATATTTTCCGAATTGTTTTAAGCAAGCCTAATACTAATGTTTTACTAAATGGTTCGCCTATCCCCGCCGCAAATTTTACCAATAACCTGTATTTTGAATTCAGTTCAACCACGCCTAACGTCATTACCGCTGATCAGCCCATCCAGGTGGTACAATACGCGGTATCACAAGGCAATACGCTAAATTGCGGTAACGACAACGCCGACCTCGGGGATCCTGAAATGATCTATCTTACGCCGCTTGAGCAAACCTTAAATACCGTTACACTGTTTTCGACCAGCAACTTTGCCATTTCCCAGAGTTATATTAATGTAACGCTTAAAACTGCCGATGCAAAATCGTTTACGCTTGATGGACAATCCTATACCAGCTTTACACCCGTACCTAATGACAATACTTATTCATACGCGCAGATAACTGTGAGGCCGGGGCCGCACACCATCAGCGACGCTAACGGGTTTAATGCCATTGCGTATGGTTTTGGCGAACACGAATCATATGGCTATGCTGCCGGGGCAAACTTAAAAAATCTGGATACTTATATAGACCTGGGCAACCCGGTAACCAATGCTGTCCAATCAAACGGTTGTACCGGCGTTCCGTATAACCTGCAACTTACGCTGCCATTTAAAACCGATAGCATACGCTGGAATTTTAATGATGGTACACCGCCATTGCAATTGGTTAACCCAATCGTGGCGTATTCAACACAAAAAGGAACGGAAACATTGTATACTTACAATTACCCTAAAAATCCGGTAAACTATTCCAGCGGCAGTTATACGGCAACCGCCACGGTGTTCGACCCCGTTGCCGATGTGTGCGGATCGACCGAAGTTGTTGAACTTGATTTTACTATTTCTGATCCGCCAACGGCTAAAATAGAGGCGGGCAGTGCCTGCCTGGGCGATTCAACGGCATTTACCGATCAGTCAACAGCGTCAAGCGCCATCACATCGTGGTTATGGAATTTTGGCGACGGGCAAACTTCGGTGTTGCAAAATCCCATGCATGCTTATAAGGCATCCGGCAATTACAGCGTAACTTTAACCCTCACTGATGCCGACGGATGTACATCAGCCGTTACACAGCCCAATGTGCATGTGAGCCCCAAACCCGTAGCGGCCTTTAAGGTGCTTAACCCTGGCTGTGCCGGCAGTGCGACAGCATTCGCTGATCAATCCACGTCGCAAGAAGGTAGCATTGCCACATGGATATGGAACTATGGCGATGGAACTATAGATACTGTAACCAATGGCAATATGCCCATAAGCCATACTTATGCCAGTACCGGCACAGATACCGTTAAATTAACCGTGATCAATGTCAACGGTTGTACCAGCAATGTATTTTTCCAGTTGCTGAAGATTAACCCCCTCCCGGTCGTTGATTTTGCGCTGCCTGATGTTTGCCTTGCTGATGCCTTTGCACAGTTTGCAGATAAAAGCACCATTCCCGATAACACGGAAGCAGGTTTTAGTTACCTGTGGGATTTTGGCGATCCGAATGCAAATGCCGCAAATCCCAATACATCGACCCAAAAAAATCCGCAGCATAAATACTCGGCGGCAGCAAATTACAATGTGACGTTGACCGTAACATCAAAATATGGGTGCTCAACATCAATCACAAAACCTTTTACAGTAAACGGCTCCGATCCCGTAGCAGATTTTGCAGTTGAAAACATGAACAGCCTTTGCAGTGCCGATAGCGTGGTATTCGATGACAGGTCGACAGTTGATTTTGGCAGCATTACCAAAATTGTTTGGTACTTTGATTATAACAATAACCCGCAGGATACGGTAGTCTTCTATAAGAGCACTATGCCTGCTAACCGTAAATACAGCCACTACTATGGCCTTTTTAATATCGCCGGGCAAACCCAGAACTTTGCGGTAAGGATGCTGGTTTACTCAGGCGAGACCTGCGTGAGCGAGAAAGGACCCATTACCATAACTTTGAACGCCAACCCCAATATTACCCTGTCGCAAATAGGTTCCGTTTGCCAGGAAGCCGGGGCCGTGCAGATAGTTGAGAACAAAAATGGTTTTACGGGCACCGGAGTTTTTACAGGCACCGGTGTTTCATCAACCGGCTTGTTCGATCCAAAAGTGGCCGGGCCGGGCATATTTACTATCAGCTATACTTTTACGGCCCAAAATGGCTGCGGTTATTCGGCCTCGCAACAGGTTACCGTAATGCCCGCACCAGTGGTAACTGTAGATTCGGTAGTTACGGTTCTTGAGGGAAATAATATTACATTGAACGCGACTGCGACTGGTGGCCTCAACTACAAATGGTCGCCCGCTGCCGGCCTCGACCATGATAATATCCTTAACCCGGTAGCAAATATTCACAACGATACACGTTATACGCTGACTGTTACAGGCGATAACGGGTGCTCGGCAACTGCATCTGTAACCGTTAAGGTTTTAAAAAACATTATCATTCCCAATACATTCACCCCTAACGGCGATGGCATAAACGACGTATGGAATATAAAGTACATTGAGCTTTACCCCAATTGCACAGTTGAAATATATGACCGCGGGGGCCAAAAGCTGTTTTCGTCAAATGGGTATGCCGTTCCGTGGGACGGAACTTACAAAGGCGCAAGGCTGCCCACCGGCACTTATTATTTTATAATTAACCCCAAAAACGGGCGCACCATAACTTCGGGAGCGGTTACCATAATCAGGTAGTTAACACAGCAATAATTGCTTGAAAGTATCAAAAACGGCTTTTTTTTTGCTGAACTTACTTATGCTTTCCGTATTTTTAACGCTAATGCCCAATTGCGTAATTAATTAACAAATTAATATTATTAATGCTGATGAAAATTTTAAGATCCGCAGGGATTGCTTTGGCATTAATGTGCTGCTGCGTATTTTCATATGCGCAGGGCAGCAGCAGTATGGGTACCGAGTTTTGGACAGCCTTTATGTTTCACGCAGATGCGCCGCCGGCAAGCACTATGGACCTTTACATCACTTCTGATGTATCAACTACAGGCAGTGTACAGTTCACCAATGGTTCAGGCACGCAAAATTTTACTGTTACTGCAAACCAGGTTACCGTTTTAAAAATGCCGTCAAGCGCTTTTTTGGGTAATTTTGGGACGTTTAATAATACTATACATATTACAGCTGCCGCGCCCGTAGCAGTTTACGGACATATATTTGCGTCTGATGCTTCGGGGGCAACTTTGTTATTACCGGTGGCGGCGTTGGGGAAGGATTATTATTCTATTAATTATACCCAAAGCGGTAACGTAAACACCTATTCAACATTTATGGTGATCGGCACCGAAGATAATACCACCGTACAGATCACCCCGACACAAAAGCTAGTGGATAATCATGCACCTAAGCAGCCATATACCATTACATTAAATAAGGGCCAGGTATACCAGGCCTTTTCGGCCGTCGATCTTACAGGCACACGCATACAATCCATCAGTTCGGGCACAAACTCCTGTCAAAAGATAGCAGTGTATTCGGGCAGTGGTCGGGTGGCCATTGGGTGCGGGCGCAATAACTCTTCTGATAATCTTTTTCAGCAGGTATATCCTACAGCCACATGGGGGAAAAATTATATAACCGTGCCCTTAAAAAACCGGCCTTATGATATTTTCAGGATAGTGCTAAGCGATCCAAATACCAATGTTACCCTCAACGGCAAGGTAGTGCCGCAAAGCAGTTTTATAAAGGGTCTTTTTTACGAGTTTAGTTCCACAGCCCCTAACATAATATCTGCTGATAAACCGATACAGGTTGTACAATACGCCGTTTCGCAGGGCAACACCATTAATTGCGGCAATACCGACAATGACCTGGGCGACCCTGAGATGATATACCTTACGCCGATAGAGCAAACGGTTAAGCACATCAGTTTATACTCGCCTACTAACTATCTTATTCTTGCAAATTATATCAATCTGCTGGTTAGTAACGCTACTGTAAAAGACAACTCGTTCAGGTTTGACGGCATTAAGCCTGCGGGCTTTATAGGTATACCAGGTACCAATTACTCGTACCTGCAGCTAGAAGTTGCTTCCGGCACCCATACATTAAGCGCCGATTCGGGTTTTAGCGCAATAGCTTATGGATTTGGACAAACGGAAAGCTACGGGTACTCCGCTGGTGCAAATTTTCAGGATCTTTACTCAAACATCACCTTACAAAACCCCGAGACCAATAGCTCACAATCAAACGGATGCAGCAATTCGCCTTACAATATTCAGCTTACGCTGCCTTACCAAACCAATAGTATTACCTGGAATTTTAATGATGGATCGCCGCCGTTGGTAGAAAGTAACCCGCCGCTGGCCGGCACTATCACCAAGGGTACACAAGTGTTGTACATCTATAATTATCCAAAAGATCCCATCAATTTTAAACAGGGCAGTTATTCGTTGCTGGCAACCGTATTTAACCCGGTAGCCGATGCGTGCGGATCAACCGCGCAGGTTTCATTTGATTTTAATATTTCTGATCCGCCGGTTGCAGGATTTAAGTACGCCGATGCCTTTTTTGGAGACCCGACGCAATTTACAGATGAATCCACATCAGGGAGCGCTATAACAAACTGGCTATGGGACTTTGGCGATGGTAATAGCGCCATTGATCAGGATCCAAAATATATGTATGCCAAACCCGGAAAATACAACGTTAATTTAACCGTTACCGATGATGATGGTTGCCAAAACAGTACGCAGCAGCTTGTAGAAATTAAGGTTAAGCCAATAGCTGCAGGGCCGGTAACAGGTATTATTTCGGCATGTAAGGGAGCTGCATCAAGCAGTCCTAATATTGAACAATTTACGGTTACCTGTGCTGGCCTTACTGCAAGCCTTATTGCTGCGGCGCCCGCCGGGTTCGAGATCTCATTAAACCAAGGGGGGGGCTACACCAACACGCTTACGCTTAGCCCGTCTGGCGGTGCTATACCGGCTACAACTATATATGTAAGGGCGCCGGCTACCGCGCCCCTGGGTACGGTAACCAGTAATGTTACGCTAACCTCGACAGGGCAAACCACCGTATTGGTGCCGGTTACAGAAAGTGTAAACCCTGTGCCGACCATAAGCGCCGTACAACCTGTAAGTTATAAAAATGGCGATACCACGCTGCCCATCAATTTCTCGGGCACGTCTACCGGCGTTACCTGGACAAATGATAATCCTGCGATCGGCTTGCCGGCAAGCGGTACTGGTGCAATACCTTCGTTTAAGGCCATTAATAATAGTGCAACGGACCCGGCAATTGCTGATATTATCGTTTACCCGCAATCGCTGGGAGTAGCATTTTTTGCTAATTATGGTTCTGGTAACGTTTCAGAGGTCGACATAGAAAATAATACAGTTACTAATACCATCCCTGTTAATGATGGGCCTGAAGGTATAGCAGTAAGCCCCGGCAGGGGGCTTGTTTATGTAACCAATTCCAAATCAGATAATATATCGGTCATTGATGCATCAAGCGCTGCCGTGGTATCTACTATTTCATCTCCCAGTCCGTACGGGATCATTTTAAATGCCGACGGTAGTAAACTGTATGTATCAAATTACACCGCCGGTACCTTATCGGTTATTGACGCAACGAACGGGGCGTTAATTGCCACTATACCGGTCGGTTCATTTCCGGTTGGTGTGGCTATTAGCAATGATGGCAGCGAGATTTATGTAGCCAACTCCCACTCGGGTACAGTGTCGATTATCAGTGCAGCAACCAACCAGGTAACTAACACCCTGACTGTCGGCAGCAATCCGCTTGGTTTGGCGGTCAGCCCGGATGGCAGTTTACTTTATGTGGTAAACGCGCTATCGGCAACCGTTTCGGTTATCAACACCACATCAAACCAGTTAATAATAAATATCCCGGTAGGCCAATATCCGTTTGGGATCGCTATCAGTAAGGATGGCAGCCGGGTATATGTTGCCGACGAAGATTCAAATGTCGTATCGGTTATTGATGCATCAAGTGATATGGTTATTAACAATATCAAAGTGGGGCAAAATCCCTGGAATGTGTCATTAAGCCCGGATGGCAGTACGGCATATGTAACCAATAATCTCTCAAACGACGTGTCGGTTATCAATACATCGTCGGGCCTTGTTTCAACTACCATCCCGGTTGGGACTAATCCCGTATCTTTAGGTAACTCAGTACTGGTGGGTACCGGCTGCAGCGGTACGCCGGTAGTATTCAAAATTACAGTAACGCCAACAATACCCACCACACTCACCGAAAACGGCAACCCGGCAGCTTTAACTACAACATACGGAACGCCTTCGGCATCAACCAGTTTCACGGTATCGGGCACACTTATTACCGGCGGAATTTTAGTTACGCCGCCAACAGGTTTTGAGGTGAGCACAGATGGTAAAAGCTTCGCAGCAACGGTTACAGTGCAGGGTTCGGGCACTATTGCGGCTACAACGGTCTATATAAGGCTGGCAGCCATAACGGCCGTCGGCAGCTATTCCGGTACTATAACGCTGAGCACCGCCAACGCTACCGATGTGCCAGTGGCAATGCCTGCGAGCACGGTTACGCAGGCCCCATTAACTATTAAAGCCGATAATGTAAGTAAGCAGCTTAATACACCCAATCCTCCGCTTACTATTACCTATTTAGGTTTTGTAAATAACGAGAACAGCAGTCAGTTAACCACGCTGCCGCAGATAAGTACCACCGCAACAATAGCATCACCCGTAGGTACATACCCGATAACAGTTGGCGGCGCGGCGGCAGTAAATTATTCGTTATCTTATTTGCAAGGGATACTTACCGTAACACCTACCCTAACAAGTGCTTCCATTCCCAACACTTTTACCCCTAACGGCGATGGTATAAATGACGTGTGGAATATTAAATATCTTGAATATTTTCCCAAGTGCACGGTGAATATTTACAACCGCTATGGCGAAAAGATATATTCATCAATAGGATATGCCATTCCGTGGGACGGGAAATATAAAGGTAGCGTGTTGCCAACCGGCGCGTATTATTATATAATCGACCTTAAAAATGGCGACGGCCTTATTTCGGGCTGGGTGGCGATAGTGAAATAGCATTTATTTTTCATATATACTTTTTACTATTTTTGACTGAATACCCCCACATATTAGTTAAACTTGTTTGATGAAAAAACGTGGATGAACGCGGGTATATGAAAAGATTTTTATTGGTTATAAGTCTTATAACCTCGCTTTTCCTTTTGCTATCCCCGGCGCAGGCGCAGCAAACCGTTACCGGCGGCTCGCCAACACTACCTATTAATTTTGGCGGAACAGGATGCACTTACTATTGGACAAATGATAACCCCAACATAGGCCTGGCTGCAAGTGGTAAAGGAGACATTCCTTCATTTACCGCTGTGAATACAGGAAGTGCATCGCTAACTGCTACCATTACAGCACAGCCGTTAAGATATATATACACAACCAATGAAGGTGACGGAACAGTTTCTGTTATCAATAGTGCTACGGGGTTAACTGAATCGATAATTAATGTTGGTTTGTATGCTGACGCGATAGCTATAGACCCTGCAAAAAAAATATTGTATGCCGCCGGTGCCGCAAGTGGTGATATAGTGGCAGCTGTAGACCTGGCCACAAATAAGCTCATAACAGATTTTGGTGCAGGTATGGATCCCAGCGCTATGGTATTAAGCCCCGATGGAAGTACGCTGTATGTCACAAATCCGGTTTCACGAAATCTCATCGCTATCAACACAGCCAATTATAGCATTATTAAGAATATAGATATTGGGCAAACGGGCGGGGGGATAACGATAAGTCCTGATGGCAGT
>Ga0206963_10169_pt2 | contig 19954 bp, 22 predicted proteins | sample Alteio_BWOrgHeat_28_FD_152958 | JGI IMG/M metagenome (GOLD analysis project Ga0206963, IMG submission 152958) | Enriched cells from forest soil in Barre Woods Harvard Forest LTER site, Petersham, Massachusetts, United States -... | ecosystem: Environmental > Terrestrial > Soil > Temperate forest >... | reverse complement strand
CGGCGTGCGCGTGGGAAAGTAACCGAAGACCGTGCACGTCATAAGAGGAAAAAGGCATGTCGCCTCGCCATGAGCGGCCCGAACACTGATCCAATGCCTATGCTCTCAGCCGCCAAAAACGCTGGCACGACACCGAGGTTTTTTGAGGAGCCCGTGGGAAAGTCTTTCCATGCGCCGCCGTAAGCGGTCTCTTGATTAGACCGTTGCGTTACTCCCCTCCATCATCGTGCTCATCCATCCACGGGGGAAGGCCGATCACTTGGTCGATTCGAAGTTCACTCCGTATCCATATCGTATCCATAAAGACACACCAGAGCCGAGTCTGCTCAAGCCCCACGGAGAGTCTCAAATCAGCCGCTATCCAGACGGGAAAGGGCCGTTTTGCTTGCCGCAAGTGTCCCTGCCGAGCGAACTCAAAATCACTCGGATGGCATAGGGACCGGAAGGAACGACGAAAGTCCCGCCATAGCCCGTTCTAGTATCACGGTTGAGTTGCATCTATCGGTCATAGGAATCAGACTGCTCGGCGGGAGGGATCTTCATGAGGACAGGAACCGTAAAATGGTTCAATTCGTGGAAAGGCTACGGTTTCATCAAGCCGGTTGATGGAGGATTTAACGTTTACGTCCATATCAGCGCTGTCGAGCGTGCCGGACTAGCGGAACTTAAGGAAGGACAGAAGATCAATTTTGACATTGTTGCGGATGAGCGCACGGGGGAGGTATTTGCCGAGAATTTGAGCGTTCCGCCGAATCGTCAAGAGGACACGCATGGCAACGCCGGTGAGCCGCTTCGTGTACAGACGACCGCTGGGATTGTCGGGCAATTGACGAGGCAGATGCGTAGACTCCCGTACCGGAATGACCCCGTCCGGGAACCGTGAACGCCTTATTCCCGCGACGATCAGGGCGGCGCGGAGACAAGCAATGGCCGTCCACCGATCTAGGCAACGCAGAGGTGCAGGGTCGGCTAGAGCTTACACGCTGCAAAAATCGGAATTCTGTTCAAAGATTGTGCAACCCTCGTTGTCAACCACACCGATACGGTCCGCAGTCGGCTCGTCAGTGGCCCACTGCTGCGGTTTCGCGGAGAGAACGCGCAGAATCTCAGCAATCTGCTTCCTCTCTTCGAGGCTGTAGCGCTCAATTGTGTTGTTGGCCTTCATTGCCAATGCCGCCGGAAGGTCTACTCTTTTGCGAGCGGAAGGAGCAACTCGCTTCATCCGACTCTCAGGCGAAAAGGCTTTAATCCTAAGGCCAGACATGTGAATCCCTCTAATTCACCACAGAAACCTTGTCACGAACCATCCCGAATGAGGCTTCCTCGTCGAGTAGGGTCACGTTTAGGATAGGCGGGCTTACTGAATGCGACATGAACCTGCCGTGGTCAACCTCCCTTCTCAAACGGCCTTAATAAATTAATGAGACTTCGTGGTCATATTACGGAAAGGCAGCCGAGAATACGGCCAGCCACCGGTGATTGGAATGGTAATACTCGGTCGATTTAAAAAAAGGCACAGAGGAACGGAACTACTTGATGAGTTAGCTGAGGTATTGCCCGGTTATCTCAATTTACAGAAGAAGAATATCTTGATTTTGCAGCAGCTATTACTGTAGTTAATAAATATTGGCTCAAACTAAAACAGGATACTGATTCAGGTAGAATCGGACGTAGAAGCGAATTTATTCGCATTCTAAATCGAATGTTTGTTTTGTATTGTCATGCAAGCAAACCTGCCGCCTGCGGTGTTTTAGTCTTCCTGTGTCACATTGAATCATGCTATTTGCCTGATGATGATGCTCAACTTGTCCACAACATAACTAACGTACACATCGACCGTGCAGCCTCTATCATACGTCAGGTATCAATTTCTTCCGGAATAATTGTTAAGCCCCAAGCAGTGTGAACTTGCATTTCGACCTACATTTGTAGCACGGCGGGTTAGTCTTTCATCGCGTTCCCGGCCTCGGACGCACGCACGAACTCGGTTGAGTCTGAGAGGCGCGGCGGAACTGTATTCAGCTCCGCGGCCACTTCGTTTTGCGAAAAATACGCCCTGAAGCGGAGAGTTCTTCCTTTACTCCCTTTAAGGTAAGCCTGAAAATGTTGACAACGTTCACGATTGGGCGCATCGTTTCGCTGTTGTTGCAGCGTCTCGCCAGAATCGCTCTTCTTGGGACAATTGCGGGTCCGCAAAAATTATGGGGAAGAGTCAGCAAAAACTATGGCAATGTTCTAAGGGAAGTCACAGAAATTCTGAGGGGAGGTCATAGAAATGAGGCAGTTAGCCAAAATCCAGCCCCTAGGTGCCGTCTCTTCTGTGTCGTTGTATTCCTCACCCATTTCCGTATAACCCACACGTCTTGCGCTTCTATCCTAGGACTGGCCTCCCCTTCATTCAACGGAGTACACTGGTGCGAGGGTTGCAGCTCTAACACCATAATCGCAAGTGTTTGTGGGGCATCGCGTGGTTACGGCAGAGGCAAAGGGTGGAGCATGGAGGGGCCACGAGCTTATAGCGTCTGTATGCGCTGTGCATAATGCTCCATGTGACGAGGTTCTTGAAGCGTGGGAGGGGATAGACTTTGTGCTGCCGCGTTGTACCGTTACACGGTCTGCGGGTTAAAAGATAGAACTACAATGAGGACAACTATTAGATCGTTTATCACCGCTTCCGTTACTCTTGGAGTAACCGGGTCAATCACAAGCGCACAGGCTTGGCAAACACGCTATTACCGCGAGGGGTGGGTCGCACAATGCGTGAAATCATCAACTCAAGAGGACTGTAACGCGGTGTGGGATAACCTAATTGGGAGAAATGACAAACTTGGTATGATATGCAGGCTTGGCTCTAAGGGGGAGACGATGGACTGTGATAGAGAGAAATGAGGGCAACGGGGTTAGGGTCAGCAAAGAGCGGCTGCGCGACCATCGCCACAGACGCGCCAGGCTTCAGGCTCTCGGTGACCATCCGACGCTTCTCGTCGCTCGACCAGAAACGTCGCCGACGCGCGCCTATCCCTTCCGAAGATCCAGCCGAAACTTCCGGCTTCATCGATAGTGCCCATGATCGTTGATGGGCACTATCTCGTGCCCACTCTCGACGCACTATCCCCGCTCGCCCCCTCCTGCCTAGGCGGCCGTCGCCGGAGGGTTACGGAGGTGGCGCAATACGCCGAGCAGCGCGCCGCCGATGATGAGCAAGGCTCAAGTCGCCGGTTCCGGAACCGTCGGCACATGCGACACCGTATAATCCAGGCCGCTGGCGGCCTGGATGGAGTAGCCGGTGACTGGCGTTTCGCCGGTGCCGGCCAGTACCTCGTCGATTCCATCGAGCGCGATGGTGTTTTGGAACAAGCTTTGGTTGGTGTGGCGCAGCCTCTAAAACTTAAATCGACCTGTCTGCAGCGTGTCTTTCGAAGCCGTGCAGTAAAATAACGGTATAGATCCCAGTTCTCACTTGCGCGAGGATTTTTGCCCGTAGCATGTCGCCAATGATGAGCTTTTCTATCTTACCAGCCAGATTGTGATCAAACGATACCGTTGCGCCACCACTCATTTGCAGATGTAGCGCGTCAATAAGAATATCAATCGCCTCAGCTTTGATCTTTTCATGTTTAAGCTGGGCATGGACACGAATACGATCTCTGTCTATGAATGTGTGGTGATGGGTCATTGTGTGGTGATGGGTCATTGTTGAGCCTCATTGGTTCGGCGTCTCCTTTTTCGCCTTTAGTTTTTCAGCCGAGGACGGCCAGGTCGATTGTTCCCATTCCGGCCGTGACTACATTGCTGCCCAATTGGGCGAGCGTGACCGCAGTCGGTTGCACCATCACGGTCCTTGGTTGCGCTTCAAGATAAGTGCGTTAATTGTACTCATCATATCGCCGTAGTCTTTGTCTCTCTTCTTTGCGACTCGCTTAGGACGTGGTTCATACGGATTGCCTCCAATGCTATCTACATAATAATTGCCTGTAGGGCCCAGTGCGCGTAATAATGTGTCAACAACTTTCGTGAACAATTCCTTATGCGTCTCAGCCTCCACCAGAAGGATATCCGAAAACGACAATTCATCAACGAACACCGTTCTTATCGAGTACGTTCACTTCATAAATTTCCACTTTCAGCTATAGCCTCATCGTATTGTCTACGTTTGGTCAGTTCGTCAGTTTTTCTTATCCTTTTCACGCAGCGATCTCTTAAATCGCTCTTCCTGCAATAAGGTCTGTATATTCGGCGCATATTCATACAATTCCACACCCACCACTTCTGCGTCAACTTCACCATAATAAAATGGCACTACGGGCATTATCTTTCCATAATTATCCACGGGCGATAGATTACAATCAAACTTAAAATCGGTGCCCTTCTTCTTTGCCTCTTCCTCATTGGCTGCTTCCACTATCGCATATGCGTTGATATTAAGTGCCATAGTTAACAGGTAGTTTACCACACGATTGCGCCTCCTTAATTGCGCTCCATCATAGTACTCCAGCTATGTGGTTTTTGGATGGTGGGTGCTTGGGGTGAATGAACGCTTGGGGGTGACGATTGATGGTGAGTTTGCGGTATTCGGTCGGGGTCAACGCCCGGACCGTCACCGTATGCAGGACGGTCCTCCAATTCAGACAAGGCCCGCACTATTGAGAATGCGGTATACCGAAGCCCTTCCGATTCCAATCGATTTCGCGATCTCGGTGGGCCGCTGGTCGGCTTTGAATTTGGCGATCACTTCCTCGCTCTTTGCCCTCGCGGTCGGCTTCCGTCCCTTATATTTTCCTTCTGCCTTCGCCTTCGCAACACCCTCTCTCTGGCGTTCGATCATGATCTCTCGTTCGAACTGAGCCACGCTCCCAACGAGATTGAGCAGGAGCCTCCCAGTTGGGGTGTCCGTGTCGAGGTTCATCGCGAGGATACGCAACGTGGCCTGTTTTTGCTCCACTGTCTCGATTATCCGGACGAGGTCTGGGATCGACCGTGCCAAACGATCCAATTTGGTGACGATGAGAGTGTCGCTCTTACGGATGAATTTGAGCGCCTTCTCCAACTCCTCGCGCCGTTGAACGGAAGACACCTGCTCGACGAAAAGCTCTTCGACGCCAGCAGCCTTCAATTCCGCTACCTGAGCATCCAGACCGGCTCGCTGTTCCACTGTGCTCGTTCTCGCGTAGCCGACCAGCATTCACCACCTCCAGTCTCACTGAGATGGCTACTATTATGAGACACGTCTCAAAAGTCAAATGGATTGTGTATGAGACTCAAAATGCGACGTCGGAGCCTGACTCACATGGGCAGGGTCCACTGAGACGGTTCTCGACAGACGGTCACGAAATTACGTTGGGACCCCGACACTCAGCCTTTGATGCCGACATCCCGCGTAGCCGAGGCCCGCGAAGCCGAGCAGCATCATCGCCCAAGTGGAGGCTTCGGGAACGGCAGCCATATCGAATTCAAAGGCGGCTTGGCTAGAACTCGCCATGAAACTATCGAACGGCGTCGGATCAAAGATCGTAATCCAACGGCTGACATTTGAATTGCCGTTTCCATCGAAAACGATCCCGAGTTCGCTGGCGAGCGCCGCGCCCGTAATCGAGTCGCCATTGCTGAGGGTGAGAGTGTTGTAGCTATCAATCGACCCCCAGTAGAAGGTGAAGCTGTTGAGATCGTGTCCCCAGGTCACGGTCGCGGTCCCACCGCCTGCTGCAAAAAGGTAATGGGTCGGATCGTTGTCCGGCTGAAGGTACACATCAGTGCTGGAATCATCGCGAACTTGACCTTGGGGATTTCCACCGGAGGTTGAATACGTCGCAGCGCCCCAAAGAGTGTCGGTCGTCCCGTTTGTCGCGCCAACCACATTGCTGTTGAATGCGCCGAAGTTTGGCCCTGAACCCAGAAAAGCGCTGATCCCAGGTATGGGCAACAGCGAAACATCTGCGATATTTATAATTGTGCCCGCGGAATTCTTCGAGCCGGGAACTCCAACCGGGGGCACAGTAGAATCGTAGGAATTTGAAAAAGTCAGCTCGTTTGGAGTGAACGGCGGATTGTTGATATTAAAGTCAAACGTTTCAGTGAGAAAAGAACTTGACTCTGGTAAGCTGAGGTCCTCTAGCGTACCATACGATAGCAATGTACTGGCAGGTGTTCCACCGCCCTGTTGGACGGCAAATACCAGTTGGGACGCCCATGGCGACTGATTTTGAACTTGGAATGAAAGTGCGTAGCTACCGTTCGGAAGCGGGCTAAAGCGCTGAAATAGGTCGGCCCCTACCGGCAAACTTGCGTAATTTCCCGGGATTCCGAGAGGAGCCGGGTGTCGGGTAATGCCCGCACTCGTCCAGTCGGACCAAGGCGTGAGGTTTAAGCCCGTGCCGATGGAGTCCAGAAAATCTCCGTCTAGAATGAGCGAAGTCGCGTTGGCGAAGCTTGGAGTGAGGGCCAACCCCCCAATCGCGAGCAATAGCCGCGCCCCATTCAGAAGTGTGCAAAGTTTCATCTGATCCCCCATGGACTGTTGCTTCGAAACTTGCCGAAATCGATATACGGCAGCCCTCGCGGCCAACTACAAGCCAAAAGCTATACCCTCGGAGCCTTCGTCCATTCGAAGGAACCGACTAAAACGACGCAGAAAAATGCAATGCGCCCCTCGCTTCTCAACTTTGCTCTTGTTAACTTTTCCTGTCAAGCGCTCGCCGAGCCGAACCCGGCACATCTCTGAAGCTTTGTCTGAACCGAACGCGTTCGTGGATACGTCAATCTCGCCATCGATCCTCAGAGGGTTTGGACTGCGGGCAGCTACTGTGAAACTGTAAGGAAGCGACCACTGCGGGCTCGACCGGGGGGGCGAACGACTTCATCTTGGAAGGATAATAGTCGAACCACGAATAACGAACGGCTGCCGGGAGCCGGCTGAGGCCTGATACGTTATCGAATTGAGTTGGAAGATCAACGACTCCGCACCCCACCGATGGAAGTCTCTAATATAAGCCCAACCGGAGGAGACGAAGTTCTGATCGATTGCACGTTGGGATACCTCTCCCCCATAGAGCCGTCGTCGATAGAAAGCCGCAATCACGCTTTATGATTGTTTCGCCACTATACCTTGATGTTTACCGAATCCATCTCTTCGCTAAGTTAATTATAGACGTCAGACTCATAACCTGCTATCGTATAGGGATATACGTTAATTTTAATCTTTAATCTTTAATCTTTAATCTTTAATCTTTAATCTTTAATCGTTAAACGCAGTCCCAGATGGCTCTTAGGTCATCGCGCTGTTTCGGTCGCGTTACCGGACTCCTCAGCGTAAGCAGAATCTGGTCCATTCAAACCCCTAATAACGAGCCCTCGCTGGTCGGCGATTAGTGTGGATACGCAGTTTTATTTTGCCAATGAAACCTCATACCGGTGGGAGCGGAGGAAGTTCTGAAGGATTGAGCATAAGGTATCTCCTTCTATATGGTACACCGTGGGGACTAGGTAGCCACGTTATTAAAGGTTTTCGCCCGCCGAGCTGATATTTTCAGTCTTGATGTAAGAAATGACTTGACAGGAGGGTTGCTATGTGCCGTTATTTGAATAATGAAAGATCGCACTGGTGCCAGTTTCCGTCATCGAATGATCTTTCTTCCCTTGAAAAGGAGAAAACTCAAACACGGAGAGAAAGTCCTATGACCAAATTAATCAGCACATATAATACGGGAGAAACTAATTTCAATTGTTACGGCGGTACTGAAGAGCATCTTTTGACCGCGAACGAGTGCTTGTTCGAGCAAAATCCCCGCGACGCCGATCCTGACTGCTGGGAGCCGCCTGTCGTTTTCAACGACGAAGCGGAGACAGCATACAAAGTGTGGCAGGAAAGCTTGTCGTATCTCGTCGAAAACGTTGACAGCTTCTGAAGCAGCCTTTGATTGGTCAACGAGGGCTTGCCTCATTTTTAAGGCCGAGTTTCCACTAAGTCTTTAACAATGTGATTTTTTGAGTAATATACAATACCTTGAAGCTGTGTCTCGACATTTTACTCGAACACATTTATTTCGAAAGAGTACTACAATGGACAATATTTTGGAAACCACGCGGGTTCGCGAGACACAAGCGTCATCAGATTCATTGCGGCCGGGCCCAATTTCTGGTCGAAGTCACAGGTGTGACACGCCAGCACCTCCGGCTTTAAACAATTTGGCTGCACTTACATTCCTGAAACCGGATCGGAAGGAGGTTTGCTGATTGGAGTAAAAACGATGTATTTTTGGTCAAGTTTTTGAGTCAAAGCTCTACGGACGAATTCAGATAACAAAACTCGTTGCTCGGTGGCTAATTCTCGCAATCGTATCAGGTCGTCTTGGGTTACACGAACACAGACTTGCTCCGCTTTTCTCATGAGCTGGCTCTTCCTTTGAGACTATTTATTGCCATATAGGAAAAAAGTATGCGCATTTAGCTAAATAGTGAAGTTTCTAACCATAAATATAAGAGTATTGCGTTGCAATGCAATTTACTTACCTGACCAAACTGAAAAGGAAAAATAAATGTTAAACGAATTTAAAGCCACCCAATTGTTTGCAGGCGAGCTTGAGCCAAACAATATCTTTGCAAATCTGGACACCTTGCGATTGTCTCCCGGAGTTGCCTCGCTTTCAGGAACAAGTGAAGTCTTGACCCATGTCCCCGTTCGCAAGCCGACTCGCTATGAATTTTTTCGAACCAACCCCGATCCTGAAATGTGGTTTGATACCGGCATCTTTGAAGACAAGGAAGAACGAGAGGTCTTCTTCGTAACGCCGGCCATGCGAAACGCATTGTTGGGTGAAATTAAGCCAGTAACCTTGGCCGTGACTATCACTCGTCAATCAGTATTGTCTTTATGGCCATTAAAGCTGCCAACCGACGAGATGAGCTATAACGCGTGGTCAGAGACGGCTAGAGAGGCAGCCGAACTCGCCAAGACGCACTGGGTTCGGATGAGCGCAGATATGTCCCTCGGAGGCTATCGCATCTACAAGGCGGAAGGCCAACTTTCGGAGCCGGTGTGGCCGGATAAGAGTTTGAACGAGTTGTTGGAACTCGCATTCCGGGGCCGTATTGTGGATAGCGAAAATCACCCCGTCATTCGTCGGTTGAGGGGACTGGCCTGATGGATGTCAGTCGTGTTGGAAAAGAAGAGGGCGGTGCAATCGCCGTCCTTTTTTCCGAAATTTGGTGTCTAGATTTCGAGTTCCGGGCTGACCCAGGTGAGCCTCCGTGGCCGGTCTGTATGGTCGCTCAGGAACTGAAATCCGGGCGAATTCTGCGGCTATGGCGCGATGAGCTTCTCGCCCTCTCACAGGCCCCATTCGATGTCGGCCCAGACACTTTGATCGTGGCCTATTTTGCCAGCGCCGAAATAGGTTGCTTTTTGGAACTTGGCTGGCCGCTCCCGGAAAATATCCTTGACCTATACGTCGAACACCGGGTCGAAACAAACGGTAAAAGTACCCTGTGCGATAATGGTCTTCTCGGCGCTCTCGCCTTGCGTCGGTTAGCACATATCAATGCCGGCGAAAAGGAGACGATGCGCCGGTTGGTTTGTGACCAGCGTCATTGGTCACATGATGAGCAGCATTCGATCCTCGCGTATTGTTCGTCCGACGTACAAGGACTCGGTGCGCTCTTACCCCGGATGGCCTCTGGAATCGACTTGCCGCGCGCCCTCTTACGTGGACGCTACATGAAAGCGGTCGCCATGATGGAGCGGAACGGGGTGCCGATCGACCTCCCAATCCACCAAGAATTAGTAGCCGGTTGGGACAATCTGAAGGGCAGACTTATCACCGCAGTCGATGCCGATTTCGGCGTATTTGAAGGAACGACATTCAAACTCGAGCGCTTTGCAAAGTTGCTGGGCAATCGTGGAATCCATTGGCCCCAGCTTCCGAGTGGGGCATTAAAGCTGGACGACGACACCTTCAGGGATCAAGCCAAACAATGGCCGGAACTGCAGCCGTTGCATGAACTTCGGGCTACGCTGGGTGGTCTTCGCCTCACTGGCTTGCAAATTGGGTCCGACGGCCGAAACCGGTGCCTTCTTTCTCCGTTCAGCTCGGTCACAGGCCGCAATCAGCCATCGACCGCCAAATTTGTCTTTGGGCCAGCACGGTGGCTAAGGGGGCTAATTCGTCCGCCGGAGGGTTATGGGGTCGCATATATTGACTTCTCTTCCCAAGAAATAGGGATTGCCGCGGGGCTCTCGGGCGACGAGCTAATGATCCGAGGCTACATCCAGGGCGACCCGTATCTGGCATTTGCCAAGGCCGCCAACTTGGCTCCCCCCGATGCGACGAAGAAATCGCACAAATTGATTCGAGACCGGTGCAAGTCCATTGTGCTCGGCATCAATTATGGAATGGGTCCAGAGGCGATGGCGGCCAAAGCCGGCATTACTCCGGTTGAGGCGAAGGAACTCCTCTGGTTACATAAGGAGACCTATAACCGTTCTGGCAATGGATGGACAGCGTTGTCTCGCATCCAATGTTAACCAACGAAATACATACGGTTTTCGGTTGGCGATGTCGTGTTAGCCGCGACCCAAATCCCCGCTCACTGATGAATTTTCCGATGCAGGCAAACGGAGCTGAAATGATGCGGATCGCGGCGATTGCAGGCACGGAAGCGAAAATCGAGGTCTGCGCCCCTGTGCATGATGCTTTCCTTATCGCCGCTCCCCTCTCTCGTCTTGATGAAGACGTCGCGGCGATGCAGAAGATGATGTCGAAAGCGGGACAGGCCGTTACTGGTGGTCTCGATGTTCGGACAGACGCCGATGTAATCCGATGGCCCCAGCGGTACATGGACGAGCGCGGCGAGGCGATGTGGAGAAGGGTTATCCACCTTCTCGATGAACCCTGCCAGCTCGCCGCATGATGCGAACATACTGTAGCGCGTGCGCGAAGGTACTGTCGCGTGGATGCGAAGGTACTGTCGCACCCACACTACACCGTATCCTCTTATCATTAGTCTTTATATGTGTCTAATAGTAATAATGTACCTACCAGTTGGGAAAATATTCGAGAAACAGAGGTTGCGACGAAACTTGTTCGTAAAACTAAGAATCGCCGTCTCGATAGGTTTCTAAAAGGTCCTATCCCTATTAAGGAAATCGCGACCGCAGCTCGTTTGCCCGGAAAAGCGTTGGCCCTATTGTTGGCTATCCACCATCGAATTGACCTTACCGGCAAGGCAATAATAACGTTGCCATCAGGCCTTTTGGCAGAACTGGGAATCAGCAGGGATGGCAAGGCGAGAGGTTTGAATAAATTGGAGCAAGCTGGATTGATCCGGGTAACTAGATCATCCGGAAGGGCAGCTCAAATAGAATTACAACCCACCCAAAAGGAAATAATGTAATGTTTGTTGCAACTGATTGACCGTCGGTAGTGTTTACCGATTTATCGTGGGATACGACAATATTGTGCAGATCGTCGGGGCGGCAGACGAGATAAATATAATAAATATATATTCGTGGGAGGTGAATTAGTGCTCTGCCACAAAACGAGGAACTGGGTCCTTAAGGAGAACTTTGACAGCGGCCCGTCGGGCAAAATTCAAACAATTAGGAGTATATAAGAGATATATGTACACAAATAATCAAAAGATACTTGTTAGCTTACCCAAAACGCTAGTGAGCGCAATCGACGTTGCGACCACTGAAAAGCAAATTTCACGAACTGCGTTTATCCGAGAGAGTTTGAGCCGAAATCTGCTCTATTACAATAAATTCGAGCGTAGTGCTCCGGTTTGCTTTCCACGTAACGACACCGAGTTTGATTCCGGCAGACCTTCTGAGGAATAAGGGCGGGGTTCGAACAGGACGCTCATGCCACATGGCAGGGGCACCGGATCAGGGGTAGCGTAGCTCAAACGAGGGCTGCGCCTCTATGCCCCATCTGAGTATTCGCGCATTGCCCGTCATCAAGGGAGGGCCAACGTTACACATCAAGCAGGCCGAGGTTTCCTCTGACCACGTCGCGCTTCAGGTCGCACGGTACGTGACGGACATGACGGCCCAATTGCAGGCGATGGCGGCTGCGGCCGGTCTCGATCTTCTGGCGTACTTCCTCAGCAACGCCAAGGCGGAAGGCGACTTGTTCATTCGCGACAGTGTCCAAGCTGATAGCCCCCATAACGATATCCCTTCGGATTGAAGACGCCCGCCCTTCTCGTCGTCGTGCTATAGTGGGGTGTCAACCAGCCTTCCTACGACGAAGCCTTCTCCGCCATGGTCTTGGGTGTCTGTCCCGATTTCCTGTCCTTGCGCAACTGCCCAAGGCCGAGCGACTTCGCAAGTGCAGACCTCTTTGCAGCATACTCGGGCGCTACCATTGGATAGTCCTTAGGAAGGTTCCATCTCAGGCGGTATTGGTCTGCGGTCATTCCGAGGGTTGCGAGGTGTCTCTTGAGCGACTTAAATCTCTTCCCATCGTCCAGACAAATTATATAGCCCGGTGTGACGGATTTCTTAATCGCCACGGCGGGGGTGAGCTTCTCAGGCTCGGGAGCGGCAGTGTCTGCACCCAGCTTCGTTAGAGTTGCATGGACAGAGGCGATCAACGCAGCTAGGTCACCTGAGGGGACCGAATTAAAGGAAACGTAGGCCGAAACGATTTCTGCCGCCAAGCTGGCTTGATCAGGCGATTCGGGGTGGGAACTTGACATTGGGTTTCCTTCAAGAAGATGGATCTAGACTATTAAATAAGAGAAGAAATCGACTATTTCAAGACCGACTTTACGCATGGGATCGAAGTGCCGCGGTGCATCAACCGATACTTTTCGACGCTCGTCTGATCTCAGTAGCTCTTGAAGATTGCCGAAACGAGTGTACGAAAATTGGTCTGGATCGACAAAAGTGGACCGCTCTTGACGTCTACCAAGCGCGGAAAACGAGAAGCTTGCTTGACGGGAGTCTGTTGAACGAGAGCCTGTCGGGCCATTGCGCCAAACCTGACGCGCGGGCTTGCTCCTGGCGGCCTCGATCAGATCTGGGTCGCCGACATCACCTATGTCCGGCTGGCCGAGGACTTCGTCTATCTGGCGGTCATCCTCGACGCCTTCTCGCGCAAAGTGATCGGCTGGGCGCTCGCCGATCATCTCGAGGCGGGCCTGGCGATCGAGGCGCTCGACAGGGCGATTGCCGCGCGCAATCCTGCGCCCGACAGCCTCATCCATCATTCCGACCGCGGCGTGCAATACGCCTCGTCGGCCTATGTGGAGCGGCTGGCGCGCTGCAAGATCGCCGTCAGCATGAGCCGCCCGGCCAACCCTTATGACAACGCCAAGGCGGAGAGCTTCATGAAGACCCTCAAGAGCGAGGAGGTCGACGGCAAGGCGTACGCGACTCTCGAAGACGCTCGCCTCGAGATCGGCGCTTTCATCGAAATGGTCTACAACGCCAGGCGCCTGCATTCGGCGCTCGGCTACAAACCGCCAGCCGAGTTCGAAGCCGACCTCGGCCGGAAGATCGACCCCCAACCACGAAAGGCCGAAGCCCTGTCACTGAATTAAACGTGTCTCAGCGGAGGGGTGCAGTCCAGGGAGCCGTCCGCCGCGAGAAAAGGAATAACTCGCAGCGAACGGCATCGGCTTCGCCGGGACTCGGAAAGGCAACGATTTTGCCGGTGACTGGCCCCGTGGAGGCCGCTCGGTAAATGGAGGCCGCCGCCTCGCAACGAGGCGGCGGATTGCCGGGGCCGGGACGCAGCGGGAGACCGGCGTTCGGCGAGTTCTGGACGGGGAAACACCTTTCGTCGCCTGTCGCTCGAATGACTGTATGTACGGGACAACGCCGACTGCCGAAGCTGAATTGATGAGGCAGCCGCCCGACCAGGTGACCGGCGGGCGGCTGCGGTTCGACTCCTCGCAACGACACGAGGCCCAGCGCTGCGATGTCGAACGGGAAGAGAGGGCCGCGCTCAGGGTCCGGTGAAGAAAGTCTGAGCGCGGCGTTCGACTTGGGGACGGGAAAGGCACCTTTCGCTGAGGCTGGCCAGCGCCCGAGTGTCGAAGCTGAAAATTGGCGGCAGCCAATGCGGAATGAAAACGTCGGGCAAACCTGCCCAGGCCGCCGAACTTCAGCAAGCGTCCACGACGCACCGCGAAGAGACACAGGGCCAGATCGAGCGTCTTGAACAACTGTTCGAGGCGGCGGCCTCGGCATGTTGAGCTGACGTGCCCACGCAATTAGTGCGCCGTAGCCATCTCATAGTGTTCGACCGCTTGGCCCGCTGCGATCATCCGAAGTCAAGGTGCGAGTTCGCGCGAACCGGCAGAGGCGTCGGGCCGCTCTCGGTCGAGTTGGGCGGTATGAACGCGGGCCCGCCGTCGGCGCCAGCGTCCATCCCGACGTGAACATGTGCCATTTCTACACGCCGAAACTGTGTCAGGTCCCGACGTAACTGTTCCGCCGCGTCGCGAGGATACCGGCGAGCAAATCCTCGAGTCGGTCCATATTCACCGGCTTTACGAGATGATGATCAAATCCTGACTCGCCCGGAGTTGCCCGCGTTTGGGTTTGGCCCCATCCTGTCTGGGCAATGATCACCGTATCGTCGAAGACCCTGTGCTCGCGAAGCGCGCGACAGACTGCGTAGCCGTCCATGCCGGGCATGCCAATGTCGAGCAGGATCGCGTCGGGGCGGTATTCCTGTGCCGTCTGAACCGCGAGCTTACCTTCATGAACCAGCCGATAGTCATGGCCAATTGTCTCGAGCATCCAGCCAACGGTCTGAGCGACGTCGAAATTATCGTCCACAACCAAAACCTTTAGGGTGGCCTTCTGCGGCGAGTCAGGCGAACGAGGTTCGGCGACGCTTGACGACGCCAGCGCGGAATCCGCCAAAGGCAGGCGCAGCCGGAAAGAGCTGCCTTTACCCGGCCCGGCGCTGTCGGCGACGATTGCCCCGCCATGCATCTCGACAAGCTGCTTCACGAGCGCGAGCCCAATTCCGAGTCCGCCCCGGGAGCGATGTAAGTTGTCGCGAACCTGAGTGAAGAGATCGAAAACCTGCGGAAGCATATCGGAGGGTATGCCGACGCCATTGTCGGAAACGGTTATGACGACCTCGTTGCCTTCGAGTCGCGCCGAAAGAATGATCTTGCCGCCTTCCGGAGTATATTTCGCAGCATTGTTGAGAAGGTTGCTGACGACCTGGGAGAGTCGCATAAGATCCGCGTCCAGGAAGACTGGCTGATACGGCGGATCGAGCACGCGTTCGTGGCGGCCCGAAGCGATGAGCGGGTTGCTCGCTTCGACCGCGGTCTTGAGGATGTCGCTCAACGCAATCCGCGCTTTGCGGAGCTCGATCTTGCCCTGGCTTACCCTCGACATATCCAAGAGATCGTCGACCAAGCGCACGAGATGCGAGAGTTGTCGGTCCATAATGTCGCGGATCTCTTCCGCGTTCGGCGCCCCCGGAGACGCGCGTAGGATGTCCAGCCCGTGGCGGATCGGCGCGAGAGGATTGCGTAACTCATGGGCGAGCGTGGCGAGAAATTCGTCCTTGCGCTTGCCAGCCTCCATCAGGGCCTCGGCATAGGCTTTGAGCTCGTCGCGTTGAGCAGCGATCTGGTGACGCTGTTGGTAGAGCTCGAAGAACACGCTGGCCTTGCTGCGCAGGATGTCGGGCTCGATTGGTTTGTTAAGGAAATCCACCGCTCCGGTCTCATAACCGCGAAACCGACGCTGGCGATCGGCAGCTCCGGCGGTGACAAAGATGATCGGGACAGGGCGCGTTCGCTCAGTTCCGCGCATGATCTCGGCGAGTTCGTAGCCTTCCATCTCGGGCATCTGAACGTCGAGAATGGCGAGCGCGACATCATATTGCAGCAGCAGCTCCAGCGCCTCGGTTCCTGAGCGCGCTTTGAGCAGCACGAGGCCGTCACGACGCAAGAGCCCCTCGAGCGACAGGAGGTTTTCCTCAAGATCATCAACGAGTAGAAAATGCACAGGTCCGATTTCGGGCGTCATCAAGCTCCAACCTTCCGCAGATACGCGGCAATCTCATTTAGCTGCAGAACGCGGGCTTGCGGGCACGCCGCGATGGCGGCTTCCGGCATCGCGGCCGCATAGGCGCCGTCCGGACTTTGCACGATCGCTACGCCGCCCGCTTCGACTACAGCCTTGAGGCCGCGTGCGCCGTCGCTGTTGGCCCCCGTGAGCACCACGCCGATCAAACCGTCGCCAAAGGCGTCCGCGGCGCTTTCAAACAGGACGTCGATCGAAGGGCGCGAGAATAGGATTGGCTCATCGCCGGACAAGGACAGACACCTGTCGTCCTCGACCAGTAGATGGTAGTCCGGCGGGGCGAAATAGGCGACGCCAGGTTCAATGGGCTCCTTGTCCTCGGCTTCACGCACCTGAATTGCGCAGCGTGCCCGAAAAAGCTCAGCGAACAGGCTGTTCTTGTCGGGTGGAAGGTGAACGACGATCAGAATCGGCAGGCGATAGTCAGCTGCCAATCCGGGCAGGAGGCTCGACAGCGCCTCAATCGCCCCTGCCGACGCGCCGATCACGATGGCCTTTGGAGAAGGTCGGTTCACGAGCCCACTCGCTTCTGGTAAATCCGCTCATCTCTTGCGAACTCGACGAAAGCGCCAGCATGCTCGGTGAACCGGAGGCTTTCCCTGGCGCCGATCCCGAGAAACGCTCTACGCGTAAGCGAGTCTTTGAACAGCCCGATCGCGCGGTTCTGCAACGACCTGTCGAAATAGATCAGCACGTTTCGGCACGATATGAGATGCATTTCGCCGAATGACGCATCGGTTACGAGACTGTGGTCGGAAAACACCACCCGCTGGCGAAGGCTCTTGCCAAACGAGGCTCGGCTATAGGCCGCGGTGTAATAGTCCGACAAGGACGATTTGCCGCCCGACTGGCGATGGTTTTCCGTGAATAGCTTGATGCGGTCGAGATCATAAATGCCGGTCTCGGCTTTGGTGAGCGCATCCTGATTGATGTCGGTAGCGTAGAACAAGGTCCTGTCCTCGAGACCTTCTTCACGAAACAGAATGACGAATGAGTAGAGTTCCTCGCCCGAACTGCAGCCGGCGACCCAGACCTTCAGCGACGGATAGGTCCGAAGATGGGGAACAACCCTCTCCCGGAGGGCGCGGAAATAGGTCGGATCGCGAAACATCTCGCTGACCTGAACTGTGAGGAACCCAAGCAGCTTGGGCAACATCGTCGCGTCGTGTAGCAGCCGGTCCTGCATGGCGGAAATGGTTGCGAAACCCAGGTGCTCACGCCCCCGCTTCAGCCGCCGTTTCAGCGAAGCCATGGCATAGCCACGAAAGTCAAAGTGATACTTCTGGAAGAGCGCTTCCAGAAGTAACCGAATCTCGATCTCCTCGGTCCTGTCCGCCATGCCGTCCACTCAGTTGCTCGGCATCCAAACGCGGATCAGAGAAAGGAGTTTCTCGACATCGAGTGGCTTCGCCATATAGTCGCTGGCTCCAGCCGCAAGGCACCGCTCCTGATCATCGCGCATGGCTTTTGCCGTTAGCATGATAATCGGCAGCTTTTTCCAGTCGGGGTTCTGACGAATCTGATGCGTCGCGGTCAGACCGTCCATGATCGGCATCATGACGTCCATGAGAACGAGGTCGATCGCGTTATCCTCCTTGCCGAAGGATTTCTCGATCGCCTGGATTGCCTCACGGCCGTTTCGCGCAATCTGCACCCGCGCCCCACGCGGTTCGAGAATGCTCGTGAGGGAGTAAACGTTCCGGACGTCATCCTCGACCACCAGAATTCGTCGCCCGTCAAGCAACGCATCGCGATTGCGCGCCCTGTGGATCATTCTTTGTTGTTCGTCGGGAAGCTCGGAAATGACTTGATGCAGGAACAGGCTGACTTCATCGACCAGCCGCTCGGGTGACTTCGCGCCCTTGATGATGATCGACTTCGAATAGCGACGCAGCCGCTGCTCTTCCTCGCCAGAAAGATCGCGGCCCGTATAGACGATGACGGGCGGAAAGGAATACGCGCTCTCTTTGCTCAAGGTTTCGAGAAGGGAATAGCCGGAGGCGTCCGGCAGAGAAAGATCGAGGACCATGCAGTCAAAGGTCTGGTCCTTGAGAGGAATAAGGCACTCAGCGGCCGTGGCCGCGGTGACGGTTTCAACTTCGTGCGAGCCGAGGAGACTCCGAACCGCCTCCCGCTGAACCGGATCGTCCTCGACGATAAGAACTCGGTGCATCCGCTGAGCCAGCTTCGTTTCCAGCTTCTTCAAAACGTCAGTCAGGTCCTCTCGCTTCACGGGCTTCAACAAGTAGCCGATGGCGCCAAGCGAGAGCGCTGTTTGAGCATTGTCGGATGCCGAGACCACGTGGACAGGGATATGGCGGGTGCGCGTGTCGCGCTTGAGCTGATCGAGCACCCAGAGGCCGGAATGGTCCGGCAAGCCCACGTCCAGCACGACCGCGTTCGGATGGAATTCCTTCGCAAGTGCGAGCGCCTCGGTCGCGCTTCCGGCGACAAGGCATTCGAACCCCATCTCGCGGGAAAGATCCCTGAGGATTCCAGCGAAACTCTGATCGTCCTCGATGACGAGGAGCACGCGCCTCTGGCCCGTCAGCTGTTCACGATCGTCCTCGACCCGGCCGGCCGGCTTACGATTGTTTGCAGGCGTCGGGACGAATTGCCGCGACTCAAGTGCAAATGTGTTGGCGGGAGGCCTCGCCGGCTCCTCCCGCGGCTGCACCCTCCTCGCGCTATAGGTACCGGGGATGAGCACGGTGAACGTGCTGCCCTCGCCCTCCCCGCTTCGGAGCGCGAGTCGCACGACCAGTTTCTTGCTTGGAGACCCGCCCAAGCGCGTAGTGAAACGCTTGGTGCGTTCAATGCCCGGCCACGCCGTTCGCTGCGACTACCTCGCCTATTACGATGTGGATCATTCCACCTCCGAGCAGCGGGCGGCCTTCCTCGAGAAGGTCAAACGAACATTTGAGGCGTGGTGAGACTGTTGGCCTTGCGCACGGCGCCGCAAGAACCGAGACTCAGGCCGCAAGCCTGTGGAGGGCGTCGGATATCTGACTGGGGTTATAAGGCTTCGGGATAAACTGGCTGCCCTCTGGCAAAAGCTTCAGTTCGCCCCCGCTGAAGCCAGATGTGACGATGATTTTAATCGGAGGCCATCGCCCCCGTACGGCTTGCGCGAGTTTGATCCCGTCCATCGATCCCGGCATGTTGATGTCGGTAAACACAATTCTGATATCGTCCCGGCTTTCTAAGATACGGATGGCTTCGTCGGCGTTCGACGCCCAGAGCGGCTCAAATCCCGCGTCGCGGATCATGTCGATCGCAAGCATCAGGATGAGCGGCTCGTCCTCAACCGCGAGTACCACCTGTCGACGAGAAGTTTCCAACGCAACGCCTCTCGAGTGGCGCCCCAGGGACGAACATTTTCGGGCATCAGCACCGTCCTTCAACGTCCGCGCGAGACTTTCGATCCCGCCCCAGATCGACAATCCAATAGTTTTTGGTCCCGATCAGCGAGGTGAGTTGCGCCCCCGTTGGACTGAATGTGGAACAATATGTGGTCTGGATAGTCCAGGTGCATGCGGCCGCATCGGATGGTCTCCTAGGTACGGGTAGGGCAATCGAGCATCGGCGCCGAGGGCTTGAGGACGATACGGTGGCCGCAGCCGCTCGGATGAGCGGTTCACTGGAATTTGACCAGCGCGTGGAGCGGCGGGTACCCGTCTTCTTCACAACTCTCGCATCGAGCCTTCCTATGGCCGATCCCGATATCCGCAGCGAGACCGCTAGACGATCGATCAGGCTATCGGGCGTAAGGACGAATGAAAGGAAACAGTCATGCCTCGGTCAACGGCGCTGGGGAGCACGGATTGGGTGATCTGGCTCGGCCTAGCCGCCGCAATCATTTTCTTCCTCGCGACCGGCGCAGTCGCTTACTTCAAT
>Ga0206963_10193_pt1 | contig 19962 bp, 19 predicted proteins | sample Alteio_BWOrgHeat_28_FD_152958 | JGI IMG/M metagenome (GOLD analysis project Ga0206963, IMG submission 152958) | Enriched cells from forest soil in Barre Woods Harvard Forest LTER site, Petersham, Massachusetts, United States -... | ecosystem: Environmental > Terrestrial > Soil > Temperate forest >... | reverse complement strand
TTCTCAGCTAATTATCTAAGCCAATTGCAAATGCTAACTGATAGTAAAGCCCAGGAGGATGCCCTCAGGCGTTCGGAGGCCAATTTATCCGCCATTATCGAGAACACTACCGATATGGTTTACTCGCTTAACAGGGAACTACAGTTTATCACTTTTAACAAAATATTCAAAAACACCATAAAGCAGGTTTACGGGTTTGACATAGCGCAGGGCATCGGTCTGCTTGATCTGCTGGTTGGCTATGACGTTGCCTTTGCCGAAAAATGGAAAGGTATTTATGGGAAAGCTTTAAACGGCGAAACCCTGCAATTTGTAAATGAATACCCTGTTGAAGGAGGAAGCGTTTACCTCAGCTATTCCGTTAATCCTATATGGGAAAGTGGTAAAGTGATAGGCTTATCGTGCTTCTCGCGCGATATAACACAGCAAAAATTACATGAGGTGGCCCTTGTAAAGTCTGAAGCCAACCTGCGTTCGGTGTTTGAAAACACCGACCTTTCTATCGTCCTGTTTAATACCGATCTCGAAATAGTTTCCTTTAATAGCAATGCAAACACGCAATCTGTAAAAACATTTGGAAAAAAAATAAACCCAAGCGATTCGGCATTTGATTATTTCCCAAAACACAGGTGGCCTTTAATAAAGAATATTGTTAAGGAAGTTAAAAACAAAGAAGTGGTGAATTATGAAACCATGTATAATAGTAAAGCGAACGGGAAGGATTGGTTTGATGCAAAGTGGCTGGGTATTGAAAACGACAAAAGCGAAGTTGTGGGTATTGTTCTAACTGTAAAAAACATTACCGAAAATAAAATAGCCGAGTTGGAACGGGAGAGGATCACCGCCGATCTGCTGCGACGCAATAAAGACCTTGAACAGTTCACCTACATTATTTCGCATAACCTGCGTGCGCCGGTAGCAAACATTAAGGGCCTGGCCGAAATGCTGCATTACACCGAAAACCTGGATGAGGAAACCCTAACTACTTTAGTTGCGTTGTCATCGTCCATCAACCAGCTTGATAAGGTGATCCTTGACCTGAACCAGATACTGCAGGCTGGAAAACAGGTAAATGAAAAAAAGGAAAAGATCCTGCTGCCGCAACTGATCGAGGAGATCTCGACCGAAATAAATTCCATTGCCGTTAAAAACAATGTAAGCCTGATGCATGAATTTCATGGCTGTGATGAAGTATTTACTATCAGGAGCTATTTGCATAGTATTTTTCAAAACCTCATTATCAATAGTATCAAATACCGCAGGAATATAGATCCTGAGATCGATATCACAGGCAGGGTCAATGGCAATAAGCTGGCCATTTGTTTTAAGGACAACGGAAAAGGCATCGACCTTGCCAAACATGGCGCCGAATTATTTGGGCTTTACAAGCGATTCGATTTTACCGTGGAAGGCAAGGGAATGGGCCTGTTTATGGTGAAAATGCAGGTTGAAAGCCTGGGCGGATCTATAACCGTAAAAAGCGAGATCAATAAAGGGACGGAATTTTTGATAGAGTTACCACTGTAATTTGTCATTAACTAGCCGCGGACCAGCATTGCCAAAGTTTTTTGAATTTCTCACCCGCAATAAAAATTCTCCTTTAAAACTATTTGCTAAATCGATATATTTAATTTATTATTGTGATGCCGATATAACAATTGCTTTTTAATTTCCTGTTAACCAATGTATAAATGAAAAGGTATCATTTACTCTATTTTTTTGTAGCCATGCTGTTGCTGTTGCAGGCTTGTACTAAAAACAGCAGCCGCACCGCGACAGGCACTAACGCAATTATACCCTTGCACTATCCGCCCGAAGGCGAAAAGTTAAAAATTGCTGCCGATGTAGGCGGTAATTATGGCACTTTCCAATTGATCAGCGTGAGCACAGGTAAATCGGCAGAAATAGCCAACCTGTCATTGGCCGACGGCGGCCAGGCCGATCTTGTAGCCTATACCGGCACCGGGCATCAGCAATGGCGTTTATCTGACGAAGGCAATGGGTATTTCAAGATAATGAATGATGGCAGCGGAAAGTATATGCAATCTTACTATTACAACAACACACAGCAACTGATACAGGTTTTTAGCGATACCAGCAGCGCACAGCTATGGAGCATTACCAGCACAGGCAACGGTTATTACAAAGCCATCAATAAATCAACCGGGCTGGCCATCACCAGTGTTGACAGCGGCGTGTTAAAGTTGGCGCCTTACGTAAACAACAACACCCAATGGTGGAGCTATAACCAGTTTGCCAGCCAGGCTTACCGTGATGATCATGTGGTCAGTTTCTTTCACCGCAAACACGGTTCCATATCTTTTGACCAGGGCAACAGCATACCACTGTCTGATGGCCGTTCGGTTTGGGTGACTGAGGATACTTACACCCAGAACGACAATCTGCAGCCCAACGGCGAATTTAAATGCGGCTGGTTCTTTGATATTCATAACTCCCTGCTGCTGCAGCCGGCAAACCACAGCTGGGACGAAGCGCAAACCAACAACATCATCACCCATAATTCAACTCACCAGTATGAGGCGCTGGCAAGCCCCGGCGACCACAACGCTACCGAAACGTGGCCGGGTGTGGGTGTAGAAATAGGTAATCACGTTTATATGTATGCTTATGAGGGCCCGCAGCAAAATGGGTTTAACGATGTAGTGATTTATGACTTTACCGAAGGCGCCGGCGGCAGCCTTGACTGGGGCACCGGCGTAAGACACGCTATACCGGGCGTATCAGATCAGGACACCATAACTTATGCGGCAGGTATGGTTAAGCCAGGCGATGGTTATGTTTATGCCTATGGAACGCAAAATGTGTTTTTGGTTAAGTTTTTATATGTGGCACGTTTTGCTGAAAACAACCCGTTTGTATGGACTTTTTGGAATGGTACCACCTGGGCTGCCAGGCCGAGTTATAACACGGCAGCACAAGTAACAAATATTGGGCATGATAATAGCGTACAGGCCAATACGGCTATATCATATGTAAACGGAAAATATGTAATGATGCAGATGGACCTGGGCTATTTTTGCGACAACAACCCGCATAATATCTACATGTCCACCTCAACCAGTATGTTCGGTCCGTTTACGCCTTTAAAAACGGTATTTACTATTGAGGATATGATAAGCGGGCATTTGTGCAATTATTACACCCCTGCCATACATCCGGAATTTGTGAACGGCAAAAATGAACTTTTGATAACCTATTGCTTAAACTATACCTCCTGCCAGGTATCAACCTGCCCCGATGGTTACCTCGATCCTAATTTTTACCAGGTTAAAGGGGTTAGGGTGCCTTATTCGGAAATAGGGTTGTAGCAGCAAACTAATTTAAAAAAGGAGACCCCACGATATTCCTACCGCAGGGCCACACATTACTAATTACCCCCGTGATTAGTTTCTTTTAATTGCAGCGCACGCTATCTGGCGTATCGCCGCATTTTATTGTCTTTATCTGCCGCACATTGCGGCCTTTTTCAGCTATTTAATGACAGCATGAACAGCAATGAGATAAGCAGCACAAAAACAGCTACTAAAAAAATAGTTTTGCGTTTTGAGCTGATCTCGGGGTTCACTTTAGTAGTTTTCATTTTAGTTATTTCTGTATGATCTTGAAATTAAACCCGGGCTGTACACCGGGCAAGGCAGCAATACTTTGTTGTTACGTCTTTTGAAGCGATCAAGTCCTTGCGGGGCTATTGCGCCTACGGCTGCCAGTATACCATTCATTAGTGTGATAATGTTTTCCATGACTTCGGGGGTTAAAGGTTATTTACAAACAGGTTTTTTTATTATGGTTAAGTGTTGTTGTTTTATAACACAATTTTAAGGTGCGCTCAACACGCACACAATACAAACCAGTTGGTATTTTTCATTGATTTAACGGGGCCTTGTTTTGCCAATAAATACTATTTGAATGGAGACTGAAAAAATATCGGTTGTTGTAGCGGATACTTTTGTTTATAAAAGAAACCCCACGGTATTCCTACCGCAGGGCCTCGCACTACTAATTACCCCCGTGATTAGTTTCTTTTAGTGGCAGTGCACGCTGAATGTACACGCGATGTTCAGGGTACTGCTGGCCGCATCATAAACTGCGGTGCCATTTATACCATTTACCGACGGGAACACAAAGTTTCGCGGAGCCATTGTAAATATCGGCGACTCATACCACTCGTAGCTGTTATAAGCGTACATGTAATACTCATCACCATTAAATAATTTTATGCTGTATTTGCCATTGCTGCCGGTAATGCCGGTACCAAAGGCATATTGAATAACACCGCGGCTAACGTAAACATAGGTCCATGCATTCTGGTTTATCTTGGCTGCACCTGCATCATACAGGAAGAACCAGCCCGATGGCAGCAGGTTGATGTTTTTATTACTGCAATGGCCCAGGATGTTAAAGTTTACGTTGATAACCGAAGGCTGCGCAGGAGCACCGAAATTCAGGTCGACAGCACCCTGGCCGCACGGGTTAAATAAGCCGGTTTGCGCAAGTATAGGCAAGCGTGGGTTAAGGTATAAGTTAAAGTTGCTGATCACCACCTTACACTGTGCTATTTCGGGCACATAAGGGAACACAACCACATCGCCATCATGCACATACTCGCCATGGGCGCCTGCCAGGTATTGGTTATTAGGTGTACATATAGTTACATCAAAAATCCCTGAATTACCTGCGCCGCAGTGAATGCGAACGGTTAATGGGTTAAAGCATGTACCATAAGGATGGCCGGCTACTGCCCAGCTCCAGTCAAGGTTAAAGCAGCAAAGGTGGCTGGTCTCAAAATTCGCTACCAGGTTGCCTGTGCCGTCGTCTGCAATAGTCACGTTGCCTTCGCTTTTCCATTGGCCGGTTTCTTCGGTAAGGCTCCATAATGGCACCACATCACCAGCTTTTATATTATTGCCTGTGGTAAAATTGGTGGTATTGGGATCAAGCTTCATGCTTACCTGCAATGGTTTTGAAAAATGCCTCACCGCTGTGGCGCCCGACGACATTTTTATTGACAGCAAGCCAGCCGACACAAAATTGATGGCGCTGCCGCCATTAACCTGGTTACCCGATGCATCTATAACATTGGCAGGGCTAAAGCCACCAGGGAATGCCCCGTATGATGTGGTTGAAACCGCGCTGTAATCAACAATATTCGATGTTAACTGGTCGCCGCCAATGGCATTACCATTTACATCCATCATCTCTGTCCCCGGCTGAATGGTGATCTTTGCGCTCTCAACCATGCCCGTACCGGCAGGTAAGTTGAGTGTAGCGCCGCTTGATACACCGTCGGTCAGCGGCGAATTAGTAACCAGCACACCGGCGCCTGCTGGCGGGTTGGCGTATTCGATAGCGGCTACGTCTACGATGGTAGCAGTATCCTTTGTTATGGTAATGGTTTGCACTACCGGCGCAAAGCCCGGAATTTTAGCCGAAACATTAAACGTTACCGGCGATGATGGCGAAGGCTGCGCATTGGTTGTAAGCGACAGCGGCAAAAACCCATGCGACGCCTTGAAATTTGAAGTTGCTCCACCGTCCATTTGCACCAGTGCGGAGTCTTTGCCGGATATGGTAACGTCAAAGTCGCCGGGTTGGTTGGTGGAGTTGGCGTTAGCGTTGGCAAAGTGCAGTAATACCGGCGCTTTAGTCAGATCGCTTTCGTTAACCGTTAATTTGATGCCTTCAATAGGCTTTTTGCAGCTATTTAAGGATAGCATAAATAGCATTGAGATAAGGATCACAAAGACTGTTACCATAAATATGGTTTTTCTTCTTGAGCTGATCACAGGATTTACTTTAAAAGTTGTTTTCATGACAATAGGTTTTATTTGATTCTGAAATTAAAGTTGAGCTGCACTACGGGCAACCAGCGGTAGCCCTGCATATTTTGTTTGAATTGTTGCGCATTGGCGTCGTTGTCCGACAGCAATTTTGTGCCGGTGAACGAGGTACCGGGGCTCGACAGGTAATAGGTGCCCAGGTCGAGGTTGATATTAAACAGCCGGTTAGGGAATCCCTGGAAAACCGAGATGCCCAAATAAGGAGCAACGCCTTTCCAGGTTACATCGGCATGTAATACGCCCAGTTGCTGGCTGGTAATGCTTTGGCTGCCGAGAGAATAATTGCCGCTTGGCGTTATGGTGCCATCGGCATCGCCGCGCACCAGGTATGCCGCACCGCCAACCAGCCGTAAGTTCAGCTTTTCAAAAGGCGAATAATCGGCAAGCAAATGAACGTTGGAGAATCTGCTTGCCAGCTGGCCCGCCACCTGGAAACCGGAAAATCCGAAATCCCTACTTACGGTGGCTGGAATAATGCCGAAACCAAGGCGGCCTGACCATTTTGGCAGGAAGCCGTATTTTACATCGGCCCCTACACCCTGGCTGCCACCGAACACCTGTACCGAAGCCGGCGGAGCGAAGTCTGCCATCGCAGTATATTTAGTGGTCGATTTTTCGTTGGCTTTGGTTTGTTTTATTTGTTTACTTTTAGATTCGGGCTGCTGATTAATAGTATCTTCAGCAACGCCTTGCTGGGCAAGTGCGGTAATGCATGCCAGCATAATAATTAGTGTTGTGATAACATCTTTCATGACTTTAGGAGGTTAATGGTTATTTAAGGTTTTTTACTGTGCTCGTTTTTTCATTATAATTTTCGGTTACTTTGAACAACACAATTTTAGGGAGCGCCTAAGGGGTACACAATACAAGGCAGTTGGTATTTTTAAAAAAAGCCTCAGGACGTAGCTTTACCAATAAATATTTAAGTAAAAATGGCAGCTGAAAAACTATCGGTGATCATTGCGGATGATCATACTTTATTTATAAACGGGCTTTGCATGCTCCTGCAAAATGAAGCCGACATTGAGATAATGAATATTGCCGCCAACGGCAAGGAAGTACTGAGCTTACTACACACGCACACGCCCGATCTGCTACTACTGGACATAAACATGCCCGGCATCAATGGTTTTGAAGTACTGAAAAAGGTGAAGGACTACTATCCTAAAATTAAGGTGATCATGCTCTCAACTTATAACGAGGACCACCTGATCGAGAAGGCGAAAGCAACCGGGGCTAATGGCTATCTTTTTAAAAATGTAGAAAAGGATGAATTGCTGAAAGCTATGCGCGCTGTAGCGGAAGGGCAATCATGTTTTCCGCACAAGCCGGCGGCGGTTAACTCAACTTTTAACGAGGTTGACCCTTTTTTAAAACAATTCCAGCTTACCAAACGCGAGGCGGAACTGCTGCAATTTATTAAGCAGGATTTTACCAATCAGCAAATGGCCGACCACCTGCACCTGAGCATTTATACGGTTGAAACACATAGGAAAAACATCATGCAAAAGCTCAACCTCAAGAATCCTGTGGAGCTTAGCAAATTTATAATACAGTATAATTTATGATTTTTTAAGCGGGATATACACCGATACCAGGGTGCCGCGGCCAACGTGCGAGTCAAACTCCACTTTACCATTCAGGAAATTTATACGGGATCGAAGGTTGCTTACGCCCATGCCCTTGTAAACGGCGGGATCAGACGCGTCGAACCCCTTACCGTTGTCCTCGATCGTTAAACTTATATTTTCTTCATCCCTGTTCAGCGAAATATCGAGCCTGCTGGCGTGGGCATGCTTCATTACATTGTTTACGCATTCCTGCAAAACGCGGTACAAAATAATTTCGGTAGTGGCATCAAACGGCGCGTCGAATCCGCTGCTAAAAAAATTTATGCTGATGGCATCATTGCCAATATTGTCAATAAACTGCTTTACCACCCGAGCGAGGCCCGTCTCATGCAGCGCCCAGGGCATCATGTTATGCGATATGGTGCGCACCTCCTTAAAACCATCGTCAACCATATTTATCGCCCGTTCAAAACGCTTTTTTTGCTCATCGTTTGCAAAAGGCAGCTCGCCTCCAATTGCCGACAGGTTCATTTTTGCGGCCATCATGGTTTGGCTCACACTATCGTGCAGATCCTGCGCTATCCTTTTCCTCTCGCTTTCTTCGGTCTCAATAATGGCCTGCATCGCGATATTGCGCTGTTGCAGCCGGCTTTGCCTGTAGTAAACAACGCCTATTACCCCCATCAACAATATGACAATGGTGATACCGCCTATCCAGTAATTACGCTTTGTGAGCTCGAATTGCTGTTGTAACACCTGGTCCTCGCGCTGGGTTATTTCGTATTTGGTTTGCAGTTCATCAATCGTTTTTGAGTTTTTGTTGCCTGCGCTAAAGGCCATGTGTTTTTTTAGGTAGATAAGCGCCTGGTGGTAATCGCCGGTTTGCTCATACAGGTCGGCTATCTGGTTTGCCGCGCTGTTCTGCATGTCGGTATAGTTTATGGCCGATGCATATTGCAGGCAATTTTGCAGGGCATCAAGCGCCTGCGGGTACATTTTTTTGCTCTTGTACAACACGCCCAGGTTAAAGTAATTGATGGTGAGCGCCAGCGTATCATTCAGCGACTTTTTTGTGTCGATGGTTTTTAAGATGTCCTGTTCGGTTTCGGGCTTTTGTTTTATGCTGCCCATTACGTCGCCAATAAAATTACGGCTATAAGCTTCAGAGGTACTTGCGTTTGCTTTTTGAACAAAATCAAGCGAGTCGCTGATATCAAATGATTGCCGGAAATAATCGAGCGCCTCGCGATAGTTTTGTTTGGCCTCGTAGACTTCAGCAAGTTGAATTAGACACTGCATCAATAACTCTCGCGAGCCGGTTTTAGGGGCATCAGCTATAGCGGTATTGTAGAACCCGATGGCCTTATCGTAATTTTTTAGTTTGAAGTATGCCCCGGCAAGCTGGGCGTAATCGTCCGCCAAGGTATCTTGCTTGTTTATGGTGGTTAGTATTGCAGAGGCTTTATTGTAATAATAAGCAGTAGAATCGTATCGCCCTTTTGAATAACAGGCTTTCCCTTTATCGCGCAGCAACAAACCCACAGCTTTATTTTTAAACGCGGGTTGGCCGAAACACGGAAAAATAGTTGCAAGAAGGAAAAAGGCAAATAGATATTTCATATCCGGACAGGTCTTCCGGTTAAATATAGCAATTATATAAGTTGATAGAAATAAATTGGCCCTTAGGACATCAAGGCGATGTCCTTTGTATATCGGCAGACCCGGCCTGCATGCAGCGCCCGGTCTACCCGGTTTGGATTCATAAAATTACAATGATCATTAGCGCTGATATTACCGCGAGGCATAAAAACACATTCTGCCTTAATTTAGCGCCTAATATATAAGGTATCTTCCCCGAGCCTTGCAGCTTTTTAAACCTCCGCATGTATTTGTATGATAACAGTATAAAAATAACGGGAAGTACATACAGTAAATAAATTAAGTTTTCCATGAGCTTTTTGATTTTAGATTAATAATTGTTTGGTATAGCGTTTTAACTCAATAGGGGGTTGATCACGATCCGGGACTTGGGGGGTTGTTAATCCTGAGCGCTTTCGACAATACAATTTTAGGGAGCCACGGAAAGGCACACAATACAAAGCAGTTGGTATTTTATGTACCAAAGAAAACATATAGTTTTACAAAATAATTAGCAGACTTACAATTGCTTGCTGTTACTAATAAGCAATGTTTAACTGACTATACTAAGAATTAATAAAATGGTTAACTTTAAACACGAAATGGCGGCGAGGTTATATTAGACTTCCATTTTGTGCCGGGAAATATTTTAATGAACGCGTTAAATTTTATCAGTAAAACAGGGGGGATCAGTCGCCGGGCCAAATTAGTGGCCCTGGCCGTCCTGCTGTTTATTGGTGTGTGCATGAACCTTGACCGCGCAGCAGCACAATCGCGGTTTGACGCGTCGGACTGGCATGTGCCGCCACCGATGCCTCCTACCGGCCCGCCGACGGGAGGATCCGGCTCGGCAGGCAAACCTATCGTATTAACCATTTTCGACATTACACCTGTGCCGCTGCCATTTACGCCGCCGGTTAAATTACCTGGGTTGGGCAACATAGGCACAACGGCGCCCGATGCCGATGTACCTGACCAACCTGTTTTAGCCAGTTTAGGAGGTCAGGATGTGCCGGCACCCGGTGCGCCGGACGCGCCCGGACTATCGCAACAAACCCCGAATGATGTATCTACATCAGAATTTGCTGATGTGCCATCTCCCGAATCGCCTGAATTGCCGGCTGCACCCTCGGAACCAAAGCCTACCGGCCAGGTAAATTTTATAAAACAAACCATACCTGTAATGCCTGGTGTCATCAGCCTGCCACCGCCGTCGACACCGCCTGACAACAAAGGGCAAAGCAGCTGGCCAACGCCTGCGCTGCCCGTTGACGAAAACATTAAAATATCAAAACCCGAGAAAATAAAAAGTACAAAAGCAAACAGCAAGAACCGACAAAAAACCAAACCGCAATAACAAGCGCTACACAAGCCTGACAATGAAGATTACCCCCAACATACTTAAACATACACTGCTGATGCTGATGGCATTTACCTGCAGTGTTGCCTGCGCGCAGGTAAAGTTTAAGGTGGGCGATGAATTTCAGCGTAAAGTGTTAACACGGTCGAACTGTGTGTTGCAGCGCGGCAGCCAAACTTTGCATGTTACCTCGTTTTCGGAAGTGGAAAAGACCTACCATGTTGCCGATGCGTCAGACAGGGGAGCAACGCTAACCATTACCACAACCAAGCTGAACGATACTATAAATACTATGGATCAGCGGTTGATCTATAATTCCGGCAAGCCTGTCGACCCAAATTCGCCCATACAAATAGATCTTAAGCGGATGGCCAATGCACAGCCTACCGTTTCGGTAGATAAAAAGGCCAGATACTATCAGCCAGGCAGCCCGCAACGGTTAATGATACGCTGCTGTCGTTCGCCGGTATACAGCCGGATAACCTGTCGGCAGGCAGCACGCTACAGTTTATGGTTGGCTTTCGGATAGACCCAACCCTGAAACCGGGTTATTCGTGGACACAGAACTCCGCGACGACACAGATCACCTACACCATTTATTCCATAAACGCCCGCACTACGGTAATTACCTACAAAGCATCCATTTTAGGCGGCAACCTGAACAGCCGCATCAATGGTTCGCTGCTCATCGATAACAATACCGGCATTATCCTTAAACGCGCCTCGCAAAGCGTATCAACCGGGTATGAGATGGTGAATGGTATAGTTTATACCGCTACGAGAAGAACCGCTGCTACTGAGGTGAACGGGAGGAAGTAGGGGGTTTTGTTAGTTTGTCAATTTTGGGTCGATAAATCGAACCCTAAGCATATTCTACAGGCGATGAAAAGAATTGTAATTAAAACCCTATGAAAAGATTATTCTTAGCGTTTCTTTTTTTGGTAATAAGTACCATTGTGTTTGCCCAGCAAAAAGACAGTGTTTATACTTCAGAGATGAAATTGCCCGGCGTAAAAATGATCACCGTTTTGGGTAAGTATAAAGTATGGACACGAAAAATAGGGCATGGGCATATCAAAGTATTATTGCTGCATGGCGGACCGGGCAATACACATGAATATCTTCAAAGCCTGGCGGATACACTTGCAAGCCATGGAATTGAAGTATACTTATACGATCAGCTTGGCAGTTATTTTTCTGATGTTCCGAAGGTAGTCAGGGGCGACACTATTTGGAAGATGTCAATGCGGGTTCAGGAACTGGAAGATGTGCGGAAGGGGCTTGGGCTCGATCATTTCTATTTGTACGGTCATTCCTACGGTGCAGCGTTGGGCCTGGCTTATACATATCATTTTCCTCAATATATTAAAGGATACGTTTATTCCAGTATGAACACTGATTTCGTCTCATTTCAGGCTCGGTACGGGCCCTATGTGGATAGTTACCTGGATAGTTTAATGAGGGTTGATACCGTCGGGCAAAAAATAATGAGGAACAAGGATAATCATTTGGCTTATGACACCGCAAATTATAAACGCATGACAGATGTTTACTTTCGTAAAGTTTTTTTGGCGGAAACCACTGCTACACCAGCGGTGCTGATCGCAATGAAGCCTCATAATAATTACAAGGTCGCCAATGAGATACAAAGCCACCTTTTTAAAAGTCCTGAATATCAAGTTAGCCTGAATGAAATTAAAACGCCGGTTTTGCTCATTGCCGGGGATCATGATTTTACAGGGAGTCCGGCAGATATGGAAAATATACACCGTAAATTGAGTAACTGCCGCCTTTATATAGTTGCCAATAGCGGTCATATGTCAATGCTGGATGAACCTGGTGATTATGATTCCCAAATCCTTAAATTCTTAAAGGAGGTCGACACTAAGAAATTCATGCCCTGATCACCCACCGACGTAAGAGGTTTATAACTTCGGACGAATATGCCGATAGTCTCCCACTATAACATAAAACAAGGGTTCTGTTAAAAAATGAAGCCAGTGGGAAAACACCAAGTCATCCCTCACCACGCTACCTCTCCCCCATCCATAAAAAATTTCGCATTTGCACCCGGATGCCCTCCTGTTGCCAGTTTTACAATGGGTGCGGCGCCTTCCTCCACAGTTTTTACACCCTGGAACTGGTTCAGGTCGGTCGCGGTATAGCCTGGCGTAACACTGTTAACGCTGATGCCGGTATCATGAAGCTCATTGGCCAGCATTACGGTAAATGCGTTTATGGCTGTTTTGGAAGAACTGTAGGCATTGTATTTATCCAGGTTCAGGTTTCTGCCGGGCTCGGTCCGCATGGCGATGGAACTCACTTCGCTGGAAATATTGATAATTGACGCCTGCCCCGCTTTTTTTAACAGCGGCAAAAACGCCTGCGTGGTTTGCACTGTGCCGAAAAAATTGGTATCAAATATCCTGCGCAGATTTTCTATGGTGACGGTTGTAAAATCCTGGGGTAATTCGCCTGCTATACCTGCATTGTTTATCAAAATATCCAAAGAACTGATCTTAGCCTCCAGTTCATGCCCGGCCTGCCGCACCGAGTTAATGTCGGCTATGTCAATTGTTATAGTGTCCACGTTGGTTATACCCAGTTCATTCAATTTTTTTATGGCCTCAAGCCCGTTGGTTTTATCCCTGCTGCCTAAATAAACAAAGTAACCTGATTGTGCCAGCTGTTTGGCGGTTTCAAAGCCGATGCCTTTATTTGCCCCTGTAATGAATACTGTTTTCATGATGATGATTTTAAAGATGTTATTTTCGATGACGAAGATCCTGAGAAAGCCCCTCAAATTGTATACCGCAATGGAGAAATGCGCAGATTTGGCGGCTATTATCCCATAGAAACCCTAAGAGGGAAATGAATTGAATAAAATTTACTTCTCCAACAAAGCCAATCTCGCATATATCTCCATCATAGCCGCCTGATCGATCAGGCTTTTTGTTTGCTTTGTGCCGACCATGTTATCGGCCCGCTCGTTATTCCAAATGGCATCGGCATCCTGCCGGTAAAAATTGATCCAATCTTTATTTGCGTCTACCTTATAAAGCTCTTGATACCCTCTCAACATTACCGCGTTAAACCAGTAGCCACCGGGTAACCTGCCGTTTTTAAAAAAGAAACTGCGGCCTGCGGCTGCCACCCGTTCTGCTTCGGTTAAGTATTTTTTATCTTTAGTAATATCAAATAACAGCACATCGGCTTGCAGCATGGTACCGGTATTGTAGGTAAATTTTGCCCGGCCTATTTTTAAAGTAGCTACGTTGATGTTGTCGTAATATATTCCACCCGGATCCTGGAGCGTTTTGTTTACCCAGTTATAAACCTGTATCGCGGTGCGCAGGTATGTTTGCTTATGGGTTATTTTATGTAAATGCAGCAATACCAATATACCCGGGCCGTTTGAGCAGGTATTCTTGGTCGACTTATCATCTTCTTTCCAGTAAAAACCGCCGCCGGCAACTGTATCCAACCCGCCAAGCATAAAACGGCAGATCATTTCCGACTTCTCGAGATAACTCTTTTTATGGGTACGGTCATAAGCATCCAGGTAAGCAATTGCTACCCATTGGTTATCGTCATAAAAACGACTGTCATTTTTTTCACTCGCTACATAAGCCTGGTAGCCCGGATAGGGTGGCCGCGCAGCGTAATACTGATCTATCGCGGTAACAACCGGCGACATATAATCTTTGCCGGGTTCGAGCGCTTCCATTTCATTTGCAGCCTGGATATAAGCACATAAAGGCCATAGGTAGGAGTGCTTATTTTTATTTTTCGCGATATCGGTAGTTTCATAAAAAAGGCCGGCAGCGGTATCACGTAGCTTGTTATTAATCTGCTGTTGAAGCAAGTCGATCCGGTTCTTATAAGCAGGCAGTTGCGCATAGCTGTTGCCATGCGTAGCAAGGGAAAGTACGATGGTTACTATTAGAAATAAGTTATTTTTCATAAGAGATGCCGATAATGGCGGACTATCGAATATAGGCAAAAAAGCCGCAACACCTTGGAACCTTGGAGGCTTTTTCCATCGCTGCAGCAGCCCCCAAAGCTCGAATCTTAAAATAATAGCACAACAAATTTAAAACGTTGAAAATCAATATATTACGACTCGTTATTTACTGACAAATTTTTGTCAGAGGTGTAGCATTCCGTAGCATTTTGGGTGTAGCATTTTTGGCATTGTGCATCATGTTGAGGTGAGGACACCTCAACTGGGTTTGGTGTAAATTAATGAAATTCAATTGATTACAAGGTTTATTTCACTGACTGATTTTATCAGAAGTGTAGCATTTCGTAGTATTTGTATCATTTTTGTGCTACGCTACACCTGGTTTTATAGGTAAAACGTGCTTTTTAAGTTCAAGAAAAATATGCGCTTTTTTTGCGCTTTTTTTTTGGAAAATAAGCGGTTTTTTGAGCGTTTTTGGATGGGTTTTTATTGTTTTTTTGGTGGTATAATCTGTCCCGGGGTTGTCAAAAAAGCAGTTCTGCAATATCGTTACAAACTGCGGCCACAGGCAGAAATAACTCAAAGGATATTTTTACAGCTGTTCCTTTAAGTTGCTGTAACTCCGTTTTTTGTTCAAACCAATACGGCACCGCCATCAATAACAATATTTTGCCCAGTTCCAAAATGCTGTTTCATAAGGTAAAGAAATGCAAGGGCTATGTCTTCGCTTTCGCCAACACGTTTTACCAGTAAAGAATCACCAACATTTTTGTACAAGTTCTCCCGGTCATTGTCGCTCATGCTACTCCACAGATTGGTTTTTACAACCCCCGGCATAACGCTATTTACACGAATTGGCGCCAGTTCGACAGCCATAGCCCTAACAAAGCCCTCCATTGCGCCGCAAATGCTTGAAGCCACAGACCATCCGGCGCCCGGCCTTACACTGGCTATACCACTGGTTAACGATATTGAGCCGCCTGTATTAATATGGGGCGAACCATATTTAACAGCCGCAAATGCCCCCCAATAACGAAGATTAAAAAAAGCACGTGCCTTTTCTATCTCGGTTTCGGCGATGTTGTTGAGTGTCAAATTTTCAGCTGCTGTATAAACCAGGTGGTCAAAATTGCCGACAGACTCAAAAAAGTTTTTAATGTTTTCTTCAAGACTCAGGTCAATAGCAAATCCTGTGCTGCCGGCCGGTAGTTCTTTTAGTACATTGTTGATGCGCTGCTGATTGCCAGATACAATAACTATATGAGCGCCTTCGGAAGCCGCCGCCCTGGCGGTGGCCAGGCCCAACCCCGAACTACCTCCTAATATAATTATCCGTTTATTTTTTAACGATTGATTTGAGTTAGTTTCCATTGTCTTGCTTTTTAATAAGACAAAGTTGCGACGTTAAAACCGGAATACAATTACCAAATGGTAAAATCGGAAGAATGCATTTCTAAAGCAAAATCAACGGATGTTTTTTCGGATCCGGCTTAGTGATTGCGGAGTAATACCCAAATAGGATGCTATATATTTTAGCGGCACCCGCAGCGCAATATCAGGATATTGCATAACAAATAATTTATAATTATTCTCGGCGTCTCCGCCAAGATAAGTGTTACGGGTATTTACTTTTTCAATAAGATGAAGCTGGTTTTGCTGTTCTATCAACTCCTTCATATAAGGTAATTCTTTATACAAAGAAAGCAATTTGCTTTTGGTGATACTTAATACTTCGGCATTACATGCAGCCTGGATAAATGCTGGAGTAGCTATCTCATCATTAAAGCTTTGTATAATAGATACAAAACGCCTTTCATTATAAAAGTAATGCGTAAGTTCACCCCCCCTTGTCATTGAACGATCCGATCCTGACAACACCAGCGCTAACAAAAAACATTTCCCGTGCTATCTTATCAGGCTGAATTAAAAACGCGCCTTCCTTGAAAGCTTTACGCGTAAAATGCTCCGCTATGATCTTTCCGTCATCATCCGGTATCGTCCTTAATAATTTTATATAATTAATAAGCAGGTTATCCATATGGCAAATATCCGTAAACTGGCCAAAGAGATATCACTTTAATTGTCCTTTATTGGGCAAAATGATATTCAAGATAATACAAAAGTGGGTACAAACGATATTTTATGTTTTTTTAGCTGAAAATATAAAACATCTCACCAATAAAAAAATCCCCTGGCAATTAAGCTACGGGATTTAAAGATGCATTGCCATTAACATGGCAATAATTATGGGATATTATTGTACAAAAAGTTCTATTGAGAATTTCACTTCTTATCGGGAACAATATCAGACCCATAAACCTTGGCCGGATTCGCGTTATTTTCTCTAAATCCAGAAATATAATAGTTATTGGTTAGTTCTATCGAGACGCCTGTTGGATGTAGCTTCGCATACACGTTATCCCCGGTAGCTTCCCCATTCATTCTACGTGCGAAAAAAGAAGTGTATACATGTGCTTTTCCGCCCCTGTTGTCTATGCCTGGTGTGCCAGACTGTGTGAAGTTTGCCTGCTGGAAACGTACAGTACCGCTGTTGATGATAGCCCCTGTAGTAGGGCTACCCCAAAACGCGCTATTGTACAGTATAAGTTGAGCATCAGGGTCGACTTTATCAGTATTAGCTTCGCTCCCCATCAAAACATATGACCTGACAGGCTCTGCTGTTTTTGTAGTAACCAATTCGGAGTTGATCGCAATTATTTTTGTGTTTTTGTCGGCGTCCTCTACAAATAAGGAGTACGAACATCCGTCTGAACCGTGACCTATAACCGTCATTTTTCCGGGATCCTTACCGGTTATTGCATCTTTCAGGAAATGTATGCCGTAGAATGACCCATAAACGAAATTGTTGAAAATCGTCTGATTTTTAATATCAGCGAATTTAAGTGCGCTGCAATTGGATTGTACGAAACGTGTCAAAGCCACTCTCGGATATCCTTGACCGCTTTGCGGCAGCCTTGATCCGTAATGGGGATTGAGCTGCATATTCCGGATAAATCCACCTTCAGCACCTCCGCCTACCCAAATGCCTGCCCTTGCTAGTACGCCGGCAAAATAATCAACATAATGTCCGCTGGTGTTGTATGAAGCAAGGTCTATTCCTTTATCGCCGACTGCGGTGACATTAACAATATATACATTTGGACCTTGTCCCTGTATCAGGAACGGGGTCATCCTGGGATTCTCAGCACTAAATCCGTCAGTTGCGATATTAAGCTGCGCAATGGTTAATCCGCTGATACCTGCGCCTGCTCCGAGTTGTATAAGTGAAGGGCCTTTTTCGCCGGCAGCGCCGCCGGAATAAGTTGTAAAGATACCTACGCCACCACTTTGCGTATGGTGCTGTACATCCCATGTTCCACGCAATTCAACCCCCGAAGGAACTTTGATAGGATTGTTCACCAAATATCTTCCGGCCGGCAAATACACTGTACCGCCGCCGGCAGCCTTAACTTCGTTAAGAGCCGTTTGCAATTGAGCCGACACATCTGCTGTCGGTTGTTCATTGTCAAAGCCTGTTGCTCTCGGCAGATCGACTTTCAACACTGTGCCGGACGCCGGTTTCGGATGTATTTTAATGTCTGTTACTACATTTTTAGGGATCGGATCAAACAAATATTCCTTGCTATTATTGATCTCAACATTGGCAGATCTGCTGTTATTTTTGATGTCCAATTTGCCGTTATAACCAGAGTTCACCGATTTGAGCGTATTCACGTCTGGACCCAGAAACACATGACCGGCAGGTTTTTTAAACTCGCACTGGGTGAGCAGTACATTACCATTGTTTACTTTAAGCGCGTAGCCGCTGTAGTTGCTAAACGTACAGCTTTCAAAAGATATAACGCCGTCGCTGCCATCGCTAACCACAGGTCCGGTAAAATCTACACCGTTGAATTGGACGGAAGTTTTAAAATCGTTATAGAAATACACGGCCTTACCATCTTTTTCAGCACCGAATGTAGAGTTGGAAATAAGCAGGCCATAGGGGTTGACAGCCTGGATATACAAGCCGGTTCCGCAATCTTTGATATGATTTTCGTATAACTGTGCGTTTGGACTATCGGAGAAACCTGGTTCTTTGCCGACCCACATACCTGTCTTATAACCGGAGACATACAGATCAGATACATATTCCCAATCTGAGCGGTGCATATTGAATCCTGTGCCGTTCGCTCTTGTGTACCCGGTCACCTTTGCAAGTGAAGGTGAGCCCGGAAGCCCGGAATTGGCCCAGTATTTAGGATCTATTTTAACATGTTCGATGCGTCCGATGTCGGTACACACGTGGACCTCGATACCTGTGCTGAGAGCGGTGATGTAGCTGTTCAAAACATAATGCAGTTCGCTTGGAGCGGAATAGAAACCATTGTAGGCGTTTACAAGCGTTACATGTTCAATCGTCACACAGTCGCCGTCTGGCTGGAACAATGTCCATGGATAGGGTTTTACGTTGTTGATATTCTGTTCAGGATACCAAATCGACAGGTTTGTCACGCCTGTCCCTGAAGTCATATCTATAAATCGGTCGGCTATGCTGGTATAGGTAGTGCGGAGTGCGTTGCCAGCCTGGGAATCGTTCCACCAACTTTCAACAGTTCCATTATAATTGGGTGCGTTTTTGCCAACGCGCACTTCAAGAATAGTTCCGAGAACTTTCCCTTTGTGTGATTCAGGATCAGCCCAGTCGCCGCGAAGCTGCACACCCGTTGGGATATTCAGAACATACTGGTAATTAAAGTCTTTCATGGTTTGCTCAGCGCCCTGGCGCACTCTTACGCTTTTGGTGGCGGTTTGCGTGCTGCGGAACTCGTAATGTCCCGCTGGTACATACACTACACCACCGCCGTTCTTGTACGCGGTGTCAATAGCTGCCTGGAAAGCCGCTCTGTTGTCAAACCCCGGTTTGGCTTCCGCGCCAAATCTCGGATCGGTCACTACAAAATCAGATACAACCCAATCTTTTGTTGGATAGACCGTTTTTATGCTTGGTTGGATTTTTCTTTCCTGCGCCCTTACATAAAAAACGGACAACAATATGGCAAAAATGAGCAGAAGTAGCCTATGCTTAAAATGGATCATGACCGGTTGGTGTTTAAATTAATAGTTTATGGATCCAAAGTAAACGTAACGCACAAACAAAAGATTAATATAAAATTAACGGCCCAAAATTGGTGATCTTAAATTATGAAAATTGTGATCCACGGGCGGTATTTGATAGTATGCCCTTTTGTGGCCAATTCATTATGTGATAGAAATCGGCTTTCTAAATCTGAAGTAAAGCCAATATAGATTTGGTCGTATTTCTGTGAATAAAGAACATATACTGCGAACATAATTCTATAAAATAAGAAAAGCCCCAAAAGGGGCTTTCTAAGTAGCGGGGAGCAGGATCGAACTGCCGACCTTAGGGTTATGAATCCTACGCTCTAACCATCTGAGCTACCCCGCCGTTAAATATTTCTCAAATTCAGCATGGTTTAGCTGAGTTTGACAACTTGTTTCATCAAAATTACTATCTTACCGGGCGCTAAAATGCTGTGCCTATTAATG
>Ga0206963_10191_pt1 | contig 20162 bp, 18 predicted proteins | sample Alteio_BWOrgHeat_28_FD_152958 | JGI IMG/M metagenome (GOLD analysis project Ga0206963, IMG submission 152958) | Enriched cells from forest soil in Barre Woods Harvard Forest LTER site, Petersham, Massachusetts, United States -... | ecosystem: Environmental > Terrestrial > Soil > Temperate forest >... | reverse complement strand
AAAAGGCGGAAGTATTGTAACTGGCAATTTAAAATCTGCCAAATTACAGAAGCTTCTGGTTTGATTGATATATTAAGGCACGATCCACTTTTTCCAAAACGTTTGCAAGGAGATTTAAATGAAGTGCAGGCATGGTGGTTTTACAAGGAGCAACAATACGATAGCTCTGCTTTTTATTTGGAAAAAGCGCTTGTTAATGCGGCTGATAAACCCGAACAATCAAGATGGGAATATTTGATTGGCCAAATGTATGAGCGCATTAATAAAACCGAACAGGCAAAAATATTTTATGCAAAAGTTTTTGCACACACGTATGATCCGGTGCTTGATGTTTATGCGCGCTTAAGTTTTATCCGGCAGAATAAAGGCAACGATGATATTATAAAAACCAATATCGATGCGCTTGTAAAAATGGCGAAAAAAGATCGCTATGAAGAATACCGCGATATCATTTATTATACCGTTGCACAAATTGAATTGCAAAGAAATGATACAGCCGATGCGCAGGCTTATTTATTAAAATGTGTGAAGGCTGCGCTTCCAAATACAACACAAAAAAATAAAGGGTTTTTGCAATTGGGCGATATCGCTTTCAACCAGAAAAAATATAAACCTGCAAAAAGTTATTACGACAGCGTTAATGTAAATGATCAGCTAGCTGTTGAAAATCCTGCAGCATTAAACGAGAGAAAAAAATCGCTTGATAAAATTGTAGTTCAATTAAATATTATTGAAAGGCAGGATAGTTTGCAACGCATTGCTGCAATGCCGCAGGCAGAGCGCGATGCTTTCATAAAAAAATTAGTCCGTTCCATCCGCAAGCAACAAGGTTTAAAAGAAGAAGAACAACAGACTGGCGGGCCAATAAGTTTTACAAATAATAATACTGCTCCGCCAAGTTTGTTCAATACTTCATCTGATAATACAGAATGGTATTTTAATAACCCGTCATTAAAATCGCAGGGTTATACAAGTTTTAAATCCAAATGGGGAAATCGGCAAAACACAGATAACTGGCAGGTTTCATCGCTTGCTTCTCAACAACAAAAAACAGTTGCCAATAATAAAAATGGCGCTGATGTAAATGTTGATGATAAGTCTGACAATGCACAACCTGCAGCATTTACTTTTGCAGCATTGCTTGCAAAACTTCCATTAACGCCGGAAAAAATGAAAGTATCAAACGACTCTGTTGAGCATGCACTTTCATTGCTTGGAAAAGCTTACCAGGAAGGTTTGCCAGATTATTATGCAGCAATTGATTCGTATGAAAAATTGTTGGCAAAATATCCGGAAACAAAAATGCGTGAAGAAACATTATTTAATCTTTTTTATTGCTACAGAAAGATTGGTGATGAAGCAAATGCAAACAGGATTTTACAATTAATGAAACAACAATTTCCGAAAGGAAAATTTACGGCTATTGCCACCAATCCCGCGTCTGTCGTATATTCTACCAATGCGCCAAAAGTGGAGGCCACAAAAAAATACGAAGACATTTACAATTCATTTATTGAAGGAAGGTTTGAAGAAGCGCTTGCAGAAAAGAAAGCAGCAGACAGTTTATTTGGTAAAAAATTCTGGACGCCGCAATTGCTTTATATCGAATCTATTTATTTTATTAAAGAAAGAAATGACAGCGCCGCAAAAGTAGAATTGAATATTATTATCCGCGATTTTGCAGGAACACCAATGGCTGCAAAAGCAAAAACTTTTTTAGATGTATTAAGCCGACGCAAACAAATTGAAGATTACTTAACCAACTTAAAAATAGAAAGAGCAAAAGAAGATTCTGTGGTTTATATAGCTGATGCAAATCCGATAAAAAAAGATTCATCAACCAAACAAAAAACAGATGAAGACGATAAACAAATTGCCAAAGCAAAAATAAGAACAACGCAATTATCGCCTGCTGCGCAAAAAGCAGATTCATTAAAATCAGCATTTCAGGATGTGAAGTTAAGTGCATCACAATCTGCAAAAATAAAAATGGATTCATCGCAATTGTTTGCCATGAGAAAACAAATGGATTCTTTGCAGGCAGCAATGAAAAAAATGAAAGGCGATTCTATTAATCTTGCAAAACTGAAAAGGCAATCGGATTCTATTAATGCAGTTATGCAAAAATTAAAATCAGATTCATTACAGCTCGCCAATCTTCCAAAAATAAAATCGGTATTTGGTTACACACCTGATAAACCACATGCTGTTGCCATCGTTATTAATAAAGTTGATCCGGTTTATGTAACGGAAACAAAAAATGCATTCAACAGATACGATAATGAATCTGTGAACAACCGTTTGCTGGTTATTAATAATTCCGCATTAAACGATACGGTGAAACTTGTTGTGATAAGTGGTTTTGAAAATGCAAATGCTGCATTAACTTACCTCGACCAAGTACGTAAAGCCGCGCCACGAGACATTGTGCCGTGGTTGCCTGTTGCGAAATATTCATTCATTATTATTACGGATGATAATCTTTCTTTATTAAAAAACAATAAAGATTTACCCGCTTATTTCAAATTTTTATCATCGTATTTTCCCGGTAAATTTTAATTATTAATACGAAAACTGTTTGCTGCAAAAAGTTTTTGTAAATTTTATCAGCCTGTTATTTCATTGCGCAGGTTCTTTTGTTATTTTCGGGTAAGGTTTTTGTTGATGCAGTTGTATCATTCCCAATTATTAAATTAATTTTTCCCGGTATGTCTAAACCTTCGCGCATTTTCTGGCGGTTATTTTTTTTCGGAATAACTGTGTTTATTGTTTTTATTGTGATGATCAATTTCGATTTGTTTGGGCCGCTTCCATCATTAAAACAATTGGAAAATCCTTCAATAATGCTTGCTACAGAAGTGTATGCAGAAGATGGAACATCGATGGGAAAATATTATAAAGACAAAAGCAACCGCAGCAATGTGGAATATAAAGACATTTCTCCCAATGTAATTCATGCGCTTGTTTCAACAGAAGACGAACGTTTTTATGATCATTCCGGCATCGACGGATGGAGCGTAATGCGCGCCGTTGTTAAGCTTGGAAGAGATGGTGGCGGAAGCACCATTACGCAACAGCTTGCAAAAAATATGCTCGACCAGGGATCAAAAAATATCGCGCGACGTTTTATAGAAAAATTAAAAGAATGGATCATCGCAATAAAACTGGAAAGAAATTTTACTAAAGAAGAAATTCTTGCATTGTATTTAAACAAAGTTCCATTCAGTGATAATGTGTATGGAATAAGAAATGCATCAAGAACATTTTTTCAAAAAGAACCTGATAGATTAACAGTTGATGAAGCTGCGGTTTTGGTAGGAATGGTTAATGCGCCAACTTTATACAACCCGCGCCGCAACCCCAAGTCGGCCATTGAAAGGCGCAACACAGTAATGAACAGGATGTATAAAAATAGTTTTTTATCAGAAGCTGAATATGCATCGTTAAAAGCAAAACCGATTGATTTAAGCAGTTATAAAAGAATTGATGAAAACAACGGACTCGCGCCATATTTCCGAGATGTTATTCGCGATGAATTAAAAAGATGGTGCAAGGAACATAAAAATCCGGCGACAGGAAATGCATATAATTTATATGAAGATGGGTTAAAAATTTATACAACGATTAATCCGCGTATGCAATTATATGCGGAAGAAGCGGTGGCGAAACACATGCCTGTTTTACAAAAAGTTTTAGCAGGGCAATCGAATGTAAAAAAAGGACTGGTTTGGAAAGATCATAAAAATGTTTTGGACGGATACATGAAAAGCAGCGATCGCTGGCAAAGCATGCATGATGATGGCGTGAGTGATGCAGACATCAGAAAATCTTTTGATCAACCTGTGCAAATGAAAGTTTTTGCATGGAATGCGAAGCGCGAAAAAGATACAGTAATGAGCCCGCTTGATTCAATAAAATATTCACGCGCAATGTTGGAAACTGCATTCCTCGCAATGGATCCAATTACCGGCGCAGTAAAAGCATGGATTGGTGGAATTGATTTTAAAACCTATAAATACGATCACGTTAATATTAATACCAAACGCCAGGTTGGTTCATCTATCAAACCATTTTTGTATAGCCTTGCAATAGAAGAAGGAAATTTTACGCCAGAAACATTGGTGCAAAATACAGCGCAATATTTTCCTGGTTCAGGTATGGTGCCGGCTGCAGGCAAATGTGGTGGCCGCGGCGATACAGTAACAATGGCTACTGCCCTCGCCTATTCATTAAACTGTGCATCAGCATATATTATTAAACAGGTTGGGCCGGATCGTTTTGCAGATTTTATCAAGCAAATTAATATCCCGACAAAAGTTGAACCTTATCCGTCAATCGCATTAGGCAGTTGCGATCTTTCTTTATATGAAATGCTTTGGGGCTACACGATGTTTCCTGCAAGTGGCTTTAGTTCCAAGCCTTATTATCTTTCACGCATTGAAGATAAAAACGGAAATGTGCTTGATCGTTTTGATTCAGAACGCAAAGAAGTGATTAGCCAGGCAACAGCTTATACCATGTGCAGAATGATGGAAGGAACCGTAGACATCGGTACTGCAGCCGGTTTGCGTAACCGCATCGGCGTTACAGAAATGGGTGGAAAAACAGGAACAACAAATTCAAATTCTGACGCATGGTTTATTGGTTATACGCCGCAATTATTGGCTGGCGTTTGGATTGGTTGTGATGATCGTTTTATAAGTCTTGATGGGAAATTAGGAAATGGCGGAACATCAGCCGCGCCTATCTGGGAATATTTTTTTACCAAAGCAATTGCAGATAAAACATTAGCGCTTGATAAACAAGCAAAATTTGTGCAGCCTGAAAATATGAAAACCGAAGGCGTGTATGATTATCAAAACATCATTGATAAAACGCCGCCACCAGGCGCAGAAGGCGTTGATGCAGGCAATGGCAATGCGAATGAATACACAGATACTTCTACGCAACGCGTTCCCGTAGATTCAAAATTATCTGGCGACGAAGAAAAAGTTTTGCATGAAGCAAACAATGATAATAAAAAGAAAGACATTAATACTTCTAACCAAAAAGAAAATGCAACGCCACCCGAAAAAAAGAAAAAAGGTTTTTTAAAAAGATTGTTTGGTGGCAAAGACAAAGAATAAACAAATTATAATTCCGTTTAATTTTATAATAACGATCATTTGCTTTGCTTGATTAATAAAAGCAAATGATCGTTAATCATATATGAATCCAAAAACACCATGGAAAAAAGGCTTCCAACCATAAAAGAAATTGCGAAAGCATTAAAAATTTCTCCATCAACCGTTTCACGTGCATTGCACAATCACCACAGCATTGGCTTACGCACAAAAACACAAGTGCAGGAACTCGCAAAAGCATTAAACTATCAGCCAAATCAAACTGCTATTTTTTTAAGCAAGGCAAAACTTTTACCATCGGCGTTATCATTCCAAATCTTGCAGAATCATTTTTTTCTGCTGCAATTAGTGGCATTGAAGATTTTGCAAACACTAAAAAATACAATGTACTTTTTGGCCAGTCGCATGATGATTTTGATCGCGAAAAAAGAATTGTTGATACAATGAAAAACCAGCGTGTTGATGGTTTATTAATATCCGTTTCAAAAAATACCACAACCTTCGAACATTTTGAAGCGCTGAAAGATTATAATATTCCCGTAGTTTTTTTTGATCGCATCCCCGAAATGCCACACGTACACTACGTTTCCTGCAATCTTGAAAAAGGAATAACAGAAGCGGTTGATTTTTTAATAGAGAAAAAACACCGCATCATCGGCTTTATTAATGGCCCGCAAACAATGCTTGCAACAAAAGAAAGATTGTCTGGTTTTAAAAAAGCATTATTAAAAAATAAAATAAAAGTTGATAAATCATTAATCGTTTCAACTGATCTCAGCAAACAAAGCACGCACAATGCCATCAAAAATTTACTCGCATTAAAACCAAGGCCAACAGCAATAATCACCTTCAACGATTATGTTGCGCTTGATGCTATTCAATTTGCAAAAAAAGAAAAAGTAAAGATTAATAAAGATATTTCGTTTGTAAGTTTTGCCAATTTACCAATCTATAATTACATGGAAAACCCGCCACTGGCCTCGGTTGAGCAGTTTCCATATGAGCAAGGCAAAAAAGCTACGGAGATGCTTTTTCAATTATTATCGGATAATAAAAACGATAAATCCACACACAAAGAATTGTATAAAATTATTCTCGATTCAAAATTAGAAATTCATCAGTAACAATATTCATCGTCATTTATTAATAACAATTTGCAATAATGCTGTTTCATTTTTTTTAATCAAACAACATTTTATTATTACATAAATATTTATTAACCCAGCGATAGAAATTCTATTAAACTTCAGTGGCGTCGCACTCTTGTACATCAGTAATTATTCATCTATTAATAAACCAATTCAATATTTTGTTTTATAGAAGTATTTAAAAATTTCGTTTTAATATTTACAATTCCATTTCTATCATTCACATCAAAATAAAATCCTTCCACATTTTTATTAATAAAATTATTTTTCAACAACAAATTTTCAATAACTTTTCCATTCACCAAAACCCGCTTTGGCACTGCCTTTCCGTGGATTTGTAAAATATAAGAACGTTGTTTATATAGGCCTTTATAATTTCCACGCGCAGTATTAATAACAATTGAAATATTTTTTTCTTTATCAACTTCTATTAATGTTTTTGCAAACGCGCCATTGCGGTGTTCGCGTGTAATGCCATCATCTTCATACAAATCAAACGAAGATTTTTTTGCAGGATAAATATCAAGCGTTAATGTATCAGCTAATTTTTCACCATCAAAATTCATTAATGGATACATGGGAATTATCGCGCCTTCCTTTACAAACACAGGCAATTTATCAAGTGGTGCATTGTAATTATTCAACCAAATATTTCCATTAATCGTTTCACCATTCCAGTAATCAATCCATTTTCCTTTAGGTAAATAAATACTGTCGCGCTTGCCTTCACTTTTATAAACAGGCGCAACGAGCAACCATTCACCATTCATAAATTGATATTGCGTTAGCTTTCCCCAAGTAACCGAATCCTTCGGAAACTCAAGCACCATGCCCCTTACAGCGGGAACGCCGGTTTCATAAGCTTCATTTCAATACGTGTACATATATGGCGTGAGGCGCATTTTTAATTGCAAATATTTTCTATTAATAGCATTATAAGGCTCGCCATTAATGTATGGTTGTTTATCTTTTTTTGCCCAGCCACTCATCACCATAAACACCGGTGTAAAACATTTCCATTGCAAGTCGCGCACATATGTTGAATCGCTGCCGCCAAAAATTCCATCAACATCACCGGTTGCAGCATTTTGCGCACTCAATCCAGAACCAATAACAGTAGGAATATGAAAACGTATATACTCCCAATTACCCGATTGATCTCCACTCCAAACAGTTGAATAATGTTGCGTGCCAGCCCAACCCATCACGCTCCAAACAAATCCGCGTGCATCACTGTTTTTTTCAATTCCATTATAGGCAGCTTTGCATGCGTCAAGCGCATATTTATATCCGGGGCCAACCCATGCCACATCAAGTTTACATAAACGCGTTCCATATTTATTTACTTCGGTTGCAATTTTGTCAACGCCGTTCTCCGTCCACAACCCTGTGTGGAAGCCACGTTTGGCCAATTCGTTCACAACAGAATCTAACTTTACATATCCGCAACCATAACCATCGTTTGGTAAAATCCATCCGCGCGGCATATTATTTTCAACATATTTATCTGCAACAGTTGTGATAACTGCAGGCGTTGTTTGCGGTTGTTTTTTTCTGTCCGTTTTATTATAACAATTTGCATCGCCCATACTCAGCGCCCAGCGCGGCATTAAAAAAGGTTTGCCTGTAAGCGTTGTATAACCGCCCAAAATATTTTTTAATGACGGCCCATAAAAATAAAATGCATCGAAGCGATTTTCATTATGCGAAAAAATCAATGTGTCTTTAAAAGAATATTTACCTGCGTCGAACGTATTTCGCAACACGCCATAACCAGCAGTGCTCATATAAAATGGCGCAGGGTTTGCGCGGCCGCCATCATCCCAGCCTCCGCCTTTTTCTATTAATACATCTTTATCGCGGTGAGAAAAATATCCATTCTGCATTCCACAACCATAAAAATATTCATCTGTTTTGCGAAGCATTGTTTGACATGTTTTTGCACCAAATACAATCGGTTTATTTTCTTCCCAAATAACTTTTGCATTTGTTGAATCGTACATTGCAAAACGCAATGGATTTTTATAAATGCGAACAATACATTGTGCAGATTTTATTTTATAATAATTTCCTACATCCGTTGTATTAATAACTGGTTTTTTATTAGGAAGATTTATTACAATATCTGAATCAGCGGGATTATTAAAATCGCCGTCAGGCGCAAGCCAAATCCTGAAAATATCATCGCGGTAAAAAATTACTTTAATCTTCGAAACACCTGATTCAATAAGGCTTTCATTCAAATTTGTTTTAAAAGAAGTAGCGCTTCCAAGCGAAGTTGCCGCAGCATTTATTTTTATAGCCAAATCATTATTAATAGGATTTTCATCATCAAAATAATCAACATGAAATTGCAAATTATGCGATGGAAGTTTGGTAAGATCAATTGAAGGAAAACGAATATCACGTTCGGTGTTTGCAACAAAATTTTCTATTGAAGCAGGAACAATAACTTTTATCAACTCATTATTATCAACTTTACAAGTAACCGTAAAATCTTTTTTAATATTTTTTGCGCCGCTATTTTTTATTCGCAAAACAAATGCATCATCTTTTTTAAAAACGTTCGATGCTTCATTATGAGAAACCAAACGCATTATACTCACATCATTATTATACGTTTCCGCCAGTTCAATATCATCAATCATCCAATACCAGCTAAAATATCCGCGCCAATAAAATCGTATAAAAATTTTGGGTTGATTAGCTGCCCATTGCGAAATATTTAATTCTTCCTGTTGCGGTAAAAACATATCGGTAGCAGCCGGCGAATTATTCATCACATTCATGTCGTGCCAGTGAATATTATCTGTGCTGATGCCAACATACAAGCCAGCGCTGTCGGCATGTTTGTAATCATTATAACGAAATGTTTGCTGAAACCGCAAAATAACAGACGCTTTATTACTGCAATCAATGGAAGAAGTTTGCATGTACGCATCAGGATATTCTTTTCGTTTTTCCCACGATGGTTGATCTTCATCTACAATATAACCAGCCTGGTATTGCAAATGATAACCGCGGCTTTTGGATGCAATCGGTGGCGCTTGCTGCTGATATTCAAACGAACCCGGGTATGGCTGATTCGTTACAACCCACTCGCAGCCTCGTTTGTAGATGTCAACATTTTGCCAGCCTTGTGGTAATTTGCCAGAATTAAAATCTTCATGCCAAAATATTTTCGACGCAGCCTGTTTATTTTGAGCGTTTATATTGTTGTATAAAAAACAGAAAATTAAAAAGAAGAAAATAGTTTTTTTCATTAAAGCAGTTGGTTTGAATAAGTATGATTGATTGAAATGTTTATTAATCCAATCAGAAAAATATTTTTCTTTTATGATTAATAATAGCTTGGTTATGTTATCTAAGATAAACAAATTCATAGCTGATTATGAGTACGATTATTTAAACCGAAGAAATTAAAATATCAATCGTTTGCGCATTGATATTTACTAAACATTTAAATGCGATTTGAATTACAAAATATAAATGTTGAGGAAAAAAATGAATAATGTACAAACAAAAAACCCTTTCGTTTGAAAGGGCTTTGAGGAAGAAATCATTTTATATATCAACTATTGATGGCCGTCAAATTTTCAATTTATTTTTTCTGATTTTCTTTCCGTTAATACATTATAGTTTGCGAATTGTGTGCCATTAAAATAAATTATTGCTTATCAGGAGCATATGCATTTTGTATTCATAAAAATTTTCCCACCGCAGGAAATTTATTCCTGAATAAAAAAAGCACATTAAATAATTTACTGACAAAGCACTTACGTTTTATTCTTCCAAAGAGTACAAATAAATATTTACCCTTATTTTTTCGCTTTCAGTTCTGAAATTAATACTACTTTTAGCCCCAAACTTTATTCTGTTAAACAATTAAACAAACACTTATCAAATGAAATTGAGTACCAAATTAGCAGCTGAATTTATTGGCACATTCTGGTTAGTTTTAGGCGGTTGCGGCAGCGCAGTTATCGCCGCAGCATTTCCAAACGTTGGCATTGGTTTATTAGGCGTTTCGCTCGCTTTCGGGTTAACGGTATTAACACTCGCTTATGCACTCGGCCATGTTTCCGGCGCGCATTTTAATCCTGCGGTTTCTGTAGGATTGTTTATTGGCGGGCGTTTCAAGGGTTCTGAATTATTGCCTTACATTGTTTCACAAGTGCTTGGCGCCATTGCAGCGGCCGGCGTTTTGTATCTCATCGCAAGCGGCAAAAGTGGCTTTGATGCGGTTGGCAGCGGCTTTGCGGCCAATGGTTATGGCGAACATTCTCCCGGTGGTTATTCTATGCAATCTGCATTAATAACTGAAGTAGTTTTCACGTTTATGTTTTTGATTATTATTCTTGGCGCCACCGACGATCGTGCACCAAAAGGTTTTGCAGGCATTGCAATTGGTTTGGGATTAACGTTAATCCATCTCGTGAGCATTCCTGTTACAAACACATCTGTTAATCCTGCGCGCAGTACCGGACAAGCAATTTTTGTTGGCGGCTGGGCTGTATCGCAATTATGGCTTTTTTGGCTTGCGCCAATTGTTGGTGCAGCATTGGCTGGCATTGCTTATAAAATTTTTGCCGGAAGGCAAGGAAATTAGTTTCGTTAATGAAAGAGCGTGAATGGTTAATGGTGAATGGTGAAATCTTGTATTGACCATTCACCATTAACCATTCACCTTTTTATTATTAATGATATCGTAAAGAAACTTGCTGAATAACGAACCAATGTACAAGAGTGCGACGCCAATGAAGATGATTAGGATTATTAATGCCGGGTAAATAAAATTTATAATCAATATGGATGTTGAACTGAAAAGCCGAAAATTCTCCAATTGATTATTCATCATTCACCATTGACCATTCACCTTATTATTTGATAATATTTTTCACCACGCCACCTATTAATGCTGCCCAGATTGCATATTCTTTTGCAGAATAATGCAAACCATCTGAAGCAAGCAAACTGTTATCAGAAAAAGCTTTGCGGCTTTCATCCGTTACATTTATATAATTGACATTATAGCTTGCAGAAATCTGTTTATTAATCGCATTGAAAGCGTCTATTTCGGCAGAAATATTTGTGTTGCCATTTCTATTTTTTCCAAAAGGCGTTCCGGAATAATCGGGAATGGAAAGTATAATTACATGCGATGGTTTGTTTCCTGCAAAAGCAATTGCTTGTTTTATTAATGTTGTAAAACCCGTTTGGTATTGCACTTCGGTTGCGCCCTGGTATTGATCATTAACGCCGATTAATAACGTTACAATATCGTAAGAAGATCGAAAATCTGTTTCCGCATTAATGGCGCTTATTAAATTAATGGTAGTCCAGCCATTGGTAGCAATTATTTTTGGCGGCAAAAAATTATACCCAATATTGTTTAAAAATGCCGCTGTTTGATTCGGATAATTTTCATTTGCAGAAATGGATGTGCCAATGGTATATGAATCGCCAAGCGCCAAATAATATCTTGTCGTAGTATCTTTTATTATTACAACTTCCGGAAGAGAATCTGTTTGCTGAACAACCATCTGATTTTTATTTGACTTTGAACACGACGCCTGCGTTTGCATTAATGAAGTAAACATTAATAATAAAACCGCAATTTTTATATTTTGTAAATACACTTTCATTGAAAATATTCTATTAATAAATACGTGTTCAATGAACGTTTGGTTTATAAAAATTACAAAATGTTTTTATGAAGATAGAAAAGATGCACGATACGTGATAAAGGATATTATTAACCAGGCTTTGGAATTTCTATTAAGCTTCATTGGCGTCGCACACTTGTGCAGCAGTAATTCTATTCAGCATTTTTATTAAACCATGGAGAACACGGGATTATTCAATATACCAACGACCATTGATAATTTCTTCTGCGGATTTTGTAGTGGTGATATTATAAGTTTCCTGAGAAACGGGTGAAAAAGACTTTAACTCAAATTCAATGCCGTGTGCAATTATTTTAGTAACGCGATAAAAAGACCAATTTAAAGCATCTTCAATAAATTCAATATTATTTGTGAATTTAGAAATTATAATATTTGCTTTTATGTCTTTAATAGTCGCAGTAGTAACTAAAATTCTTCCCATTTATTTTCTTTAAAAAGGTTCCATCGTTTCATTATACAAATCCCAATCTCCTTCAAATCCTTCTTCTAAATCATTAATATCCATTTCTTCATTGAAGTCACCTTCTTCACCTTCACTCCATCCTCCTTCATAACCCCGAACTATTCTATAATACTTTTTTTCATCTGCGGAAAGTAAATAATTATAATTTACAATATCGATTTCTTTCTGGTCAATTGTCATAGCAATGTTATCAATAATAGATTCTTCCAAATCAAGAATTTCCTTTATTTCACTCGCTATTTGAGTACCATGCAATTCAGTTAATTCTCTAAAAAGTTTAGTACGCTGTTTTATTAATGTTGCTATATCGTTATAAAGACAAAATCCGATATAATCACTTACCTCAATAGTTTCATCAGTTACTAGTAATTTAAGTATCATTAAATAACAATTTAATTAAACAAAGTATAATATAAAGCTTATTTATAAATATCACATTCGATTAATTAAAGTTATCAATTATGTCAATAAAAAATTAATTATTACAATTGAAAAAAATAATCGTATCACTAAACCAAAATTCAACAGAATTTCAAATGTACAAGTGTGCGACGCAACTGATGATGAGTAAAGATTTAACGATCGTTACAAAAAAATAATTTATAAAATTCAGCATGTTATTAATAAAAAAATCCCGCTGCGAAATTGCAACGGGACTGTATTTTAATTGTTGACTGATAACTGTCAACTGCAAATTGATTAATAATCCATTCCGCCCATTCCTGGTCCACCACCTGGATGGCCGTGGCTTCCTTCTTCTTTCTTAGGCCTGTCTGCGATTACACATTCTGTAGTCAGCAACATACCTGCAATTGAAGCTGCATTTTCCAATGCAATGCGGGTAACTTTTGTTGGATCGATTACACCAGCTTTCAACAAGTTTTCATACACTTCTGTGCGTGCGTTGAAACCATAATCAGCTTTTCCTTCTTTCACTTTTTGTACAACGATGCTGCCTTCTATTCCACTGTTCACCACAATCTGGCGAAGCGGTTCTTCGATAGCACGTTTTACAATAGCGATACCAGTTGTTTCATCTTCATTAATGCCTTTCAGTTTTTCCAAACTTTCGATAGCACGAATGTAAGCAACGCCACCACCAGGTACAATACCTTCTTCAACAGCCGCGCGTGTTGCATGCAATGCATCGTCAACACGATCTTTCTTTTCTTTCATTTCAACTTCTGTTGCTGCACCAATATATAATACTGCAACACCACCACTTAATTTAGCAAGGCGTTCCTGTAATTTTTCTTTATCGTAATCAGAAGTAGTAGATTCAATCTGCGCTTTAATCTGATTAACGCGTGCAGTGATATCTTCTTTCTTTCCTTTTCCGCCAACAACAGTTGTGTTGTCTTTATCAATTGTTACAGAAGCTGCAGATCCCAAATAAGTAAGATCAGCGCCTTCTAATTTGTAACCTTGTTCTTCGCTGATAACGATTCCTTTTGTAAGGATTGCAATATCCTGCAACATTTCCTTACGGCGATCACCAAAGCCAGGAGCCTTAACAGCAGCCACTTTGATAGTGCCACGCAATTTATTAACAACCAAAGTTGCCAATGCTTCACCTTCTAAATCTTCAGCAATTATTAATAAAGGACGGCCGCTTTGAGCAACTTTTTCAAGTATATGAAGAATGTCTTTCATGGCAGAAATCTTCTTATCATATATTAATATGTAAGGATTTTCCAATTCAGCACTCATCTTTTCGCTGTTCGTTACGAAGTATGGAGAAATATATCCGCGATCGAATTGCATACCTTCAACTACATCAACTGTAGTGTCAGTTCCTTTTGCTTCTTCAACTGTGATAACACCTTCTTTGCCAACTTTACCGAAAGCCTGCGCAATCAGTTTGCCGATTGTATTATCATTGTTTGCAGAAATTGATGCAACCTGTTCAATCTTCTTTGCATCGTTTCCGATAGTTTGAGATTGAGCAGCTAAGTTTTCAATTACTTTAGCAACGGCTTTGTCAATACCGCGTTTCAAATCCATTGGGTTTGCGCCAGCAGCAACATTTTTCAAACCTTCGCTAATGATAGATTGAGCCAAAACAGTTGCAGTTGTAGTTCCGTCACCTGCAATGTCTGCAGTTTTAGAAGCAACTTCTTTCACCATCTGTGCGCCCATGTTTTCAATAGGATCTTCCAGTTCAATTTCTTTTGCAACAGTAACACCATCTTTAGTAATAGAAGGTGCGCCGAATTTTTTCTCAAGAACAACGTTGCGTCCTTTTGGACCAAGTGTAACTTTAACAGCATTCGCGAGAATGTCGACACCCTTCTTCATTTTATTGCGGGCTTCGATATCGAAGAAAATTTGTTTTGCCATGATTATTTAATTTGAAAATTTGAAAATTTGAAAATTTCTCAATTGAAAATAAACCAATAAGCCATTTTCGCATTGAGCAATTGAGCCATTAATAAATTATATTATAGCAAGTATATCCGACTCTCTCATGATAAGAAATTCGCTGCCTTCTATCTGAATTTCTGTACCTGCATATTTGCCATACAAAACGGTATCGCCGATTTTTACAGTAACTGGTTCGTCTTTTTTACCAGGACCAGCAGCTACAACAGTACCACGTTGTGGTTTTTCTTTTGCTGTATCAGGAATGATAATGCCACCAGCTGTTTTTTCTTCAGCAGGAGCAGCTTTCACAATTACCCTGTCGTGAAGTGGGGTAACGCTTAACTTCTTAGCCATAATAGTATTGATTTTGTGATGAATGAATTATTTCAAGTCCCGTTTATGCGGGCAGCAAATGTAAACGAATTTCATACCAAACCACTATTTAGACAAAAAAATGGAATACTTGGCAGGCATTATTAACAGTTGACAGTGGACAGTTGGCAGTTGACGGAGTTATCAGACATAATGTGTCAAATTTTCATTAATAGAAAAGTTGATGATTTCTGCATGTTCATAATTTATTGATACATCAATATAAATACATCGTACATCCAACATCATACATCCCACATCAAACATTATTTCCCTATCTTCGCACCCGCAAAAACAAGTTCTTATCAATGATTAGCAGAAGAAATATCCGGGTAAAAGTGATGCAAACTCTCTACAGTATTGAAGCCCGCGAGTTTGAATTAAAACCTGGTGAAGACATCCGCATTTTACAAAAACATTTCGACCAGACAAGACAGCTTCTTATTTACCTGATTTATTATATAACTGAAATTGCGCGCTACGCAGAAACAGATTCTCTTTTCAGATCTTCAAAACATTTGCCGACCGAACAGGATAGAAATGTAAACACCAAACTTGCAGGCAATGAAGTTTTATGGAAAATTTTGGAACATCCTTCTTTTCAAAAAGCATTAAGCATTGATAAGCCGCAGCTTTCTATTAATAAAGAATTATTAAAAAAATTATACCAGGAACTTGCTTCTACTGACGAGTATAAAACTTACATTAATAACCAAGGCAGGGAAAAAAAATCGGAGAAAGAAATCCTCGAATTTATTTTTAAAGAAATAATATTGCCGGATGAAACCTTTGAAAATTATGCTGAAGAATTATTTACCAATTGGGATGATGATATAGAAATGGTGCAGCAATTATTAATCGGTTTTTTAGGCAAACCGCAATCATTCAACTTCCAGGAAATTATTAGCAAAGAAAAAACAGATTTTGCAAAATCACTTTTACAAACTGTTTTGGAAAAGAAAGAAACAGTAATGGATTTGATAAAACCAAAACTGCAAAACTGGGACGCAGAGCGCATTGCAACGCTTGATATGATATTAATGCAAATGGGTGTTTGCGAATTTTTATATTTCGAAACCATTCCGCCAAAAGTTACTATTAATGAATATATAGATTTGGCGAAAGACTACAGCACGCCGCAAAGTGGCCAGTTTGTAAATGGGATTTTAGATAATATTCATAAAGAATTAACAACGGAAAATAAAATGGTGAAGGTAAATTTTAAAGAAATAAGAAAGATGTGAGATGCGGGTTTCTAGATACGAGATAGTGAATAAGAAACAAAACAGAAAAAACATCAAATATCCCGAAACGTGTATCTTGAATCTAATACAATCAACCATCGACTTTTTAAATTAGTTTTGCAAAAAAATTGAGCATGCGTTTATATTTTTTTTCTATATTAATAATTGCAGCTGTTGCAGGTTGCCAGATTAATGATAAAAAATCGGGCAATAATAAAACGGATAAAGAACAGGCGGCGATCTTAAAAGATTCTGCAAATTATACAACCATCCAATGGCTTGATTCTACACATAAAGATTTTGGAAAAATTGCTGAAGGCCAAAAACTCGATGTTGCATTTCGTTTTAAAAATACAGGCAGCAAACCTTTGGTGATAACGCGCGTTCAGCCAAGTTGCGGATGCACTGTTGCAGAACAGCCAAACGAACCAGTTGCACCCGGAAAAGAAAGTATTATTAAAGCATTTTTTAATAGTGAAGGACGTGTTGGTGTAAATCATAAAACGCTTTTTGTTTATGCAAATACAAAAGGCACTTCTACCAGCGAATTAAAATTTGAAGTAGAAGTAGAAAAGAAAAAATGGTAAATAATTCATCTAACAAAAAATAAAAATAAAATGTCAACACTTGTGATTTTACTGCAAGCTCAAGCGCAGAACCCGTTAATAATGCCGTTGCTTTTGGGCGGAATGATTTTAGTATTTTGGTTGTTTATGATTCGCCCGCAAGCAAAGAAAGCAAAAGAAGCAAAAAAGTTCCAGGAAAATATGTCGAAAGGTGATAAAATTGTAACCATTGCTGGCATTCACGGAACCGTTAATAAAGTAAATGACGATGGCACATTAATGATTGAAACAAGCCCAGGCAGTTATTTGAAAATAGAAAAAAGTGCGTTGTCAATGGAATGGACACAAAACATTAATAAACCAGTTGTTGTTGCAGATAAAAAATAATTTATTAAGCATTCAAGATTCAATTTACAAGAGTCAAGAGTTAAGAAACAAAATCCAAATTTCAGTACAATGGAATTTGGATTTTGTATTTTTAATATGATATTTTAAAATTTAAATTCTTATTTCGTAACCCTTGTTCCTTGAATCTTGTTTCTTGTGCATTGTATCTTGCACCTTGTTTTTTTTAAATAAAACATATGCTCAAAATCGGTCTCACCGGCGGAATTGGATCTGGCAAAAGCACTGTTGCAAAAATTTTTGAAGTGCTTGGCATCCCTGTATATTATGCAGATGATGCAGCCAAACGATTAATGAATGAAGATGAAAACCTGAAGCACTCGATCATAAAATATTTTGGTGAAGAATCTTACATTAATAACACATTAAACCGCGCGTTTATTTCCAAACAGGTTTTTAATAATGCAGAAAAATTGGCTGCGTTGAATTCATTCGTTCATCCGGCAACTATTAATGATGCGGAACAATGGATGAAAAAACAAAAAACCTATTACGCCATTAAAGAAGCCGCATTAATATTTGAAAGCAATATTCATCAAAATCTTGATTATGTAATTGGCGTGGGCGCACCTGAAGAATTAAGAATTGCAAGAACAATGCAACGCGATTCAATTACAAAAGAAGATGTTATTAAACGCATGAAAAATCAAATGGATGAAGCTGAAAAAATGCAGCGCTGCGATTTTATAATCTACAACGATGAACAGAAGGCTGTGCTGCCGCAGGTTTTAGCGCTTCATGAAAAACTGTTATTAATAAAAATGTGAAAAACAAAAAGTAAAAAATGTTTTCACATCTCACCTTTTATTTTTCACTTTTTATTTTTTTGTTTATATTTTTTACTTGAGTTTCGCCAACGCATCTTTAATTCTCGCCCACGCTTTTTCAATATTTTGCATGCTGTTTGCAAATGAAAAACGAACGCATGCAGGATCTCCAAATGCATCGCCCATTACGGAGGAAACATTGGCTGTGTTTAATAAATACATAGAAAAATCCGCCGCATTTTTTATCGTTTCTTTTCCGTCAGATTTTCCATAATAAAATGAAACATCGGGGAAAATATAAAACGCGCCTTCTGGTTCAAAACATTTTAATCCCGGAATTTCTTTAACCAACTCCATTGTTCTTTTTCTTCTGCGCGTAAATTCATCAACCATTTCATAAGATGGTTTTAAATCTGTTGTTAATGCAACAACCGCGGCTTTTTGTGTGATGGAATTTGTGCCGCTTGTAAATTGTCCTTGTAATTTTTCGCAAGCTTTTGCAACTTCAACAGAAGCCGCGATGTAACCCAATCTCCAGCCAGTCATTGCAAAACCTTTGCTTAATCCATTCACAATTATAATGCGATCTTTTAAATCATCAAACTGTGCAATGCTCTCGTGTTTACCAATAAAATTGATGTACTCATAAATTTCATCGCTGATAATAAAAATGTTTGGATGTTTTCTAAAAACTTCAACAAGCCCTTCTAATTCTTCTTTATTATAAACTGCGCCAGACGGATTGCATGGCGATGAAAAATAAAAACACTTTTGTTTTCGGAGTTATTGCTGCTTCAAATTGCGCGGGCGTAACTTTAAAACCGCTTTCTAAAGTTGTGTGTACTTCAACAACTTTTCCTTTGGCAATTTTTACCAATTCAGAATATGTAACCCAATATGGAGTTGGAATAATTACTTCTTCACCTTCATCCACCAACGCTAAAATTGCATTGGCCAAACTTTGTTTTGCACCTGTTGATGCAACAATATTTTCGGGTTTATAATCTAAATTATTATCTCTTTTAAATTTTGTGCAAATGGCTTCGCGCAAATCTGCGTAGCCTGCAACTGGTGTGTAATGACTGTAATTATCATCAATCGCTTTTTTTGCAGCGTCCTTAATATGTTGCGGCGTATCAAAGTCTGGCTCGCCCAAACTCAAATCGATAACGTCAATTCCTTTTGCCCTTAATTCGCGGCCGAGCTTGGCCATTTTCAAAGTTTCCGGTTCACTGAACCTTGATAAAATAGATGATAGTTGTTGCATGGATTAATATAATTTTTGCGCGGGCAAAGGTATTAAAGCAAAGTGTAAGGAAAAAAGAAAATGCTCATTAATAAATCTTATTTATCATACTGCATTTTAAATTTTGAAAGATCAGCAATGTGCGTGCGTTTTCTTTTTAATTCATAATCATATATTACCTGGCCAAGATTTTTCATAAACGGATAACCGACAGTTTCATAATCATATTTATCGTCGTTTAAAATGCCGTCGCTGTTGCAATAAATAGTTGCACTCAGCATAAATTCTACATTTGTTTTTTGATCAGTAAAGTAAATGATGTCGGTTAAAAATCCGTAAGCGTCGCCCACTTTATTAAAGATGCGGATGTTTTTTGGAAGCGCTCCTTTTTCTGATCCCCAGTATAAAAATTTACAGTATGCATCCCAGGTTGTTGCAGAATCGTATGGTGGAAATTTTGTTTCCGGCGGAAATTGCGACATGTATTGATACAAAAATTTGTAATCTTCTTCATTAATATTAAAGCGTTGTTTCTTTGGAACTGCTTCGGGAAAAATAATGCTGCGCAAAATCTGGTGCTGATCTTCCAGCGAAATCCGGTTGTTGGTTGAAAAATCCATAGGTTCATTAATAAACGTATTATCGGTATTTCTATAATATCCTTTTCCAACCAAATCATTTCTTTCAGCAAATTTTCCAGTTGCAATTTGCATCGGTTGCTGGTATAATTTTTTAACCGAATCAAAAAAACTGACCGGGTTGGTGTGGCGGTTTTCA
>Ga0206963_10175_pt2 | contig 20312 bp, 21 predicted proteins | sample Alteio_BWOrgHeat_28_FD_152958 | JGI IMG/M metagenome (GOLD analysis project Ga0206963, IMG submission 152958) | Enriched cells from forest soil in Barre Woods Harvard Forest LTER site, Petersham, Massachusetts, United States -... | ecosystem: Environmental > Terrestrial > Soil > Temperate forest >... | reverse complement strand
ATTTTTTGCTTTCCTGAAAAATTCTTTAGACGCGCGGAACTCTCTTTTCGTCATCATGATGGAGCAAAGTTGCAGGTAGGCAGCCGCCTGATTTTCCTTATCAGGCAAACCCTTGCTAAGGGCCTGCCGGATCAAACCCTCTGCTTTACGGATATCATTTTTCTGCATGGCGAGCATACCCATTTGCAGGAGACTGGCGCCCTCGGCTTCTTTCATAGGCATGCCGAGATCTAGGCCCTTGCGCATATTCACTTCAGCTCCGTCAAAATCATTCTTCATCATGGCAATATTGCCCTTCAGCGTATAATATACTGAGCGGATGGGTTTATAGAGAAGACCGGGAAACTTAATGGTTGAAAGTACCTTCTCAGCGCCTTCCATATTGCCGGATTCCATATGTTCCTGGATGAGCCGAAGGGGTCCGAAAAAGAAATGACCGAAGATGAGAACCAGGCCAATGAGATAAGGCAGAAAGGCCGGCCAGAAACTGCTGTAAATATTAGTGACAATGCCGATGGCGATCAGTGCGACGCCTATATATAATCGATATTTAATGATAACGCTGTAGAACTTCATAATCTGAATTTGGGCTGCAAAGATAGCCTTGTTTCAGTGATCTACGAAGCCTACTCTGATTGGCCTTATGCCTTACGCCTTAAGCTTTAAGCCTTCAGAACCTATCATTGTTTACCTCAATCCAGTATCCATCAGGATCCTGCAGGTAAATCTGTTGTACCTGGTCGGGACGAAGAGCAATTTTATTCGATTCACCTCCAAAATTTCCGTATTTAACGCCCAATTTTTCCAGGTGTTTAATAAAATCAGGCAGGGATTCAACAGTAAATGCCAGGTGTATATTTACATCGTGAGCTATGTCTTCCTTGGCACCACTGACGACATGCAATTGACTGTGTGGACCAATTCTGAACCATGTATGCCGATGATCATGAAAAGGTTCAGGGATCGTATCCAGCAACATTGCGTATTTGTAAAATTCAGTTGCGCGTTCAAGATCCGTAACATAAACTGTAAGATGATTGAACTGTGGTTTTGACTGTGCCTTACTTTGAAGAGAAAGGCTGAGAAAGATCAAAAAACCTGTAATTTTTAGCAATCGATTCATGGATAATAAATTGAAAGATGAAGTTAAGGGGAAAGCAATTCTTGTGTCAGAAAATCTTACTTTTGCAACCTTCAATTGAAGCGGGTCCTTAATTCAATGCCTGCTTAAAGTGTTCTTGAAAAATTGGTCCCGTAGTTCAACGGATAGAATAGGAGTTTCCTAAACTCTAGATCCAAGTTCGATTCTTGGCGGGACTACTCCTTCTTCAAAAAAGCGCCGATTCTACGGCGTTTTCGTGATTCTTTCTTTTGTGGTTGACGCTGAGTCATAATAATTTATTTTTGATAAAATAGTTTTAAAACTTGAGATTTTGATGGCATATAAATTGATTCATTAAAGACAATTGTAGTTTTGACGACGACGCCATTCATTAATAATTCAAAACACTCCGCCATGCATAGGAAATACTTTTGCTTAACTTTTTTAATTTTCAGCTTTTCACTCCTGATAGCCCGGTCTGGCTTCGCCCAATCCACGATGCTGACAAAAGGAGATGCAGCGCCTGTATTTACCGCCAAAGCCAGCCAGGCCGGTAGTGAATTTGATTTTTCATTAAAAAACGCCCTTGCTAAAGGGCCTGTCGTAGTTTATTTCTATCCTTCTGCTTATACCGGCGGCTGTGATGCGGAAGCACATGCCTTCGCTGAACTCAAGGATAAATTTACAGCAGCTGGAGCTACTATTATCGGTGTATCTGCAGACGATATTCAGCGGCTGAATGTTTTTTCTGCCGATTCGCAATACTGTGCAGGCAAGTTTCCAGTCGCTTCAGACCCCGGTGGCGAAATTGCAGCAAAATACGGCCTGACAATGTCGGCTCCAAAGACAGGAATTAAAGACCTGCGCGGCCTGGACCTTACACACGGCTTCATTCCGCGAACCACTTTTGTTATAGATAAGGGAGGTAAAATTGTAGCAGTCTTTTCATCGGTAACCGACCATATTTCACCTACTGACCATGTTGAAAAGTCGCTGGCGATTGTAAAAGGGTTATAATTCGCACGCCCGGGTTCAAAATTTTGAACTGCGGCTACACAGGTCTAATTCGGAATGCACAATATATCGCCTTTTTTATTTAACCAAATGATGAATGGAAACCAGGAAAAATTTCAATACCGTAAAAGTCCCTCGAACCACAGAAGTATTTCCGCAAGCTGTAATTGCTAACAATTTTATATTCATTTCTGGTACGCCAGGTTTTAATCCGGAGACCGGAAAATTGAGTGATCGTTTTGAAGAACAGGCCTTACAGTGCTTTCAAAACATAAAAACCATTCTTGAAGAGATAGGAAGCAGCATGGATAAAATCGTGAAGACAACTGTGTTTATGGTTTCAGGAAATGACTTCGGTGTATTGAATAAAGTTTATGGGGAAGTTTTCCCAAATAATCCTCCAGCCAGAAGTACCCCTCAGGTAATGCCTTTCCCGGCGGGAATTCTGATTTCTGTTGAATGTATTGCCCTGTTATAATACCCAGTGTTCATAATTCAATTAAAGTATTCTTCTCTCTTTACACAAATATGCGATCATGAAAAAGGTAAATTGCAGAGTGTGTACAGAGGCTCTGTAAAATTTATTTTGGATTTTTCCTGAAGGGGTGTCTCGTCCTAAAATAACTGTACACTAAAAAACAGTGTATGGAACAATTAGGAGAAGAAATGCTGAAAAGGCGTATCAGCGTCAATGGAAATTATGCCCGCGAATTTATCAAACAGGTATTAGCCGAGATCGAGTCCGGTATATCAGCAACGGCGGTTCGATTAAAGTATGGCCTGAATGGTGGGACTTTGGATTACTGGTTAACAAATTATACCTCAGAGGCTTACAGGCAAAACAGGAGAAAGATTCTTCCGGTTCATACCAAACGAGCCATTATGAAGGCCGTCCAAAATGGAAGCATGACGATCCGGGAAGCGATGTCTGCTTATAATATCCAGTCAGATACGACCATTAAAAGATGGATTCTTTCTGAAAAGAAGCAAATGAATGAACTTGTAGGTTCTAATACATTAGCGTTGAAAAAAGAACAGTCTAGTGAGCATTCACCCGATCAGAAGCCGGCTGATGAGACGGAGATTTTGCGCCAGAAGTTAGCGGATGCAGAACTGAAAATAAGAGCCCTCAATACACTCATCGATGTGGCCGAAGAACAACTTAAAATCAATATTAGAAAAAAGCCTGGTGCCAAACAGTCTTAAGAATGAAGCATGATTTTCCCGATGTAAGCAAAGAGAAATTATGTGAACTGTTTGGCAAAACAAGAGGAGCACTCTATCAATACCGAGAACGTCTGCAGGCAGAAGAGTTTAACGATGATATTATTTTGCAGTATATACATCGTTTAAGAACTTCTATGCCGCGACTGGGCACACGCAAGCTGCATTACTTGCTTATGCCTCTGCTCAAAGAGCACGGTATTGAGATCGGAAGAGATTATCTTTTTAATCTGCTCGATGCATACAAGCTACTGATCCGCAGACGCAAAAGAAAAGTGATTACGACCAACTCCCGTCACTGGATGCACAAATATGCCAACCTGGTAAAAGAACTTCAGATTCTGCGACCTGAGCAGTTGTGGGTAAGCGACATTACTTATATACGACTGACAAACCAATGGGGATATTTGAGTTTGATTACAGATGCATACTCTCGCGCGATTGTAGGTTTTTGCTTTCGCACTGACATGTCAGCACAAGGCTGTGTTGAAGCCTTGCAAATGGCTTTGAATAACCGTAGCTATAGTGAACAACTAATCCATCATTCTGACCGGGGCTCCCAGTATTGCTGTTCGGCTTATGTAGCATTATTGAGGAATCATCAAATCGCAATCAGCATGACGGAAAATGGCGATCCGTATGAAAACGCATTGGCTGAGCGTGTAAATGGTATTATTAAAAGTGAATTTAATCTATACCAAAGTCGCCAGGGCTTTGATGCTACCCATCAGCTGATTAGTAATACCATAAAAATTTATAACGAGCAAAGACCACATGGGAGTTGTAATTTTTTAACCCCACATGAGGCACATCAGCAAGAGGGGGTGATGAAAAAAAGGTGGAAAACCTATCCAAGAAAAAAGCCACTGCAGTCTGAAATTTTAATACTGCAAGAATAATAAAAAGGAAGCGGTACGGCTCCTTTTAAAGAGCAAGAACCGCTTCCTTTTTACTAAACATGATCTAACCCATAACTTTGAAAAACCTGCCATGTATACTTTGTCCAGGACTAAAAAGACTGAAGTACAACAGTTCCAGGACTAAATCAGCTTCATGTGCAGAAACTTTAGGATTTATTTACTCACCTGTACAGCTATATCAGGACGATACAGGGAGTTCCGTTTTTAAACATATTCTTCCTACTGTGTTCGTGTTGTGTTCGGGGACTTTTCTTGTTTTCTCCCTGTAGAAAGCCATCCGACCCGAAGAAATAGCGAACACAACAAGAATACAATAAGAAGCCGATGGTATCCTGAACCTGGTTTCCGGGCCCTTCTTTACTCAAAAAACCGCGTTTGAATTGAAAAAATATTTTACAGAGGCTCTGTGCATACTCTGTAATTTCACTTTTATTCAACCACATTTTTGTCATGTCAACAGAATTTCCGGTATCGGAGATGATTAGTTGCGAAGAATAAAATATCATTGATTCTTTCTGATTTTTAATAAATTCACGGTCCATATGAAACTGAATTTTTCAAGTTACCCCAGGCTTCTGATATCAGTCACTCTGAGTTTATCCTTCGTCCTGTGCAGGGCGCAAACTGGCAATACCACGATTACCGAATGGCAATACGGCAAAAACGGTGCAGTATCTATTACTTACGATGACGCTTCCAGGAACCAGTTTACCCGTGCGTTGCCAGTCATGGAACGGTTGAAAATGACCGCAACTTTTTTCGTCATTACAGGCCCGATTACCGGCTCTGCATACCACGGTAAATTTGTGGGCCGGCCGGTGGAAGTAATCATTAAAGAATCCGCTACTATCCCAACAGATGAACAGAATTTTTTAGAACGATGCTCGGCAGCAGGATATCTCGGCTATATGGGAACCATTTCATATCATACCCGTGCGGGCGGTTTGTATTCGTCGGGAAAAAAACAACAGGCCTTTCATTTGATGGATAGCCTGTATGCAAAAGTGCGCAATGGAGATTTTAAGCCCGGGTACGAACCATGCCCGGAATATAAGGAAGCTGTGGGATCGAGCTGGGACGATTTCAGGAAAGATACGGGTGAAGGATATGAAATCGCGAGCCATTCCATCACCCACGCCACCATGCCCGGTTTGGATGAAGCCAATATTCGTTATGAACTCGAGAAAAGCAAAGAAGAAATCAAAAATCAGCTGGGCGACAAATATACTTTCTCTACAGAAGTCCCCTACGGCTATGAAGACGACCGTGTGATGCAGATCGCTTACAAAATTTATCCTGCCCTCCGCAACCGCATGCCTGAACCATTTTTGAAAGAGATTGATCGTGCGAGTAAGGAACTTCCCCACCCGACCGATAAGGATTATGTACAATGGCAGCGTGGCCCTCTGCATAAAACACCATTGACATTAATGAAATCATGGGTTGATACCACCTGCGCAAATAAAGATATGTGGCTGGTACTTGTTTTTCACGGTATTGACAGCCTCGGTTGGGAATGGACGCCAATCCCAAAACTCGAAGAATATTTTAATTATATCAAAGACAGGGAAGACAAACTTTGGATTGCAACTTTTGGCGATGCTACCAAATATATGCGGGAGCGTGAGCATGCAATAGTAAAGACTGATGAAAAAGACGGGAAGATCAGTGTATCACTTACCCATTCGCTTGACAAAATAATGTACGATCTGCCGCTGACGCTCAAGACCTACATTCCTGAAAAATGGAACAAGGTGACCGTGACCCAGGGAACAGGCACGAAGACAATCGAAGTTCAGCATGATGAGAAGGGCAGGTATGTGCTCTACCAGGCAGAACCAAACACAACAAATGCGCTGATATCTGGTTCATAAAATTCAGTTAGCAATCTTTTTAATTAAGTTAGCCATATGAAAAACATTCGCTTAATAGTAATATCGTTATTCACGACAGCTCAGGCATTCGCGCAAAGCAGTGAAAATTTCAAAATGCTATTAAAAGACGGATGGCAGATGCAGTCGGCTACTAAGGTTGCTGATGGCGGGGCAAGCGTGTCACTACCGGGCTATAAAACTATTGGCTGGTACAAAGTCAGTATACCCACGACCATCATTGCCGGTTTACTATCAAATAAAGTGTATGATTTCGATCCATTTTTTGATATGAACTTCAGGAAGCTGAATGACCCGATGCTTGATTCCACATGGTGGTTTCGCAAAGAGTTCACACTACCAAATTCTGAGAGAGGTAAAGAAGTGTTATTGAAACTACACGGTATTAACTACAAAGCAAATGTTTGGTTGAATGGTGTACTCATTGCCGATTCAAATCAAATTGTGAATCCTTATCGTATCATAGAATTGGATATTACTGAAAAGATAATTACAGCCGGCGTCAACACACTTGCCCTGCAAATCAAACGGCCGATTGATCCTAATAAACATGGTGGCGATCTGGCGATTGATTATGCGGACTGGATACATTACCCTCCTGATTACAATGCAGGAATCATCAACAACATCGAGGTCAAAACTTATGATCGCGTCGGTATCCGATATCCTCTGGTGACAACAAAATTCGATCTGCCATCATTGGCTGTAGCACATCTTACTGTCGATGCGCTTGTGACTAATTTCTCAGCCAAAGAGCAGGATGTAATTGTAAGAGGTAAGATTAATTCCGACATACTTTTCAAAAAGAAAATTCACTTAAATGCAAATGAAACTGCCGAGGTAACTTTTACCCCGGCTGATTTCCCTCAATTGAATATTAAAAACCCGGGCATCTGGTGGCCCTGGCAATATGGAAAACCAAATCTGAACCATATTGAGATTTCAGTGGCACATAATAATTTGGTGAGTAATACTATTGCGGAAAACTTCGGTATTCGCCAGATTGCATCTGAATTTATCGATGATAAATCGCGGGTATTTATCGTGAATGGAAAGCGCATTGTATTAAGAGGTGCGGCCTGGTCGCCCGATATTTTTCAACGTCGTTCAACAGAACGCCAGGAACAGGAAATCCGTCTCTATCGCCATATGAATATGAACATCGTTCGTTCTGAAGGAAAAATGGAAGACGATAATTTTTATTCGCTGTGTGATAAATATGGTATGCTGGTAATGACTGGCTGGATGTGTTGCGGTGCCTGGCAATATCCCGAAAATTGGGATGCAGCCAAACGTGCATCGGCCATGGCATCAGACAGCAGTGTGATGCTCTGGCTTCGAAATAAATCAAGCCTGATGGTATGGCTCAACGGCAGCGATATGCCACCTCGCGATTCAACCGTTGAACAGGATTACCTGAAAATTGAAGCGTCGCTGAAATGGCCCAACCCGACTATTTCAACCGCTGATGCCAGCAAATCGAAGGTTTCTGGTTTTAGCGGTGTAAAAATGGATGGTCCCTATGAATGGGTGCCACCTATTTATTGGGAAACTGATACGTTGTTGAGACATGGTGGCGCATGGAGCTTCGCAACGGAGATATCGCCAGGGCCTTCGATCCCACCATATGAAAGCCTGATAAAATTTATACCAAAAGATTCACTGTGGTTCACTACAGAATCCTGGAAATATCATTGTGGTACCATGACCTTCGGCAACACACAGGTTTTTAATGATGCACTTGAAGGGCGTTACGGCAAAGTAACTGATATAAAAGATTTTATTGCTAAAGCACAGGCACAGAATTACGAATCACACCGCGCCATGATGGAATCTTATGGTCTGCATAAATATCACACTGCTACCGGCGTGGTACAATGGATGGGCAGCAACCCCTGGCCGGGCCTTATATGGCATACTTACGATTATTACCTATATCCCGCCGGTACTTATTTCGGCATGAAAAAATCGATGGAACCTTTGCATATTATGTATTCTTATGCCAATAACGAAGTGGATATTACAAACTCGTTGCTGCAAAAATTTTCCGGGTTAACTGCCAAAGCAGATATATATCAACTGGATGGTGCCCTGAAATATTCAAAAAACATTACTACCAGTATCGAACCCGACAGCATACAAAAATGTTTTGTGCTGCCGCGTATCAATGATCTATCAGATACTTATTTCCTGCGGCTACAACTCAACGATTCAAAAGGCGATGTGAAAAGTATCAACTGGTATTGGCTCTCTACAAAACCTGATGTGCTTGATTGGGTGAAATCAAAATGGTATATGACACCACAGACCGGATATACCGATTTTTCTGCCTTGCAAAATATCGGCAAAACTTCATTAAAGATGGTGTACACGAATGGGAAAAAATACGATAGCACTTCGCATAGGGTAATCATTACGAACACTGGCAAAACAGTAGCTTTCCAGGTACACCTGCGCGCACTGAAAGGCAGGGCGGGCGACGATATTCTGCCGGTAATCTTCAGCGACAATTATATAGAATTGGCACCGGGTGAAACGCGTACTATTTTTTGCAGTTATGCAAATAAAGATGCAAAAGGATCAGATCCGTTTTTCATTACCAGTGCATGGAATCTGGACCTTGCGAAATGCAAAGCAGCCGGCAACGCCGCATTTGAAAATCAGAAGTGAAAACTTCATTCATTTTTCATGGCTGTAACAGGATTTGCAAGGGCAGCCTGCACACATTTAAAGCTAACGGTAAACAGGGCGATCAGCATGGTTATCATACCTGCCAGCGCGAACACCCCCCAGCTTAAGTTAGTTCGGTAAGCGTAACCTTGTAAAAAATTGTGTAAGCCGTACCACGCTACGGGAAAGGCAATGGCCGCGGCAATAAGCACCAGTATTAAAAAGTCCTTTGACAGCAGGGTAACAATTTGCGGCACACCTGCGCCCAATACTTTACGCACGCCAATTTCTTTCACTTTGCTTTCAGCTGTAAAAGTTACCAGCCCAAACAAACCAAGACATGATATTAATATGGTTATCGTGGCAAAACAATTAAACAACTGGCCTACATGTATATCCGTTTTGTATAAATCATCAAACTGACTGTCTAAAAAAGTGTAATCAAAAGTAAAGTCACCGTTATATTTTTTCCAAACACTTTCGGTGGCAGCTAATGCGCGTGAGGCATCCTTACCCGTAGTTCTAATATACATTTTCCCACGCCAGTTTTTGTCATACTGCATTAAGAGGGATTGTATTTTTTGGTGCATGTCCTGGAAATGAAAATCTTTCACCACACCTGCAATAATTCCTTTAACACCATGAAAAGTAAGCCGTTTGCCAATTACAGGTTCTTTAATGTCGGCTGCCCCTACAGCTGTTTCATTTAAAATAAAATTGGCGCTGTCGGCAGGTGAACCGGTAAAGCCATTTCCTTCCACCAACTGCATACCCATGACCTGCAAAAAATTCCTTTCTATTGGCATTTGAATAATGGTAAATGATTGCTGGTCGGTCCTTTTACCATCCCAGTCCAAATCGGTGCTGGCTGAACTGCTATTGATGATGTCCGCGCCAGATTCTGTAACGCCTAATATGCCCGGTTCTTTTAGTAGTTCTGCTACCGCCGCATCATAATGGCCGTTCATATTATGCATCTGGAAACTAAAAACATTTTGTTTGTTGTAACCCAGGTTTTTCTCCCGAATATATTTTAATTGTTTACCGATGATGATTGTGCTTGTAATAAGCATGATGGAAAAACTAAACTGCACAACTACTAAAATTTTACGAAAACTGCCCTTGCTGCCAATACCGCTTATCTTCCCTTTCATTGCCTCCAGTGGTTTGAATGACGACAATGTGATGGCCGGATAAATACCCGCCAGTAGTAGTGTTGCCAGTAAGGTAAGACCGTACACCGCAAGCACATTTGGCGACCAGGGTTGGAAAACAATATTTTTACCTGAAATATTATTGTATAAAGGCATCACAAGGTATATGATGACTGTCGCCAGTACAAGTGCAATAAGAAATGTGAGCAGCGATTCACATAAGAACTGCATAAACAACTCCGGCTTGCCTGCACCAACAATTTTGCGCAGACTAATTTCCTTACCGCGCTTCATAGCCCTTGCAGTAATAAGATTTACATAGTTTATACAGGCGATCAACAAAACAATTACAGCTACTATAAAAAACACCCGGACAACCATCATACCCTGCTCCTTACCATCTATAGCATACAGGTGTATTTTAGTAAGCGGGTTGAGCAGGTAAGTGAGATGTTTGTTTGGCTCTATATCATAATTGTGACGGTGTATGATGCCCATTTTTTGAGCAGCCAGGACTGGGCTGGCCTTGGGTTTCAGCAATACATATGTTTCATAACTATACTGATCCCAGTTGGTGTTAAGCGTTTTAAATGAATTGGTAGTGTCATATTCCTGTTCCAGCTGCTGAAAATTAAAAATGATGTTGTAATGCATTGATGAATTGGCAGGCATATTCTTCATTACACCTGTTACACGGTACATTTTTTTGTCATCACCTTTTAGAATTTTGCCCATAGGATCTTCATCGCCAAAAAATGTTTTCGCCGTTGTTTCAGACAGCACGATGGAATGTGCATCAATAAAAGGATGTTGCTGGTTGCCTTCAATAAGCGGGTAAGTAAACATGTTGAAAAAAGAGGCGTCAGCCATACTACTATGCTGTTCAGTAAATTTTCTGCCATTATATTCAAATATTGAAGCAGGCCCGTTATAAGTCACGCGGCAGGCATCTTCTACTTCAGGCACTTCTTTTTTAGCATACACTGCTATAGGCGCAGGCGTACTGTTCCAAATATTCTGGTCATTAAATTTAGGCGCCAGCTTATAAATGTTGGCCGCATTTACATTAAATCGGTCAAAGCTCAACTCGTCGCTTACCCAAAGCAACAATAATATACTTACTGCTAAACTCACAGCAAGTCCGGTAATGTTGATGAACGAATACGTTTTATTCTTACGCAAACTGCGCAGGGCAATTTTGAAATAGTTTTTTAACATACAGTGATATAATTTACAAGCACTATTAAATCAATTTAGCATTCCAAAAAGATACCAATTGATATTTACATAACATTCAGGATATTATGTACTCCGGAAGAATGGAATACTGTTCGGTTTCAGTACATAAGGTGCACATTAATGAAACCCACCTCTATTTCATTCAGTCGAAGTTCATCAAAAAGGATGCACTAAATAAGAAAATATTGCGTCTTGGTCCTATGGGAAAAAAGAGACCTCCGTTGGGAAAAACTAAAACCCTGAAAAGTGTTTTCTATCTATATTGTTCTTTTGATAAGAATGCATTTTTATCAAATTCATTAAAGATTATTTTCAATAGTATCACCAAATAAATTGATTGATTATGGTCAGGCAATTATTCCTATTATGGGTGATGTCAATATCATCTCTGTTAGTTTCAGCGGAAGAAATTTGCTGGTTTATTTAAATAATAGTATGATCTCTCCTTCAGTTTGGTATTATTTAGGTTTGTAAACTATTCCATATTTTTCTGCAAACGATAATATTTCTTCCGCCGTTTTTGCTTTGTAGGGAATTCCTTTGGGTGTTCCAATCTGCCTGAAGAAATCTTCGAATCCTGCAGGCGAATATCCAAAAGTGAAAATGAGGGATTCAGAACTGGTATTTTGGATGCTGTGCCAGGTAGCGCGGGGAACTAATCCGCTTGTCCCTGGTTTAACCGGGAATTCCAGCCCGTCAATTTTAATAGATCCGGTTCCTTTAAGAAATGTAAAATATTCATCTTCGTTCAAATGTTTATGGGTAGCTATTTTAGCTCCGGGTTGTATTTCTTCAGTACAAATTGATATTGAATCAGCTGAATCCATTTTTTTTGAAATCTGAATGGTGATGGGTGTATTTTCTCTCACGAAAAATGTTTCCCCATCTTCAGGCTGCTTTACGATACCCTTTTTACTTTCTTCCGCAATTATGTATGGCTTGGTAAGAGGTAACATCATAGGGCTTAAAAACCCTAAAGCAGAAAGATGTAAGAATTCTCTCCTGTTTTTCATTTTATGGTATTAAATTTTTAGTGTTAATTATTGGTACGAACTTGAGTTACACGGATTTTTCTGATCAATGAAGTGCTGGAAAGTGTAATCAATTTTTTAAAAAAGAATATTATGCGTTCTTCGATTTTCCTTATTCTCATTATTTTACTTTCCATCAATTGTTGTGGTCAAACTGTTGTAAGGTATGACATAATAGATATGCATGCACTCAATGGAATAGCCGATAAATGGGAACGATATTGGAATATACATAATGCAGATTCTTTAGCAACTTTATTTGCACCGGATATTGACTTTATTACAAAAAGCGGTGAAAAATCACGCAACCATATTCAAAGCCAGTACCTGGACTACAGACAGTGTTGATATAAAATATGTAAAATCAGATTTGGCTATTATACATATTGGATGGGGGCTGTCCGGCGACTTTTATCATGATGGTACCCCAAGTAATCCCTAAAGGCGTTACAACGAATTCCGGTAAAACGGTTACCAGGCGCTTTACCAACATGTGGATGAAGACTGGTTCCGGCTGGCAGTTGATTGCCAGACAGGCAACTATTATATCGGTTATTTAAAATTAGATCTCCGGTAGTTCATTAACTTTATTTATTGGCTGATAAAATATTAACTACACCTCAATTACAATGACACAAACTGATTGGGCAGGATTTATCGGAGTTGCGGTTTTACTGGTCGCATATTTCTTAAACCTGCGTGATATATTAAAAAAAGACAGCCCGGCTTATCTGGTTTTAAATTTTGCCGGAGCGGGTATTGCGTGTTTTGCTTCCGTGCTTTTAAAATATTTGCCCTTCATAATACTCGAAGGTTGCTGGACCTTTGTTTCTGTAATTGGGATATTTAATCTTTTAAACAGGAAAGTGAAATAACATTTTATTTGGTGGAATGGGAATAGAAAAGAACAAAGAGCAAATCTGCAATAATTAGTAATTTAAGTGAGTCTTACCGGGATATTAACTATTAATAATTAAACATGGAAGTACATCACCACCCCGACCTGCATCATAGAAGGAAAAAATGGAAAGAGTATTTTCTTGAATTCTTAATGATTTTCCTGGCGGTGACGCTCGGCTTTTTTGCAGAAACAGTCAGAGAAAAAGTTTCTGAAAAACATCGGGAGAACGATTATATCGTTGGATTAATAAATAATATAAAAAATGATACTTCAAACCTGAAAGGTCTGATAGACAGAAATGATTTGGAGTTAAAAGGAATCGACTCTTTATTGAAAGTATCAAAAAATAGTTATTTGAATATTCCGGTACAAGACTCAATATTTTATTACGGACTTCAATACACTTTCAATTTGCACCTTTTTGATTTCAATGATCTGACCCTGGTGCAATTGAGAAACGCCGGAGGTTACAGCCTGATAAGAACAGATAAGGTAGCCGATAGTATTGCCCTCTATGAATCTAAGAATAATGATATTAAAGTTCAGGAAAGATTTGTTATTGATTATTATACGCAAACCATGACATCCTTCAGGCAAATGCTGGATATCACCCTCACTGGTAGATTTTTTAAGGATTATGAAGCGAAAAAAATGATACCCTCGGATATATATGTTTTAATATCTAAGGACGAGGAGAGAATGTCCCTGCTTTTTAATAATTACTGGATTTACAGAGGCTCACTGAGTGGATATAACGGTAAACTAAAAAAGCATCTTGAATACTTAAATGGATTTATATCATTCCTGAAAAGAACTTATGATATTGAATAGGGCAAAACAGGAGTAGCTATTCTTCCAGCGGCTTGCAGACAAAACGGTAGCCGACACCGGAAACCGTAGTAATATAAATAACTCCTGAATTATTTTGCTCCAATCGTTTGCGGAGTTGTGCAACGAATACTCGGAGGTATTGCAGCTGGTTGATGAATTCTTCTCCCCAGATCTGCCTGAGAATATATTGATGGGTCAATACTTTTCCTTCGTTCTTTACAAATAAAACCAGTAAGGCATATTGGGTTTGCGTTAATTGAACCAGTTCATCATTTACTTTCACTGTTCGATTGGTTAGGTCAAGTTCAATTTCGCTGAATTTAATTACAGGATTATTTTCTTCACGCTCAGATCCTCTGAGCGCAGAACGGATCCTTGCCAGTAATTCTCCTGTGCGAAATGGTTTTACGAGGTAATCATTTGCTCCATTGTCAAGAGCACGAATAATATCTTCCTCCCTGCTCTGAACAGTCAATATGATTAAAGGTACTTTAGACCATTCCCTCAATTTTCTAAGGGTTTCATGTCCGTTTTCATCCGGCAGCCCAAGGTCCAGGAGAATTAAGTCAGGATTATTATTTGCGGCTGCTGCCAGTCCTTCTGCTGAAGTATTGGTCAGAATTACGGAGAAGTCGTGGGACTGCAAAGTGATCTGCAGTAACTTGCGGATCTGTAATTCATCATCAATGACAAGTATCTCAGGATTGGGTGATGTCATCAGGCGGGTTATATAAACGTTCTGTCTTGATATTCATTTTAAATCTGGCGCCTCCCTGTTCCCTGTTATTGAGTTCAATGGTGCCCGAATGAGCTTCCACAAATCCTTTAACAATGGAAAGACCCAGACCCGTTCCTCCGATCGAAACATTTTTTAGCCGGTAAAACTTATCAAACACTTTTGGAATCTCGATTTCAGGAATTCCCGGGCCATTGTCTTCGACAATGATCATCAGTGATGATTCTATATAGGAAGATGAAATCGTAATGCAGGAATTTTCCGGAGTATATTGGATTGCGTTATGGATCAGGTTATAAAATACCTGTTCCATTAGACCGTAATCTAGTTTAAAAAGCGGAAAATTATCAGGAATTTCAATACTTATTCTAAAATTTTTAAGAGATTCTTCCAGACGCTGCAGAACTGCTTCTACCAGTTCTTTTATATTACACCAGTCTTTTTTTATTTGTAAGAATCCGGATTCAAGCCTTGACATATTCAATAAATTTTCAACCTGTCTGTTCAACCGGAAAGAGGCAATTGATATTTCTTCAATGAGACTGGATCTGATTTCTTCTGACAACAAAGAGGGGGAAGTCATCAGGTTATCCGTAGCAGCAATGATCGAAGCCAGCGGAGTCCTGAATTCATGTGAAAGAGAATTGAGCAATGTGTTGTATAATCTGATATTTTCCAGACGTTCTTCTTTTTGCCTGGCGATTTTTTCGATCTGCCTGATTTTATAAGTAAGAACAGCACTGACAAGGGCAATCACAAAATACATGGACAACATAATTTTTGTCTCCGTATTTCCAACCCTGAGATTAAATCTTGGGTGGAGGAAAAAATAATCCCAGATAACGGCGCTCAGTGTTGCAGCCAGCAGTACAGGCAGGATATCAAAAAACATAGCGATGAGGGAAACGGCAAGTAAAAGAATAAAAGCAACCACTTCCGGTCCTATATACCTGGTAAATAAAAAACAGATGGCTGATACCCCACAAATGAAACCTGAACTTATCAGGTATTCCATCCTGCGGCTGACGGCACCACGGAACATAGGCATTTCATTTTTTAAAGACAGGTAAATCTATTTAAATCCTGCAGAACCCAAATAGAAAAAAGGAAGCGGTCAGCTTCCCTTTTTGCAGCATCAACAAGACTAAACTAAAAAACAAACAGAGAATATTTTTATATGATAAATCTCTTTAATTGATCAGTCAATGATTTGTAATTTCCACCTCACGCAATCCTTCAGGTGTTCCCACGAGTAAGGTTCCCTGAACATAGTTTTCATTATGCTGACTCGCATCAAGCCCTTCTGCTTCTTCCTTATCACTTACACGCAGGGGTACAATAAAATTGATGAATTTGAATATCAGGAAAGACACGGTGAAACTATATGCTACAGCAATACTCATCGCTTTCAACTGGGTGAGGAAAAAACTCATATTCCCATAAGCCCATCCATCATTTCCTGCAGCGTTTACTGCTTTAGTGGCGAAAATTCCTGTCATCAGCATGCCAACCATACCACCGATACCGTGACATGGAAATACATCCAGTGTATCATCTACAATTGTCTTTGATTTCAGGTGAACAACCAGGTTAGAAACCATCGCAGCAATGACACCAATAAATATACTTTGTGGTATTGCTACAAATCCTGCGGCAGGTGTAATGGCAACAAGTCCTACTACAGCACCCACGCAGAATCCAACCACAGAAGGTTTTTTACCACGCATCACATCAAAAAACATCCATGATAATCCTGCCGCTGCCGCTGCAGTATTGGTAGTAGAAAAAGCAGAAACTGCAAGTGTGTTGGCTGCCAGGGCAGAGCCAGCATTGAAGCCAAACCATCCAAACCAGAGCAGCCCGGTTCCTATTAATATATAGGGAATATTAGCTGGCTTATTTTCAATTTTTTCAATATGAACCTTTCTTCTTTTCAATACCAGCGCACCTGCCAGTGCTGCGCAGCCTGCTGAAATATGGACAACAGTTCCTCCTGCAAAATCCAGTGCTCCCATTTTTGCGAGGAAACCATCCGGATGCCAGCTCCAATGTGCCAGGGGCGCATATACCAAAAGGCTAAAAAGAACTGTAAATAATACGTATGATATAAAACGCATCCTTTCAGCAATGGCACCCACTACCAGGCCGGGCGTTATAATGGCAAACATCAGCTGGAACATGGAGAATAAGGATTTTGGAATAGTTGGCGCCGGTCCCCATGGAGCACCCGATGCCACTCCTTTATAGAATAAATGGGTGAAGGGGTTCCCAATTATTCCATGAAAACTGTCTCCAAAACACAAACTATAACCGACAATAATCCATAACACCCCAACAACTCCCGCGGCGACTGTGCTTTTCATCATCGTGGAAAGCACATTTTTCCGGTTTACCATACCTCCGTAAAAGAATGCCAATCCGGGTGTCATAAGAAATACCAGGGCTGTGGCGACCAATATCCAGGCTATATCTGCCACATTATACTTTCCCTCATCAAAATTGGGCAGAGTTGGTATGAAAAGAACAACCACCGAAAGGATTAATAATGTGATAAAAGGCGCGTAGTTCTTGAAAGTTTTGATTGTCATAATGGGTGTTTTATCATCTGAAGATTAAAAATATATGATCCATCGGCAGTAAATATAAAGAAAATATAAAAATATATTGCCGATTCTCACATATTATTTAATCTAATATGACTAGAAATAGTGTAATCACCTGAAATCAAGAGAACTATGATTTATTCATTATGACATATGATTTATATTATTTTTATTTCTAAACCGGGATACCAGGTTAAGAACAGTTCATTTGAGTGGGGAATAGATACTTAGTATTATAAAGATGCCAGGTAGTCGAAACTTTTCTTCAATGCTATTTCGGGTTCTTTTACCATATCCTGCTCAACGATAAAATGTTTCGTCCCGTTTTCCTTTGCCTTTGATATTATGGACTTCAGATCAAGCACGCCATTACCTGCTGTGGTCATATAGGGGAATAATTCAATCCATTGTTTGGGGTCTCCGCCATCGCCTGAAAAATGCACTTTCTTCACCATATCCTTTACATGCATCAATGGGTACCGGCCTTTATACTTTTCAAGCAATGCGATCGGATCACCACCGCCGGCGGTTGTCCAGTAAAGATCCATTTCAAAAAATACAAGGGAGGGATCTGTGTTGGAAAAAATTATTTCTAAAGGAATTTGCCCATTAACTTCTTTCAGCCCATACCCATGATTGTGATAGGCGAATTTCACACCCTGCGCTTTGGCAGATTCACCAATTTTATTAAAAGACTCCGCCATTTTTTTATAATCATCAAGCGTTTTTCTATTTTCAGGAGGAATGGAAGGTAGAACGACATATGTATTTCCTAAAACCCTGGCTGCTTCTCCGAGTTTATCCATTCTTGTTTGAAGCGTATCCAAATCTGTATGAATAGAAGGAACCGAAAAACCATTATCCTCCAAAAGCTTTTTCATTTCTTTGGCGGTATGTCCGAAGTAACCGCTTCCCTTAAAACCAAGAGAAGGTGTGACTGCATTCCATCTTTCAATAGCTGAAGGAGTGCTGAAAGAATAAGGTCCATATAGTTCCGCTTCTTTATAACCAATTTTTGATAACATGGATAATGCCCCGGTAAGATTCTCATCCAGCATCTTCGGAAGAGAAAAAAACTGGATACCTATTTTATCTAACAGAGGGTCGGATTTAAAAATCCCTGAAGAAAATACAAGGGCTGATGCAGATGCTTTAGCTGTAGTGCTGATAAATTTTCTTCTTAACATGGTTTATTTTATTTTAACTCTTAGTACCCAGTCATTCGCAGTAATGAAAAGTATATCCTTAGTTTCATTAAAAGCGCAGTTGGAAGTTTGCTTATTATAAATTCTTATCAATCCCAGTAACTTCCCTGCAGGAGATATGATATTGATTCCATCCGGTCCGGAACTGAAGATATTCCCATTGTTATCCGTCTTGAACCCGTCGGCGCCTGATTTTATTTTAGCTTTTGCTTTTAATGGGAATCCATCCAGTAATATTTTTCCGCTTAGAATAGTGCCGTTACTGTCCAATTGGTAAGCATACCATTTGGTGTGTTCGTCACTACTGCCAACATACAATATTTTTTGATCAGGTGACAAGGCAATTCCATTCGGTCTCGAAATACTGTCGATCAGCAAACTGAGTTTACCCGAACTGCTGATCTTATAAACGCCTTCAAATTTTAATTCCCTGCTGGGATCATTTTCATACTTAGGTAAACCATATATGGGATCGGTAAAATAAATATTATTCTTTCTGTCGGCAACAAGATCATTAGGACTGTTAAACCTCTTTCCCTTATAATTTTTTGCAAGAACGGTAAATTTAGGTGTAGGTGAATCTAAAGGCGCATTCAGACGAACTACCTGGCGATTGCCGGACTGACAGAGTAATAATTTCCCATCTTTATCCAGCGCAAGTCCGTTAGATCCATTTTCACCGGCACGAAATGCCGTATCAGTGTATCCCGATGGTGTGAGATAAGCAATGGGTGTATCCTTTCCATCCCATCTGTATATTGTATTTTCCCTGACAGCTGAAAAAAGCAGGATTTGTTTTGACGGTACCCAAACAGGCCCTTCGCACCATTTATAGTTTCTTCCGATTACTTCAACAACCGCATTAACATTGATTATATCCGAAGCGCTGCTGTCATACAACTCCACTTTGCCGAATGCGCTGTCCGCTACGACAACTTTTGAGGGTTCGTTTGGGGTATTACAACTGATGCAAACCGATAAATAAGAAAGGGTAAAAACGATTAGCTGATTTTTCATCTGGCGATAAATTTCGTTAGTTCATGTTTGCATCATAAAGTAACAAAACTTATGGTTATAAAACTTCGCCCGGAGAGAGCGTTCCAATTCTATTTTTCTGCAAATACGAAAGACATTTCATTAACGCGGGTATCAATGACTAATTGATTGATTCGATTACAGTTCCTTCTTATGATATCTGAAAATAGTTTCATGTCGCTGTCTTTATGATTTGCTTCCATCATTTCATTGGCCAGCGTGATGTTTGACAATGGACTTATAACCTTAAAAGCCAGGGCAGTTTCAAATTGATTTTGTTGATGACGAACTATTTTTGGTTTCGGTCCAAAAATATTTCTGATAATTTGTTTCATAATCGAAGTTTTTAGACTTTTTATTTTCTACTGCAAGATGAGTTAATTTATCCTGCTGACCATTACAGATAACTGCTATATTGTTGTAACATTTACGGATTTTCATTCAGGTGTAGAAATCTGGTATTTACCTTTTGACATTCAATTTGTTGCGCATTTCATTCAAAATGTTATACAATTCACAGGTTTTGATCTGGTATTTTCTCTATTAACAGAATAATGACCAATGAATAGCGATTATGAAGTAATAAGGAGCTATATTAACAGTCATCTCCAATTTCGTTTGAACTTCTTCTGCCTGTCTAACGGATTCCGTGCCGGTCACCTTTAATATTTGCAAGTGAGGATATTTATTAAAAATATGGTCTGCATTCGTTGTAAAATGGTAGTCAAAGATGAATTGGAGATGACTGTTAATAT
>Ga0206963_10189_pt1 | contig 20320 bp, 20 predicted proteins | sample Alteio_BWOrgHeat_28_FD_152958 | JGI IMG/M metagenome (GOLD analysis project Ga0206963, IMG submission 152958) | Enriched cells from forest soil in Barre Woods Harvard Forest LTER site, Petersham, Massachusetts, United States -... | ecosystem: Environmental > Terrestrial > Soil > Temperate forest >... | reverse complement strand
AAAATCAAAATGGGGCAAATTTCGAGGGCACAAAGATAGATAAATAAATAAAACTTATGAAATCTTATATTAGAAATTATACTTACACTGCTTCGCAGGTATATCCATACAAAAATTATAACTATAAGTATTGCTGCTATAGCTAAAAGATAGGGGATAAGGGCCGCCTGCATTAAACTAAAGCACAATGCCACCGGCAAAAAAACAAACGCAATGTTAAAATAGGTTAAGTATAAGGCAGTTATGTATTCGCTCACTACCTTATTTATGTCAAACAAAAATCCCAAAAATCGCAGAATAACAAATTTAAACGCGAATAATACCACGATAATTAATGACAGGGCCATAAAAAGCTGTATGCCGCTAATGGGATAATACTTGCTGTTATAGCTGGCAAGCTGATAGAGGAATAATCCGAATGTAAGTGCGAATAATAAGTACAAGCCTATAAATGCCCACAGATTTATGCCGCGCGCCTCCTTATCAAACTGCGCCGAGCGTTTGCCGTAAAACGAGCGAAAGATGTCCCGTATATCAGCGCCTAACGTGATGTTAAGCAGCGCTGTGTAAACAAACAGCACTAAAATGATGATAATGATCCACGGATCGCGGCTTTTGCGGGTTTTGCCGTCGCCGGTTTTCTTTTTATTGGTGAAAGGGATGTCTAAAAAAGTGTGGCCTTTGTATAACTGGCTAAGGGCTACTGCAATGTATTCATCGACCCGGTTCGAGTCGGGCATAATAAACATGGTAGTTAAAGAATCGGATACAAATTGCTGGCGCAGCTTTGTGGCCTGCGCAACAGAGTCAAGAAAAGCTACAGGCTGGCGGCGGCTGACCCCACTATCTGCCCTGAAATTTGCCCTTTGCCCTAACGAATCCTGCCGCGCGAAGGTATCGGGGCATATCATCAGCATAAAAAGAACATACAGGGCAAAAAAACGCATTTTTATAAACCGGGGCTAAATTTGCTGCAAAATTACCTTATTAATTGTTTGTTTAGTATTAACGGGGAGATAATTTTAGCGTTAGCTAATTTAAAAATGAATTACAACCCACGGTCAACTAATAAAAAATTGATTTAGCTTTTCACCCATCTTTTTATAATATTTGAGGAATTATAAAACCAATAGCCTGATTAATGCCACCCTCAAAACAGAAAAATAGAACCTCGCTGTTACCGGTTTTTTTTGGCGGCAGCCACGCCGGCAACTGGGCCGACCGTAACTATAAAACCATTGTAACCGCTTTTTTTGTAGCCGTATTTATATTGGCTGTTTGTATCGTCAGGGATTTCGGCATTTCATTCGACGAGGGAACCAACCGTTTGAACGGATTTGTATCTTTAGGCTATATTGTTGATCTGATAAGGCCGCAATTTTATAAAACCCATTTTGCAGGTGTGCCGGTGCTTGCACAATATAAGGACAACGACTATGGTGTGTTTTTTGAGCTGCCGGCAGTAATTATTGAATACGCCTTCAGGATAACCGACGAAACCAAAATTGCTTACCTGCATCATTTTTTAACCTTTACAGTTTTTTTTACGGCCCTTATATTCTTCTACCATATTTGTAAACAGCGTTTTAACAGCTGGAAGATAGGTTTACTGGGCTGCGTGATGCTTATTCTTAGTCCGCGGATATTTGCGCAAGCTTTTTATAACTCAAAGGATGTGGTGTTCATGTCATTTTTTTTAATAGCAACTTACACGCTGCTGCGGTTTTTACGTAAAGCAGATTGGAAAAGCGCCGTTTGGCATGCCCTGGCCTGCACCGCCGCGGTTGATACCCGCATAATGGGCATACTAATGCCGCTGCTTACCCTTTTTATTATAGGTGTTGAGGTGTTAAAAGTTCCTGATATAAAACAGCAGCTCGCTAAATGGGGAAAACTAACGGCCATTTATTTGGGCGTATTTGTGGTTTTTACCATTATGTGCTGGCCGTATTTATGGCAGTCGCCATTTAATAATTTTGTTACTGCTTTCCACAATATGAGCTATTTTAGGTGGTATAACTACGAATTTTTTATGGGGCAATACATTACCCCGGCTAAATATATCCCCTGGTACTACATTCCAGTTTGGATAGTGATCAGCACACCGGTGTTGTATACTTTGCTTTTTTTAACGGGGGTAGCTATAGTTGTTAAAAATGTCGTCCGCGCTAAAATCAGGCTTTATAGCGATATTAACGGGAGAGAAGACCTTATCTTTTTGCTGCTTTTTTTTGGGCCGCTGTTGGCGGTAATTGTTTTAAAGTCGGTTTTGTATGATGCCTGGCGGCAGATGTATTTTATATACCCGGCATTTTTGTTACTGGCCATAAGTGGTTTTGTTGCGTTTTACAACCTGGTTGCCAAAAGGACGGTGTTGGCTTGTGCGCTTATCGCCACTGCTTGTATCTCGTTTGGTTTTACAGCCTGTTTTATGATCAGGAACCACCCGTTGGAGGATGTTTATTTTAGCTTTTTGCCCGGTAAGGTAGCGGAGAAGAACTTTGAGATGGACTACTGGGGCCTGTCATACCGCAAAGGGCTTGACTATATACTTAAAAACGATACCAGTAAAAACATATTGATAGGCTATTCGCGGTTTTCCTTTATCAGTGCGCATATTTTACCTGCCGATCAGCAAAAACGCCTCACCATACTCAGGGATGACGACCCCCGCGGGGATTCTGCCAGGTGGATGATCACCAATTTCAGGTTCGATAAACTTCCACCGGGCAAGCCCGCAACGGAGGTATACGCCGAGTATGTCGACCATATGAAGGTTATGGCGGTTTACAGGTTGCCTGGGGTGGCAGGGCAATAGCCCGCAATAGTTAAAGTTTTTTACCGGAAGCTTGCTTACCTTTGCCCAATGGCAGGCATCTATATCCACATTCCTTTTTGTAAACAGGCCTGCCATTACTGCGATTTCCATTTCAGTATATCGTTGCAATATAAAGACCAGCTTTTAGCTGCTTTGGCGAAGGAAATTACCCTGCAAAAACAGTACCTCGACGGCGAAACTATCGAAACCATTTATTTTGGCGGGGGTACGCCTTCGGTATTGGATGCGGGTGAGATCAGTGCGCTGATCAACCTCATAACCGACCTTCACACCGTAGCTTCGGGAGCTGAGATCACGCTGGAGGCAAATCCCGACGACCTTGACAAAGCAAAATTAATCGCTTTAAAAAACACAAGCGTCAACCGCTTCAGTATAGGCATCCAGTCGTTTTTTGATGATGACCTGCTTTGGATGAACCGCGTACACCGCGCCGCTGAAGCTGAAGCCGCAGTAAAACGGGTGCAGGATACTGGTTTTGAAAATATCACGGTCGACCTGATATATGGCTACCCGTTGCTAACCGATGCAAAATGGAAGTATAATTTAGATAAGGTGTTTGAGCTGGATATCCCCCACATTTCAGCCTATTCCATGACGGTTGAACCCCGTACGGCGCTGGCGTCGTTCATCAAAAATAAAAAACAGCCCGCCATGAATGAGGAGCAAAGCGCGGCCCAGTTTTTATACATGATGGATGCCATGCAGCAACGCGGTTTTGAACATTACGAGATATCGAACTTTTGCAAACCGGGGCACTATTCCAGGCATAATTCAAACTACTGGAAGGGTATAAAGTATCTCGGGATCGGCCCCTCGGCGCACTCCTTTAATGGCGAAACGCGGCAGTGGAACATAGCCAATAATGCCAAATATATCCAGTCGCTTGAAACTGGGAAAGTGCCTGCTGAAATTGAAATACTGACTGAAACCAACCGCCTGAATGAATACATTATGACCTCGCTGCGCACCATGTGGGGGCTTGATTTGAGTAAGCTTGACACAATAGCCAAAGGCGCACCGGATGAGGTTTTAATTGCGGCCGAAAGCTTTTTTGAAAAGAATTGGATCAGCAAAAAAGATGGAATAATCTACCTTACGCAAAGCGGCAAACTCTACGCCGATCATATAGCCTCGGAGTTGTTTTTTTAGGCCTGCCGTTCGTACGCCATTACGAATAATATTGTTTTTTGGTTTGAATTTATCTAAAACTTAAGGCTATTAGAAAGTCTGCCTGTTACAAAACCGCGCCGTAAAACATGCCGTATCTTCCATCAAATAACCTGTAAAAAAACAAAAACATGAAAAAATTATTTATCGCGGCGTTTGCTTTAGCAGCTATGGCAATAGCCCCAAAAACTTACGCCCAGGACCCTATGGTAGGCGGCGCAGCTATGTATCCAACCAAAAACATTGTTGAAAATGCCTTAAATTCTAAAGACCACACCACACTGGTTGCCGCTGTTAAGGCTGCAGGCCTGGTTGAAACTTTAGAAGGCGCGGGCCCTTTCACCGTATTTGCGCCAACCAACGCGGCATTCGACAAATTGCCAGCCGGTACAGTTGACAACCTGGTTAAACCAGAAAACAAAGCAATGCTGACCAAAATTTTAACTTACCACGTGGTTGCGGGCCGGTTAAGCTCGGCCGATCTATGGGCAAAAGTAAAAGCTGGTAATGGTACAGCAACTTTAAAAACTATTGAAGGCGGTACGCTTACCATAATGGCAAAAGGCAAAAAGCTATACCTTGTTGACGAAAAAGGCGGCAAATCATGGATCACTATTGCCGATGTTTTCCAAAGCAATGGCGTAATACACGTAGTAAACACTGTGTTAATGCCTAACTAAAAGTATGCAGTTTTAAGTATGCAGTTTGCAGGCATCAAATAAAATTTATCTGCCTAAAAAAGAGAGCCCGGTTGCTAATAAGCGCCGGGTTTTTGTCTGGCTTGAAGACGATAGAAAAAATCCGAAATCGTAAATCCGAAATCCGAAATTATTCTTATCTTTGCACCCGTGAACCAGGAAGTAAATTACTTCAATTTTCCTACCAGTGTACGGGGAGCTTTTCACAGGGCTTACCAACAACACCATCATTCCAATTTTTTTAATAGATGACATACTTCACCAAATTACCGGCGGTATTATTACTGGCTGACGGAACAGCATTTTACGGCAAAGCAGCCGGAAAGATAGGCACCACAACCGGCGAGATCTGTTTTAACACCGGCATGACCGGCTACCAGGAAATTTTTACCGATCCCTCGTATTTCGGGCAGATAATGGTGGCTACCAACGCCCACATCGGTAATTATGGTATAGCCAACGAGGAAGTGGAATCTGGCCATATACAAATTGCCGGGCTGGTTTGTAAGAATTATAACATTACCTACAGTCGCAAGCAGGCTGATGAATCAATACAGGATTATTTTCAGCAGCAGAACATTGTAGGTATCAGCGATATTGATACCCGCCAGCTGGTGCGCCACATACGCGACAAAGGCGCCATGAATGCCATTATTTCATCAGAGATACTGGACATTGATGAGCTGAAAGCCAAACTGGAAGAAGTGCCATCAATGGACGGGCTGGAACTATCATCGCAGGTTTCAACTACCGAAACCTATACTTTTGGTGATGAGAAAGCCAAATACCGCGTGGCTGTGCTCGACCTCGGCGTTAAGAAAAACATCCTCCGCAATTTTGACGACCGCGATGTTTTCGCCAAAGTATATCCTGCCAAAACCACCTTCAAAGAAATGGAGAAGGACTTTGCACCATCGGGTTATTTCATCTCCAACGGCCCCGGCGATCCGTCGGCTATGCCATACGCTATTGATACCGTTAAAGAAATATTGGCAGCAGATAAACCAATGTTCGGCATTTGTTTAGGGCACCAGCTATTAGCGCTTGCAAATGACATCCCCACCAAAAAAATGTTCAACGGTCACCGCGGATTGAACCACCCCGTAAAAAATATCATCATTAACCATTGCGAAGTAACATCGCAAAATCACGGCTTCGGCGTGGTGCCGGAAGCTGTACGCGCAAGCGACAAGGTAGAGGTAACCCACGTAAACCTTAATGATCAGTCGATAGAAGGCATCAGGGTTAAGGACAAAAAAGCTTTCTCGGTACAATATCACCCCGAATCATCACCCGGCCCGCATGACAGCAGGTATTTGTTTGATCAGTTTATTGATTCGATGAAGTAGGGTGCGGATGTGCAGTCTGCAAATGTGCGGATGTGCATATGAAATTAGTCTTGTTGTTATCAGGAAAAAGGTGAGCATCAATTATCGGCGTGTAGCATTATGAATTGGAAACAACTTAAAGATAGTGTATATTACCTTGATGGCTCCCTTCGTGATCTGTATATACTGAATGCCACGAAAAATGATTGGGTAGTTTGGGCCGACTTTGTAAACCGGAACTACAAAATACAATTTTACAATTCCGACAACGAAGTAATAGATAACAAGGTTGACTTAACCGGCATATTAAATAGTTGGGAGGTTAATGATCATAGCGGTTTTTCGGCTACAGTATTTCTTGATAACATAATGGTACAATCATACTTCTTCACCGACGAAGAAATTGAAAATGATATTTCGCCGGCAGAGATCAATTCTATGGAGGATCATTTGAAACTGGTTAACTATATGATTGGGTTGTCAACGGCGCTCAATAAAAAAATTGTTCTCTCACCCGAGAGCGAATCAGAAACAGAGCTTATTGTGGTTTATAAAGATAAGGTAATAGTCAATTTATAAACGGCAACTAACTTTGCCGCCGGTTATCTACCTGCAATTAAACATCGCGATTTTATTACCTTCCCCAATAATACCCGAGTATCTGCAAAGTCGGCTTCTCCACATCCCAACCCTTGCAAAGCCTTTTCCGGGTGTGTTAGTCCTATATCGATCCATGTAATTTTTTTAGCAAAAATCCGGTAATTTATGGTTTACACTTTTTCAGACTGTTTTTATGTAAAATATTGATAATGAACTATTTAACTGCATTAACGTGGAGAAAGTGTAAACCTTTGTAAACCATAAAATGTGAGCCAATAAGGCAAACGGCAAATAAGAGTAATTTCTTCATGATACGGGTGTTTTGGTTTGTTTAAAGTTAGGAAAAAATCAAAATAACAATTGTCGGTAAAAATTTTCGTCGCCAATTTTCCGCCATTCACCGAAGGTTTTTTACCGTTGCCCAAATAAGCTTGGCGCAGGGCGGGTTGGCTATGCATATTTGTTCTGTCAATACATAAACACAATGGAAATTCTATTATTAAAACCAGCAATAATTACAGTGGCAGCCTACCTGAGCAAGGCTTTGGTGTTGATCCATTTGATAGGCCACATTATAAAATAAAACGTTATGGAAAAGCTGTTAAACTTATACGACTATTTGCAGCTGAACCTGTTCCGCATTTTGGCAATAATTTTACGTAGCTGAAAACAAGGCTCATCCAACCCGTACCGCCTCCGGCGCGAGGGCTCTATCATATAGTCAATGGTCTTTCCGCTCCGCCTTGGCGGGCGGAAAGACTTAAAAAGCAGGGAAGCTGCTTTTAGGCAGCCCACCGTAAAAATTCTGTAATTCACCGAAAAATATGTGGTTATATCATTAATCTGTCGCATTTTTACAGCATGGCAAAGCAACCTATCATCAGTGTAAAGAACCTGGTAAAAAACTACGGCGATTTCAGCGCTGTTAAGGACATCAGTTTTGAAGTTTACGAAGGCGAGATCTTCGGCCTGCTTGGCCCCAACGGCGCCGGCAAAACCACCACGTTAGAGATCATCGAGACCCTGCGCGATAAAACATCGGGCAGCATTACCGTTGATGGGTTTGATATTGAGAAGGACGCCGACAAGATCAAAAAACGCATTGGCGTGCAGTTGCAGGCAGCGGGTTATTACCCAAATCTTAACTTATCGGAGCTCATTAATCTGTTCTCGGGCCTTTACGGAATCAATAAAACGCCGATGGAAATGCTGGAAAAGGTAGCGCTCACCGATAAAGCCAAAGCCAAATACAAGGAACTTTCAGGCGGGCAAAAGCAGCGTTTTTCTATTGCCACTACACTGATAAACGACCCGCGCATCATTTTCCTGGACGAGCCCACCACCGGCCTCGACCCGCAGGCCCGCCGTAATTTGTGGGACCTGATCCGCGAGATCCGCGATGCCGGAACGACGGTAGTTATCACCACCCACTACATGGACGAAGCAGAAATATTGTGCGACCGCGTAGCTTTTGTTGACAACGGCCGCATTATAGATATTGACACGCCCGATAATTTTATTGATAAACTGGTTGCAACAGGCTTTGAGCGTAAAAAGGAAGTGAAGCTGGCGAACCTGGAGGATGTATTTATTAATCTGACAGGTAAGGAGTGGAGGGATTCTTAAGGAGTCCGAAAGTCGGGAAGACCGAAAGTCCGAAAGATAGAAAAGACCGGAAGTCCGCATAAGTCGGAAAGACCGAAAGTAAGAGAATGATATGAGTTTTAAGTTTGAAAAATTGGTGGTTTGGCAAAAAGCAGTTGATCTATCTGCAAACGTAAATAGCCTTACTAAAACTTTTCCAAAAGATGAGCTATTTGTGCTGACCTCGCAGATAAAAAGAGCAGCCGATTCTGTATCGTTGAACATAGCGGAAGGATCAACTGGTCAGTCAAATGCAGAGTTTAAGAAATTCTTAGGCTATGCACTCCGTTCTGATATAGAGGTAGTAGGTTGTTTATATTTAGCAAAAAGGCGAAACATGCTGCATCAGGACGATTTTACAAAACTTTATAAGCAATGTGAAGAACTATTAGTAATGTTAAACGCCCTACGGAGCAAACTCTAATTAAATAAAAAAACAACAATCTTTCGGACTTCCGGACTTACGCGGACTTTCGGACTAAAAAAACAAACAAATGAGTCAAGAAAAACCATATAATAATTTAAAAGCGACCCTGGCTATTGCCAAAGCCAGTTTCCGGTCGATAGTACGCAGCCCGTCGTCGGTGGTGTTTACATTATTGTTTCCGCTGATATTTATATTGGTGTTCGGCTTTATTGGCGGCAATACGGTGAGCGTTGATGTGGGCGTGGCTAAGGGCAGCGATACGCAAAATCCAATTTACCAGGCACTAAGCAAAGTAAGCGTGGTAAATTTAATTACCGATCAGCCTGAAGCGGATATGAAAACCAACCTGGCTAAGGGGCATATTGACGCTATTATCAACATCCAGAAAAATACCACGCCCCCATATTTAACGGTGAATGTACAATATACCCAAGCCTCGCAGGAGAAAGGCAGCATCTTGCAGTCCGTACTCCAGAAAATACTTTATAGAATAGACCTCGCTACAAAACCCAGCAATGCACCGCCGCCGGTGGCCGTATTAAAAGAAGCCACAGTGAGCGGCCGCGCCTACAAAACCATCGACTTTATTTTACCCGGCCAGTTGGGTTTCTCATTGCTTAGCACCGGCGTGTTCGGTACCGCATTTGTGTTCCTGAGCCTGCGGCTTACACTGGTGATCAAACGTTTTTTTGCCACGCCGGTTAAGCGGTACAGCATAGTAATAGGCGAGGCTATGGCGCGTATCACATTCGCCTTAATTGGCGCCACTTTTATTATTTTGATAGGCCATTTTGCATTTGGGTTTACGCTGATAAACGGTGTTGTAACGTTCATTAATATGCTGCTGCTGTCGTTTATTGGGGTGGTTATATTTATGGGGTTTGGTTTTGTGGTGTCGGGCATTGCCAAAAACGAAAGCTCGGTGCCGCCAATAGCTAACCTGATCACACTGCCGCAATTCCTGCTGTCGGGTACATTTTTTACCATCAGCGCGTTCCCATTATGGCTGCAGCCTATTTGTAAAGTGCTGCCACTAACTTTCCTGAACGACGCCATGCGCAAAGTAGCCTTTGAAGGCGCAAACCTGTGGGATGTGCATATGCAGCTGTTGTATTTACTGCTGTGGGGAATTGGAATTTATGCGCTTGCGGTGAAGTTGTTTAAGTGGGAGTAGTTAATGTGCAGATGTACAAGTATGCAAATGTGCAGATGAAAGGAAGATGTAAGTAATAATTACTAAATTAATATAATAGCTACCACTAATGCAATGGATTTGATAGGCCGGGATGAAATTCTGTTTGATCTTTTAAAAAATGCGGAGCTCAGGATTCTTGACGCCGTGGTTAAGAAAATCAATATTTTCGTAGTGGGAACGAAAGGCTTGTGTATTGAAGTTGATTTTTACCATCCCCAATATGATGGACGTAATCTTAGATTGAGGTTTTTAGGAATAAAAGAATACTCTTTTTATCATAACGATTCTCATATTTTTTATAATGTCGAGTGCTATAAACTAATCATGGATGGCGAACTGTACTATTTAAGTTTAGATCCCGAAGACGAATTTTCAACCGAGGCTTCCGATTCTGATCAAGACCTAATTGTATTTAGAAATTTCGAAGGACTTTTTTTGGAATCAAATCAAGCCAATCCTGAAATCCTATAAATCAAGGTTCAGACAATTAACTCGCCAGCCAGCGTTAGGGATGGCAGCGGATACCGGCCAAGAGCCTAATGCCTTGTGCGCGTATGAGCGTACAGCCCGGCCGCTTCTATCGGCGGGAACGCCCAAAATAGTCTGAATCAGAATTTTCAGAATTTTAAAATTTTCAGAATTATATTAGCTAATCTTTAGTTAACACACCACCTGCACATCTTAAACCTGCATATCAATACAATCTGCACATCCGCACACCTGCATATCCGCACATTAATAAATTGTTAAACTTCAAGTTATTTTCGCCTATTTTATTTGAAAGCGTATATTTGGAAAGAATATATGCATAGTGTACCCTTTACACTATGCCATCTATCACACTAAATTATACAAAATGAGCTTAATTATTGATGTCCACGCCCGCCAGATACTTGATTCGCGCGGCAACCCTACCATCGAGGTAGATGTTTTAACCGAGAACGGCGCTTTTGGCCGTGCTGCTGTACCATCCGGCGCCTCGACCGGCGCACATGAAGCTGTAGAGCTTCGCGATAATGATAAATCAACCTATATGGGCAAAGGCGTTTTAAAGGCCGTTGCCAACGTAAATGATATAATTGCCAAAGAACTGAATGGCATCGACGTGTTTGCACAAAACACTATCGACGGCATCATGATAGAACTTGACGGCACTGAAAATAAAAGCAACCTGGGCGCTAACGCTATTTTAGGCGTATCGCTGGCTGTGGCTAAAGCTGCTGCTGAAGAAAGTCGTCAGCCGCTGTATCGCTACATCGGCGGTGTGAATGCAAATACATTGCCTATCCCCATGATGAACATCATCAACGGCGGTTCGCACTCTGATGCGCCTATCGCGTTCCAGGAATTTATGATCATGCCGGTTGGCGCGCCATCATTCTCTGAGGCGTTGCGCTGGGGATCGGAAGTTTTCCATAACCTTAAAAAGATCTTACATGATCGCGGCCTATCAACCGCAGTTGGCGACGAAGGTGGTTTTGCACCAACCTTTGACGGTACTGAGGACGCTATTGAAACCGTATTGAGCGCTATCTCAAAAGCAGGCTATGTACCTGGCGAAGATATTTGCCTGGCGCTGGATTGTGCCTCGTCTGAATTTTATGTTGACGGCAAATACGATTATACCAAGTTTGAAGGCGAAAAAGGAGCCATCCGCACCAGCGCAGAACAAGCCGATTATCTTGCTGAACTTTCAGAAAAATACCCTATCATCTCGATAGAAGACGGAATGCAGGAAGATGACTGGGATGGCTGGAAACTGCTGACCGACAAAATTGGCTACAAAGTTCAATTGGTTGGAGATGATCTGTTTGTAACCAACACTATCCGTTTGGAAAGAGGTATAAACGAAGGCATTGCCAATTCGATACTGGTAAAGGTGAACCAGATAGGTTCGTTAACCGAAACCATAAACGCGGTAACTATGGCGCAAAACAATGGCTATACCTCGGTAATGAGCCACCGCTCGGGCGAGACCGAAGATTCAACCATTGCCGATCTTGCTGTTGCGCTTAACTGCGGCCAGATAAAGACGGGATCACTTTCACGGTCTGACAGGATAGCTAAATACAACCAGTTGCTGCGCATTGAAGAAGAATTAGGCCCGAATGCGAAGTTTATAGGTAAGGGTTTTAAGTATTATTTATAATAGGCACTAATTTTTTCTAATTATGTCGAATTTCACGAATTATGGAAAGCCCCGGTTATCGGGGCTTTTTTGTTACTTTGAAGTATGGAAGATGAGTTTGAAATTAAAGGTAATGGTTATTTTAAATTACTTATTACCCGAGTTCACGGATTTCCCGAAGATATATCTTATCATGGGGGCTATGAAATTGAATGCCTGCTTGAAATAGATTCGGAAGGGTTTAAAGTTACGACATCGGAGTTTTGGGCGTCGACGGGTGAGTTATTGGAGTTTTATAACCAACTTAAGAAAACGAATTCAGAACTGTCAGGTACCGCATATTTTCGAACTTATGAGTATAATTTAATCCTTACTGTAAACTACGATGTAAACGGGCACGTGTCAGTAATCGGTGAGTATCGTTATTGGGGGGATAACCTCAAATTTAAAATAGATTCTGACCAATCCTATATCCAGCATACACTTATTCAACTACAAAAAATTATTACGAAGTACACCGTTTAATATTAGCCTCGAGGCATCAAAAAAATCGGCGAAATCCAAAATAAATCATTCCCAATCAAAGTTTATCTTTGTCCCCATGAAAATTAACAAGTTCCTTCGCGCAGCCATTATACTTTTTATTCTCGCCCTTAATATCGGCTGCGACCAGGTTTCCAAGTCCATAGTTCGTAAGGATTTGCACGAAGGCCAGGTACTGTACTACTTTTTCAATAAGGTAACGATCGAAAAAGTGGAGAATACAGGTGCGTTCCTTAGTCTGGGCGATTCGCTGGGTGGTCCGGTGCATACCATCCTGCTGGTGGTTTTGCCGCTACTGGCACTTGGTGGTGGGTTGATCTATATCCTGTACAAAACAAGCATCGCTAAATATAAATTATTAGGCATCATATTGATCATCGGCGGCGGCTTCGGCAATTTGTACGACAGGCTGGCTCATGGTTCAGTAACCGACTTTATGCATATAAGCTTCTTCTGGGGATTGGAAACGGGTGTTTTCAACGTTGCCGATATGTCGATAATGGCGGGGATGTTCATTATTTTGATAGATGCGTTTTTGAAACGGAAGGAACACCCTGAGCCTGAAGCGTCTACCACAATTGAGAGTTAGCTTCAATCGGCTTATTATCTTGTACTTTTAAAGTAATATTATCTTCAGGGATGCCTCTTTTCCCGCTTTAACCTTTCTGCTTTCGCCTTTTTGCTTTTAAAAACGTATCTTTGGCGCAATACCCGTACGCTTTACGGTTTTGATTGCCGACAAACTCTTCAGATCCGCTATGCAACCGCGTTAGCACATTATATAAAACATTACATGTCATTTGAAAATTTAAAATTAATTGAGCCTATCCTCAGGGCCTTAAAAACCGAGGGATATACCACGCCTACCCCCATACAGGAACAAGCCATACCCATTATATTACAGCACCGCGACCTTTTAGGCTGCGCCCAGACAGGTACCGGTAAAACCGCGGCCTTCGCTATACCTATTTTACAGCATTTATACCAGGACCGGCTACAGCACAAGGAACAAAAAACCATAAAGGCGCTTATATTAACCCCAACCCGCGAGCTGGCCATACAGATAGATGAGAGCTTTGCCGCTTACGGAAAACATACCGGCTTAAAACATCTGGTGGTATTTGGTGGGGTATCGCAAAATCCACAAACGGAAGCGTTAAGACGCGGTGTGGATATTTTGGTCGCCACACCCGGCCGCTTACTCGATCTGATGCAGCAACGTTATGTGAATTTAGAACACATCCGCGTCCTGGTACTTGACGAAGCCGACCGTATGCTGGATATGGGCTTTGTTAATGATGTAAAAAAGATCATAGCTAAAGTGCCGCAAAAAAGGCAAACGCTGTTTTTCTCGGCTACCATGCCAAAAGAGATACAGAGCCTCGCCGACAGCATTTTAAACAAGCCTGAAAGGGTAGAAGTTACGCCGGTATCATCAACTGCCGATACCATACAGCAGGCGCTTTATTATGTTGAAAAGAACGATAAACGCGCTTTGCTGCACCATATATTAAAAGATAAAACTATACAAACCGCGCTGGTATTTACGCGCACCAAGCATGGCGCCGATAAGGTGGTTAAAGACCTGGTTAAAGTTGGCATAACTGCCGAGGCTATCCACGGTAACAAATCGCAAAACGCGCGCCAGCGGGCTTTAACAAACTTTAAGAACCGTACTACCAGGGTGCTGATAGCAACCGACATAGCCGCCCGCGGTATCGATATTGACGATCTTACGCATGTGATAAATTACGAATTGCCGAATATACCTGAGACCTATGTACACCGTATTGGCCGTACAGGCAGGGCAGGCGCAAGCGGTATCGCATTATCGTTCTGCGACGCGGAAGAAGTAGAGTTTTTGAAAGATATACACAAACTTATCTCCAAGCAGATCCCCGTTAACGAGGAGCACCCATACCCAATGAGCCCGCAAGCCATTGTAAAAGCCAAGGACGCGCCGGCAGGTGGCGGCCAGGGTGGCGCAAAAAAACGCGGTCGCGGATTTGGTGGCGGCGGTGGCAATCGTAGTGCCCGCGGCGGGAAACCAGCTGGCGGCACAGGCAGCGGAATGAGCGGCAGTACCCGCAATAGCTGGAACAGGAGAAGAGATTAATTAATAGCATCAGGAGTTTAAGGCTCCTGATGTTAATAAGTTAAAAACCGCGCTTGCATCGACGGAAGATTTGCCTTAATTTTAAATCGAATTAGTGCACTGGTGATATGAAACGTCTTTTTGATCTTTTCAGGAATAAGTTTTTTTGGGCTACCATGATATTTGTGGTGTGGATGGTGTTTTTTGATAAGAACGACCTGTTATCTCAATATCAATACCATCAGCAGGTAAGCAAACTGGAACAGGAAAAGAAATTTTATGTTACCCAAACTGATAAGGTGCACAAGGATCTCGACGAACTCAACTCAAACCCAGCCGAGCTCGAAAAATTTGCCCGCGAAAAATACCTGATGAAAAAAGATAATGAAGATATTTTTGTGGTGGTGAAGGATAAATCCTCGAATTAACGCTATCGCTTTTTAAGTAAGCCTGATCGTAAACTTGGTGCCCACGTTTACAATGCTCTCAATTTTAATGGTGCCGCCCAATGATTCTATCTGGTTGCGTGTTATAAACAGGCCTATGCCTTTTGCATCGCTGTTATTATGGAAGGTTTTGTACATGCCGAACACAGCTTCGCCATGCTTTGCAAGGTCGATACCCATGCCGTTGTCCTCGAATATTAAATAAATGTGCTTGTTCTTGTTAAAGGTGTAGCACTTAATATGCGGCGCCCTATCCGGATGGCGATATTTTATGGAATTGGTGAGCATATTTTGTAAGATGCTTTCCAGGTAAGCGGGAATATAATTTATCTGCGGGCTCTTACTAAAATCTGATTCAATTACGGCGTTGGTTTCATTCACGTTGTTGGCAAGTGTGCCAACAATACTTTTAAACAGTGGCTCAAATTCGATTATTTTCCTGTCTTTGGTTATCTCAGCCTGTATTTTGACAACTTCTTCCAGGTGCTCAACAGTAGTATTCAATCCATCGCTGATGGACCTGATGTGTTCAAATACTTCGTCGCGTTCAATTTTTGAGGTGGTTTCGGCAAATAAATTCACCATAAATTTAAGGTTACCGGTATGCGAACGCAGGTTGTGCGACACGATATAGGCGAAATTTTGCAGGCGCTTATTTTGATCGTTGGATAGCGTGAGCGCTTTTTGCAGAGCTATCTCTTTCTTTTTGATAGCCTCAATATCCTGAAACATCCCGCGCACACTAATACATTTACCAAAATTATCAATCACCGGGCTACCCTTGAAACGTATCCATGTCGACCGGCCTTTGGCTGTTTTAAAAGGCAGTTCCAGATCAAAGGACTGGCTTAGTTTGATGATATTATCGATAGCGCTATTTGCGATAGACTGGTGCGAGGGCTCAAAAAAGCTCATGGCTTCTTCAAAACTAAGCTTAACGGTATTGTTTAGTTCAAAAATATCAAAACCTTCTTTTGCTATCGCGAGGTTCATGGAGCTTACCTCCAGTTCCCACGATGCTATCTTGGCAATGCGGGCGCTCTCTTTTAAAAGAAAATCCTTGTGCGCCGCTTCCAGCTCTATTAGTTTGTATTTGTTGATATTGACTACCGAGCCGAAAAGGACCTGGCCGTCCTCATCTTTTTTGCTTGTATTCTCAAACCACTGGTAGCCGCCCTTTTTTGTAAGCAGCCTGATCTGAACAGCGGCAATATTGGTTGCGCCACGTTCATTAATACCTTTTAAAAATATTTTTTTGTCTTCGTGATAAAGTAAATTATCAAAAAAGGAATTATTGGAGCATTCTATTTCCCCTGGTTCATAGCCTAAAATTTTATAGAAACTATCAGACCATTTAACCTCGTGCGTTATGACATTAAATTCCCAAATACCAGCGTTGATATGATCAATAGCATGAGCAGGCTGGGATACACTATTATTATATAATTCGTGCTCTTTGGGGAAACTCATGTTATTTCTCATTCGTTAATGACTTTGGTATGTAAAATATATGCCATTAATGGTAATTTCAATAATTTAAAACTTAAGGTTGTAAATTCGTTGTTAATTTAAATATAGATTAAACTTGGTTGGCCAAATATAAATATAAATAGCTATAAACCTGAACCTTACAACAGCAAACATATAAACATTCAGCAATTATAAACTATTAGTTTAATATGATTTTTACTATTACCTAATAGTAAAACGCCGGATATTTACATAAAATCGATTGTGGTTGAAATTTAAAGGCTTTTGCGGCCAGCAACTGTTAAAGGGGGGAATAGACGATTAACAGATAGTTAATTTTAATTGTGATTTTTGTTAATGTATTATTTGTTCAATATTTTATTTTGTCCTTTTTACCGGGCACTTTTATGTCGTGTTTTCCAATTGTTTAAGCGTATTGGTGCCGGCCCATTTTGCCACCTTGCCGTTTTTGTTTAACTATCAGCTTATCAGCGATGCCATTATACGTGCCCGGTGAATATTTGTTGCCTAAGCCCCAAAGGTCAATCTGCAATACTTTTAGCCTGGATGGTTTTATGTATCGGCACCACTTCCATAAGTGCGGCAGAACCGTACCACGGATGCAATTCCATAATAAGTGAACCCGCCTGTATTGCGGGATCGGTTTCCGTGAGTTTCCGGGCTTCTTCTACGGTCTCCACGTTAAAAATGAAGATACCCCGAATAGATTGATCATCTAAAAACGGCCCGGCGATGATCAGTTTGCCTTCGGCGACAAGCCTGCCTATGTTTTTTAAATGCGCCGCTTGTAGCTTTTCCCTCGCAACGGAATCGGTCAGACGATGCGGGCCTGCCTTTAAAAATGCCATTACATATTTTTTCATCCCATACTGGTCGGCGCCCAGTTTTTTGGCAAGGACGGAGTCATAGGGAGCTTTAGTTGGTGAGGTTGTTTGGGCGAATGAATGACAGTATAAGCTCAATGCAAAGGCAATTAACAACAGCTTTTTCATTTGATAAATTTTAATGATGCATATCAAATGTAAAATAAATTGAGTCACAAAAAAAGCCGGGTCGAGGGGCTTTAAATTAAATATCAGACCTCTTTTGAGGATGCCGCCTGTTGTCGAAAAAAGTTAATATTATTAACCTTTTGCCATCAATGCGGTAGAACATTGTATTATGTTTAGTTATGACAAAACATCTAATTTGCTTTTCGTGATCTTCAAGAGTCCCCATTTCAGGGTATTGCGATATAAATTCAATTATTTGGTAGGTTTTAACAACGAAATTCTGGGTTACATTATCACCCCATTCATTTTGTAAATAACTAATTATGGCGTTGAATTTATTGCTGGCTTTTCGGTTCCAAACTACGGTTTTAACCATTTTTCGTGGCTTTTTTTTATTTCTTCATGTGGAATAAGGTTTGCCGAATCAAAACTTTCTTCATATGCCAATAGCACTTCTCGTTTTTGTTCTTCCGTCAGACTGTTCCATAATTGGCCATTTTCGCCGCTATTCAAATTTTGTATCAACTCGTAATAACCCTTTAAAAGTTGCTCATCATCAATGGAATCTATTAAATGATGAAATTCGTCTTTAATTTTCATGCCCTTCAATTATATGCTCAAGTTAACGATAACTTTTGAAATTAAAAAAGCCGGGCAAAACCCGGCTTAATTTAATAATATCATAATTTCCAAATCCGAGATCAAAGATTCCCTCTCAGCTCCTGTTCCCGCTCTATCGCCTCGAACAAAGCCTTGAAATTGCCTGCGCCAAATGATTTTGCACCTTTGCGCTGGATGATCTCAAAAAACAGCGTCGGCCTGTCCTCAACCGGTTTGGTGAAGATTTGCAACAGGTAGCCCTCGTCGTCACGGTCGACCAGTATGCCTAATTGTTTCAGCGGACCCAGATCCTCATCGATATGCCCAACGCGGTCGGTAAGCTCGTCGTAATAAGTAGTGGGCACGGTTAAAAACTCCACGCCACGGCTTTGCAGATCGGTAACTGTCTTCACAATATCATGTGTGGCCAGGGCCAAATGCTGCACGCCTTCGTCTTCGTAAAACTCCAGGTATTCTTCAATCTGCGACTTCTTTTTTCCTTCGGCCGGCTCATTTATCGGGAACTTTACATAACCATTACCGTTGCTCATTACCTTGCTCATCAGCGCCGAATATTCGGTCGAGATCATCTTGTCATCAAACGTAAGTATGTTGCGGAAACCCATTACATCCTCGTAAAAATTCACCCAGTTGTTCATTTTATGCCAGCCCACGTTGCCTACGCAATGGTCAACATATAGTAAACCTGTCGGCTCTGGGTGGTAATGGCTTTCATGCTTTTTGTAACCCGGCAAAAAGAGCCCTTTATAGTTTTTACGCTCGATGAATAAATGCACCGTTTCGCCATAAAGTTTAATACCGCTGGTACGAACCTCGCCAAACTCATCACTAAGCGTTTGGGGTTGCTGATAAGGCTCCGCGCCGCGTTTGGTAGTTTGCTCGAAAGCGTCGTAGGCGTCGTTAACCCACAGTGCCAATACCTTTACGCCGTCGCCATGTTTTTTAATGTGTTCGGCTATTGGATGGTCAGAATGCAGGGGCGTAGTAAGCACCAGCCGGATCTTATCCTGCTGCAACACATACGATGCCCTGTCGCGCACGCCCGTTTCCGGCCCGGCATAGGCCAGGTCCTGGAAGCCGAAAGCGGTTTTATAATAATGGGCCGCCTGCTTGGCATTACCTACGTAAAATTCAACGTAATCGGTACCGTTTAGGGGTAGGAAATCAACCCCACCTAAATCCTCCCCAAAGGGGAGGACTTTCTTATTTTCTATTGTTTGCGTACTCATGATTTGTCTTTAATAAATTTTTTAAAGTCCTCCCCTTCGGGGAGGATTTAGGTGGGGTCCGCCCAGCTTTTATAATAATCAGGTTCCTCAATTTTTACCGCATCCTCCGTCAGCATTAGCGGGAGGAAGGGGTCTATCATCACCGCTAATTCGTCAGTTGATTCTTTACCTATTGATTTCTCCACCGAACCCGGCGCAGGGCCATGCGGTATCCCACCGGGGTGCAGCGTTATCTGCCCCTTAACCACGTGTTTGCGGCTCATAAAGTCACCATCAACATAATATAAAACCTCGTCGCTGTCCACATTGCTGTGGTTGTAGGGCGCGGGGATGGATAGCGGATGATAATCGAATTTGCGGGGCACAAAGGAGCATATCACAAAATTATTCCCCTCAAAAGTCTGGTGTACGGGCGGTGGTTGGTGCAGGCGGCCGGTTATCGGTTCAAAATCGTGGATCGAGAAGGCCCATGGATAATGGAAGCCATCCCATCCAATAAAATCGAACGGATGCGTACCATAGATGTACGGATAGATGAGGCCCTGTTTTTTAATGAGTATCTTGAAATCGCCTTTTTCATCATGCGTCTCCAGGTCGGCAGGTTTGCGTATGTCGCGCTCGCAGTATGGCGAGTGCTCCATTAATTGCCCGTATTGATTGAGGTAACGCTTTGGCGAACGTATAGGGCTAAAGCTTTCCACAATAAACAGGCGGTTATCAGGCGTGTCGAATTCCATTTGGTAAATGGTACCGCGCGGGATAACCAGGTAATCACCATAAGCAAATTTTATGTTGCCGAAACCAGTTTTTAAAGTGCCTGAGCCAACATGTACAAATACCACTTCATCAGCCTGGCTGTTCTTGTAAAAATAGTCGG
>Ga0206963_10188_pt1 | contig 20567 bp, 24 predicted proteins | sample Alteio_BWOrgHeat_28_FD_152958 | JGI IMG/M metagenome (GOLD analysis project Ga0206963, IMG submission 152958) | Enriched cells from forest soil in Barre Woods Harvard Forest LTER site, Petersham, Massachusetts, United States -... | ecosystem: Environmental > Terrestrial > Soil > Temperate forest >... | reverse complement strand
AACCACACCCGTATTGTAGCCAGGCTGGCCTTGTATGATGGCGGCGAAAGCGCCAGGCACACCAACTCCATCATATTTAAAGCCTGGGACCGGACGATCACCCTGCAAGACCAGTACGATGGCAAAGATTACCCCATGCACCTGAATAATATGCTGCAGGGTAAAGGTTACCTGGATAAGGATGACAAACTAATTATGCAGCCCTATGATTTTAGTGAGAAAAATGTGTACAGCATTGCCGACCAGCAAATGGTGATGCGGCGGTTGATATTCCCTGAATCATTTCCAAAAAAACAACGTTTTAACTTAACCAGGGAACAGTACCACCTGATCTATCGCTACATGAGCATGTACCCTACCGAAAGTAAAAAGCCGACCTATAATCCGCCGGCTTATTACCCGGCCTTTTGTAAGTATTTATTTTATGGGCAGGATAGTTTGGCGAAAATCAATCCCTACATCAGGATATTTAACAAAATTGGTGATTCATATGGGTATGATGTAGACAATATTTACCTGGTCGATTTTAAGCACAAAGTTGAATTTATGCTGACGGCGGTGGTACAATCAAACGAGGATGGTATTTATAACGACAATAAATATGAGTACACAACTGTATGCCAGCCGTTTTTACGTAACCTTGGCCAAACCATTTACCAGTACGAATTAAGGCGCCCTAAAAAGCATTTACCCAACTTGTCGAAATTTAAATTTGCTTATTAGTTTCAAATAAAAAACCTAAATTACCGCTCATTGTTATAAACCAATTATACCTGTATTTATGACTGCAAGAACATTGCAGGTTGTGCACCCCTGCCCCTGCCGAAAATAATCATATTAACTTAAACTGGCCCGAGCGCTATACATCCATTATTGGCGGTGTAAAACTGGGTTATTCAGGTTTTAAGAATTTGTTTGCGAGCCCGTTCTCCAGCATTGTAAAGATCGGCGCGGGTGGTTACCTGCTGAACCGTGGCGTTACCGGGCATTGCGAATTGTATGCAAAAATTGGCAAATACACCGACGATCCGGATAATATCAATATCCGCTCAGCCTTTATTGTTCATAAACCACGACACGAGGTTTACGCTTTTTGGCGCAGGCTTGACAATCTGCCTTTGTTTATGAAACATTTGAAAAGTGTAGACCTATTGCCGAATGATCGCTCGAAATGGGTACTGCGCCTACCAACAGTGGTGGGCAGTGTAAGCTGGATGGCTGAAATTGTTAAAGATAAACCCGGTGAAATGATAGGCTGGAGTTCGCTACCCGGCTCGGTTATAGACAATGTAGGCAAAGTAAGATTTAGAGATACCGGCGATGGAAATACCCGTGTCGATATTGTGATCAGCTACCAACCTGCCGCCGGCGGCGTTGGTGCCGGTATTGCACGTATCCTATCCCCCGTTTTCAGAAGTATGGTAGAAAAGGACATTCAAAACTTTAAACACTATATGGATATTGATTATGCTACCGACAGCATAAATTACCTGTAGAAATTACCACCTTTCGTAAAAGTTAACAACTGTGCATATTTTACGCGCAGTAATTTTTGCTAAATCCTTTTTCTTTTAGTTTAGATTAATTAACATTGCTTATAAGTCTAAATTTAAACCAAAAGAAAATTATGAAAACAACAAAAAAACTGTTCATGGTAATGCTATTGCTTATTGCCACAACAACCGTATTTGCCAATGTTAATCCCGCAAAATTTAAACAAGCAAAAAAACCTATCACTACCAGTTACACCGTTCACGTAAATATAACAGACGACGGAACTAACGGGCAATTTTATAATGGTATTGCCCTGCATAACTATACTGTTGAAACCTACGTCACCGATTCAAGTTTGTCAGGTTTCGCGAACGCTGTAACATTAAGCGTAAACTTCACGTCGTACGTGAACATTACTCTTACTGACAATACCGGTGTAGATAATAAAACTATTAACAGCCAGTATACCATATTGTCGGGCCATAGCTACAGCAGCGAAATGGACGGCGCCGGCGGGGATTTCAGGGTTACAATAAACTCTGCTACGCTTTCGCCAACTACCTTAAATGGTTTGCCTGTATATGTTGACTATACCGTGCACTACACCAATTATTAAAAAATAATAGACATACAAAAAGCCCCGTAGAATTTCTACGGGGCTTTTTTCTATAGCTTGATTTTACTTTACAGCGTCAATAACCGCTTTAAAAGCATCAGGATGGTTCATGGCCAAGTCGGCTAAAACCTTACGGTTTAAACCTATTTCCTTGGCGGCTAATTTACCCATTAATTGCGAGTAAGAAATACCATGCTGGCGTGCGCCTGCATTGATACGCTGTATCCACAACGCCCTAAATTCTCTTTTCTTGGTCTTACGGTCGCGGTATGCGTATTGTAAACCTTTTTCTACTGTGTTTTTTGCAACGGTATAAACCTTGCTTCTTGAACCCCAATAACCTTTGGCGAGGTTCATGATCTTCTTCCGGCGTCTTCTCGACGCGACTGCGTTAACTGAACGTGGCATTTTTTTCTGTTTTTGGTAGTGAGTGTCCGGTTAGGGAGCTTGTAAACTCTAATACCTGGTTTTTAAATCTGTTAATTACTTTCCGATACAAAGCATACGTTTTACGTTACCTAAGTCCGCATCACTCACTAAGCTTGTGTGGGTAAGGTTACGCTTACGTTTGGTCGACATCTTGGTTAAGATGTGGCTTTTGAAAGCGTTCTTTCTTGCAATTTTACCGGTTCCAGTGATGCTAAAGCGTTTTTTAGCGCTGGAATTGGTTTTCATTTTTGGCATAACTATTATTTATATGTGCAAATGTGCAGATATGCAAATGTGCAAATCATTCCATCTACGGGTTTACTCTTCAGCAAATTCATTTGCACATCTGCACATCTGAAATCTGCACATTTATTATTTCTTCGCTCCCTTAGGCGTAACGGTTAAAAACATCCGTTTTCCTTCAAGCTTTGGTAATTGCTCCACTTTTCCAACCTCTTCCAATGCCTGTGCAAAGCGCAGCAGCAATATTTCGCCCTGCTCCTTGTAAACTATGGCGCGGCCTTTAAAGTGTACGTAGGCTCTTACCTTTTCGCCGGCTTCCAAAAACTTAATGGCATGTTTCAATTTAAAATCAAAATCATGGTCGTCGGTATTTGGGCCGAACCTTATTTCTTTAATAACGGTTTGCTTGGCGTTGCTTTTTATCTCCTTCAGCTTTTTCTTCTGCTCGTAAACAAACTTGTTATAGTCTGTTACTTTACAAACAGGCGGTACTGCGTTAGGTGATATTTCAACAAGGTCAAGTTCCAGCTCAGTGGCTATCGCCAAAGCGTCGCGTAAGGAATAAACACCTTGCTCCACATTATCGCCTACAAGGCGCACTTCAGGAGCTTTTATAAATTGATTAATGTTGTGTTCAGCTTCTTTTCTCTTAAAAGGAAGCCTTGGTCCTCTGTTGAAAGGTTTGTTTAATGCCAAGTTATACTGTTATTTCTTTAATTATTTGTTTTGTTAAATCTTCAATGCTCATGCTTCCCAAATCACCCTGACCGTGTCTACGAACAGAAACCAGCCCTTCGGCCGCTTCTTTTTCACCCACTATCAGCATGTAAGGGATCTTTTTGACTTCAGCATCGCGTATCTTACGCCCTATCTTTTCATCCCTGAAATCAATAAGCCCGCAAATATCCGAATCTTTTAACGAATCTGAAAGTTTTTTTGCATAATCTTCATATTTTTCGCTTATAGGCAAAATAATAAACTGCTCCGGCGAAAGCCACAGCGGGAAATTACCTGCGCAATGCTCGATCAAAACCGCCACAAAACGCTCCAGCGAACCAAACGGCGCGCGGTGGATCATTACTGGGCGGTGCTTCTGGTTGTCGCTGCCGGTGTATTCCAATTCAAAACGCTCAGGCAGGTTATAATCAACCTGGATGGTACCCAGTTGCCACTTGCGGCCCAGGGCATCCTTCACCATAAAGTCCAGCTTAGGGCCATAGAAGGCTGCTTCGCCCAATTCAACAACTGTCGCCAGCCCTTTTTCGGCCGCGGCTTCAATTATAGCAGTTTCGGCAAGTCCCCAATTTTCGTCGCTGCCAATATATTTTGCCTTGTTTTCAGGATCGCGTAGCGATACCTGGGCAGTGTAATCCTTAAAATCAAGCGCCTTTAACACATATTGAACCAGGTCGATAACTTTTTTAAATTCCTCCTTCACCTGGTCGGGGCGGCAAAATAGGTGCGCATCATCCTGCGTAAAGCCACGCACACGGGTTAAGCCATGCAGCTCGCCGCTTTGTTCGTAACGATACACCGTACCAAACTCAGCCAAACGGACTGGCAGGTCCTTGTACGAACGCGGTTTTGTTTTGTATATCTCGCAGTGGTGCGGGCAGTTCATTGGTTTTAAAAAGAACTCCTCTCCTTCCTGCGGTGTTTTTATAGGCTGAAATGAATCGGCGCCATATTTTTCGTAATGGCCTGATGTTACATACAGGCTTTTATGGCCTATATGTGGCGTAATCACCTGCTCATAACCTGCCTTTACTTGTGCTTTTTGCAGAAAATCAGTCAAACGCTGGCGCAAAGCAGTGCCTTTTGGCAGCCACAATGGCAAACCCATGCCCACTTTCTCGCTGAAAGCAAACAGCTCCAGTTCCTTACCGAGTTTGCGGTGATCGCGTTTTTTTGCTTCTTCAATAAGGTGCAAATAATCCGTAAGCTCACTGGCTTTGGGGAAAGTTACACCATAAATACGGGTTAACTGCTTGCGGCTCTCGTCGCCGCGCCAGTAGGCGCCGGCAACACTCATTAGCTTAACCGCTTTTATGAAGCCTGTATTGGGTATATGCGGCCCGCGGCACAGGTCGGTAAAGTTACCCTGCGAATAAAAAGTGATCGAACCATCGGGCAGATCCTTTATCAGGTCGAGCTTATATTCGTCGCCCTTTTCGGTAAAATACTCAATAGCATTTGCCTTTGCAACGGGTTTGCGGATAAATTCTTCGCGGGTTTTGGCCAGCTCGATAATTTTATCCTCGATCTTTTTGAACTCATCCGAAGAAAACTCGCGGTCGCCAAAATCTACATCGTAATAAAACCCCGTCTCAATAGCCGGGCCTATCCCGAATTTGGTGCCTGGATAAAGCGCCTCCAAAGCCTCGGCCATTAAGTGTGCCGATGAATGCCAGAAGGTTGATTTGCCCTGGGCATCATTCCAGGTTAACAGTTTTACTTTTGAATCGTGTTCGATGGGGCGACTTGCGTCCCAAACCTCGCCATTAACCTCGGCGGCCAATACATTGCGTGCTAGACCTTCGGAAATAGATACTGCTATCTGCGCGGAAGTGATGCCTTTGTCATACTCACGGACAGAGCCATCAGGAAGTGTAATATTAATCATCTACAACTATGATTTTTAGCCCCTCTCTAAATCTCTCCCCGGTAGGGAGGACTTGAAAAAAGCTGATTTTAAATAAATATGTTTTTTAGTCAATCACTTACTACGTGATCTATATCGATGCAAATTTAGGATAATTTTGGGATTACCCGTTGTTTGCCGATGGAAATATGCCGAACTATAAACAGCGTCAGTTTTGCGATGTGATCTGATTGCTACCGTTCATAATGCTTTTATAGTCGCTTGTATTACGGATGTTATCCAGGTCGTCATCATCTTCAGCATATTTCTTCGCAAATCCGCTGTCAATGGCTAATTTCAGATAATTATTAGCATCCTCAGGTTTGCTCATAAGCGAATATAAACGCGCCAGGCTATAGTAATCGTTAACCAACTGTATATTATCATCAGCAGTGATCAGTTGTTTCTGCAAAATATCCGCCGCCTCGTCGCCGCGACCGGTGTAGAATAAGGAAAATAAATAACCGGATGATTTTTTTGAAGTATCTATCGCAATTGCTTTATTAAAATCTTTTATAGCCAGTTCTCTTTTATCTGTATCCTTTAGGTAAGCTTTGCCTCTGTAATAATAAGCTAAACTGCTATGGGGGCTTAACGAAATAGATATTGAGCTATAATCTATCGCTTTATTAAAATTTTTCAGGAAGTATTCACTGATCGCCATTTGCTCATACAATGGCCATTCGTATTTAACATGAATCATGTCAAGCAAACTTTTGATGGCCTCAATAGATCTTTGATAATTGCCGTTCTGTAAATAAGTAGCTGCCAATTGTAAGTGGTAGTTTTGTATATAGGCGCCGTTAAACAAAGAAGGTATAATTTTTATAGCTGTAGAGTCATCCTGGATAGCTTTTGTCAGCAGCCATTGTCCCCGTTCATTCTGAGCCCTGTCTTCATATAAAAAAGCCAGCTGCTTTTTATCATCCTGGTAATAGCTCATTGCTTTTGTATAGTCGGCGGTGGCCAGTTCATAATCTTTGTGATAATGATATGTCGCTCCGCGATTCCAATAAGCTATCCTGTCATCTGGATTCAGTTTTAATGCCGATGAATAATCGTTTATGGCTTCTTTATATTGTTTTTGAAGCCGTCGTACATCGCCAAGGCAGCCATACAACGAAGATAAATACTTAGTATTGGTAAAATCGGTGTAATAACGGATAGCTTTTGTATAATAAACAATGGCTTGTAAAAAATTATTTCTGTTAGCATACGCAAATCCGCTTGACGCGTACGCTCTTGAGTTTCTTTGGTATAGAGAAATTGCTATCGAATCATTTTTTAAAGTGCTGTCCAGGTCATGCTGCTGATATTGATTAAAGGCTATGTAGCTATATAAAGTCGATTTGCGTAGGGTATCAGAAACAGGCAAAAACCGCAATGCCTCGTAATAGTCATTTATGGCTTTGGAATGGCGGCCGTTGGCCTCGTGTAATATGCCCCTGTCCCAAAACACATTGTAATTATTGGGCGATAATTTTATGGAGACCGTATAATCATCCTGGGCCTTATCGTACTCCTTGAGAAACCAGTAAGATTCTCCCCTTAGGAGGTATATCCTGGCCATTGCGGTATCCTGTAGTTTTTGGGACCGTATCAGATTGGTATAGGCTGCCGCAGCGGCATCGTAATTTTTTTGTCTGAAATAAGTATCGGCCTGCAGCCTGCCATCAATTTTATCCTGCCCAAAGGCGGTGCAGCATAACAGAAAAAAAGCAGCAAATAATAAATGCCGCTTTATGTAAGGATTAAGATTCATTGACCAAAAATAATCAAATGTTGATTGAACTTGTTATGTTCTTATTCTTGTTTTAAAAATGATGACGCAGGATTTTGCAGGCTGTAATGCAAAAACCCACGCGGGCCGCCGGTCTCTGACCAAACTAATTCAAAGCCCAGTTTTTCTATTACACGTACCGAAGCATCATTTCCTACCTGTATGGTGGTTACAATACGGTTAATATTTAATTCATTGAACCCAAACGCAATAAAAGCTTCGCCAGCTTCGGTAGCGAAGCCATTACCCCAATACGGGCTGGCTATGTACGAGCCCAGCGATGCCTCGCCGGATATGGGATTACCGTCATTATCAAAATGCGGATAAATACCGCAACGGCCAATATATTTATTTTCAGCTTTATAAATAGTTGCCCACATAGATAGCTTACTGGCGGCAGGTTTCTCGATACTATTTAAAAACCGGCGCTCGGCTTCCTCACGTGTTCGCGGATTACCGCCTACATAACGCCTTACTTCAGGATCTTGTTCCATTGCGACGAATGCTTCCATATCGGCCATCACATGCGGGCGGAATAGTAGTCTTTTTGTTTCGAGAATTATCGTGGGTTGGTTATCCATCGCTATTCCAAAGCCTCAAATGTTAGCTCCTGCATGCCATGCTTCCAGATAGCATCACCTAAATCATTAAGTAGTGGCATATCTTCGTCAAACACCTTTCCGAATATGTTGCAGGCATCAAGCCCCCTACCCTCGCCGTAATAAATGCCGATGCATCCCGATGTTTTTGCACGCGCGGGTTTTAACGGGCCGAATACGATCTCGCCGGGCTCCGTGAATACAGATGCATTTTCCTGTATAATATCCATTTTGGGGGCGTTATCGGTCCATATTTCATGTCCTGATACCCTTGCATGGATGAATTGCCGCGTGAAGGGTAATAAAGCGGCGAATGCTGCTGATGTTACCGGCGCGGAATCTACGTAAAACTGAAAGCGGATAATAATACCGTTAAGTGTGCCGAGTGTAAAACTGGTCATGCTATTTTTATTTGTGCGGGCTAATTAGTAACCCAGCACAATATAAAAATTAGGAATAAATTTATTGGCTTATTGCTTTTAAAATAGTTGATACCGCAACCCGCTTGCGATAGTCCTTATCAAAATACACAAATATGATATTGCCGGCGCTATTGATGATATAGGTAGCAGGTACAGGCAGAACATGGTCGGCATTACCATTGTTTTGTTCGAGGTCGATACCAAAATTTTTCATCCTGACCAGCATGGCATCATCCACAACGTAATTTACGTCATAAGCTTTCATGATCTTGTAACCGTTATCCTGAACAATGGAAAACGAGGCATGTGTTTTTTCGATCGTTTTATCGATGTTTTTGCCGGTTTCCGGTGTTACAGCAATTACATAGGCGCCTTGCGCTGCAACAAGCGAAAGCGAGTCCTGCATTTGCCTGATCTGTTTATTGCAATAAGGGCACCATTGGCCCCGATAAAAGAATAACACCACAAATTTGTGCGATCTTAATAAAACCGGCAGATTAACCTCTTTTCCCGAATTGTCTGCTGCTGTAAACAATGGAGCTTTGGTACCCCTTTTTAGGCCGTTTTGTGCCATTGTATTTAAACAAAACAACAGGCCAGTTGCTACAAGTATATATCTTTTGATGTTTTTCATTTTTTTTAAATTTTAACAACAAAGGGGGACTATTACCCCCCTTGCTGCTAAACAACAAACAACCTTACATTTTTGAAGAGTCTTCTTCATTTTGTCCATCTTCGACATTTTGTCCATTTTTTTCTTGGACATCTTTTTCTTCGACATTTTATCCATCTTTCCCATTTTGTCCATTTTGCCGGTATCGGATCTTAAAATGGTATTAACGGGACTTGCCTGAACGTTAAGGGCAAAGCAAAAAGCTACTACGGCACAAACAAGGCCTTTGGAAACAATTGATCTTAAATTCTGAGTTTTCATTTTTTTTAAGTTTTTATTTCCAGGTTAGTCGGGACAACAAATGGTTCCTTACAAAATATTTTAATTTTTAGTCAGCTCCTCGTCAATACGTTGCTGCAGCTCCTTTTTGAACTCTTCGTCAAGGCCCACATCGGCATGGTTCGAGGTATGGAACATATCCTTCACCAGGCGATTTATCACTATGCTTTGCTGTTGAAATACCTTGCAAACAGAGCATCCGGCCAAATGTATCTTTAACTCTATCCGCTCCCGGATGGTTAACGATTTTATCTGCCGTTTTTCTATCAGGAAAGTCGCCTGCCTGCAATTATATATTATCCTGTGTAATTCGCTCATAGTTTTCCTCCTCCTTTATATCCAATTTTTTTGAAGACAAGCCCTCAGGTTAATTTTAGCCCGGTGGATGATAACCCAATAGTTGGATTGCGTAACTTTCAACTCGTTGCAGATAAACTCTGTGGTTTCATCATCCATGTGCTTCATTGTAAAAACTGCCGACCACAACGCCGGTAGTTTTTGCATGCATTTTTGAAGAATACTGGTAAACTCTTTGTTGTGTAATGGGTCGTAATGCTCAATGCCGAATGGTTGCGGTGCGTGCGCTGCTTTCCAATGTCCGTCTGAAGATTCAAAGAAGTCCTGCTGTTCTTCTTCAGCTTCCAAAACATCGGTACGTTTGGCAAACGCTGATGACTTTTTGCGGTAAATGTCGATGATCTTATTTTTTAATATTGATGTAAGCCAGGTACGTTCACTGCTTCTGCCTTCAAAATTCTGTGCCTTTTCTAAGGCGGCCAAAAAGGTTTCCTGCACCAGGTCGCGGGCCTGCTCCTCATCATTTATGCGGGTGATGGTGTAGGCATACAAATAATCAGCGTGTTTTGATACCCATTTATGCGGATCGAGGGCTTGATCTTCGGTTAAGATACCTTCATTAATACTAACTGGCATTATAATATTTTGATTGATAAGTGTACAACGCCTTCAATAATGTAAAAGCTTTGACGGCTGATAGTTTAGTCGTTGTTTGAGGATTATCCTTACAAGATATTTGAAAAAAAAGAGAAAACCATTTTCTATTTTACTTTCGCGACATAACGATCTTTAACATGCTGGTTAATATAGGTGGTTAGGCCACTCCCCCTTTTCGCCAGCCTTTTCATGGCGTTGATGGCCGTTTTGCCTGCGCTGTCATCGGTGTAAAGATACACCGATCCATCCCTGAACTGTACGGCTATATTTCCGGTTCCAGGCTGGTACGCAACTACGCCGGTGTCGCGGTCATTGTTTTTGTAGATGAGCATATAGGTACATCAAGCAAAACAGTTGCCAGTTTGTTATTTGGTTTTCATCAACTTGCTGATACCTATCAATAGCATCGACATAGCCAAAAATGCAAAAAATAAACCCACGGAATTTATAGCCGTTTTTTCGATACCAAGTTGCCCAGCATCAATAAACGGATACGGATAATACCCGGTGATTGCACCGAGAATAAATATAATGGCCGTATAAGCAGCCGGGTATATAAGCCATGGAAAAGCGTCGGCCCATTTTAGCTGAACCTTCGGCACAAACACCATCCAGTATATAACAAAAAGCACCGGAATAATAAGATGCAGCAATTCATCGACCACCATTTGCAAACCCTGAGGCTCCCAGATAAAGCGAAGGATAAGGTTATAAACTATACCTACTATCATAATGTAGCCTGCAGTGGCAGTCAATGTTTTTGATCTTGCAAAAAATGAGCCCGGAGCGAGCAACGAAGCAGTACAACATATAGCCACCAATATATTGGTGGTGATAGTAAAATAACAAAAATAACGCAGGATAGCCACGGGAACCTGCGCCAGTCCGTTAGTTATAGTAAGATAAAACTGGGCTATCAGCGCGAACCAGGCCAGCAGCGCGATAATGGCTAAGGAGATTTTGTGTGGTAGGGTTTGCCGCTTTTCCATTGGTTCTATTTTAATGATACCAATGTAAAGCTATTTAAAATCCAGTAATCTAACTAATCAAAAACTCCCCCTTCAGGGGGCTGGGGGGCTGCGCTTTACACATTCCCCCACCCCATTGCCAGCACATCGGCAAGGTGGATGGTTTTTATGGGCAGGTTGTTTTTATCGATATAACCCTGCAAATGCAGCAGGCACGACGCATCGGTTGAAATAATATACTCCGCATCAACAGCCAGTGCGTTATCTACCTTTTGCTGGGCCATGGCTGTCGATATGGCATCAAACTTAACAGCAAAGGTGCCACCAAAGCCGCAGCAGGTCTCATTGTCCTTCAGGGGCAGCAGTTCAAGCCCTATTACTTTCGATAGCAATTGCCGTGGTTCTTCTTTTATTTTGCACTCGCGCAGGCCGCTGCAACTGTCGTGATATACTGCACGTCCCTCAAGCTCCGCGCCGAAGTAGTCAAACTCCAGTATATTCACTAAAAAGTCCGACAGCTCATAAATATTGCCCTGTATGTTGCGACATTTATTGTGCGATGTGGTATTTTTAAACAGCTCGGTATAATAATTCTTTACCATGCCTGTGCAGGAGGCGGATGGCGATACGATAACGCTGTCTTCCGAAAAATCATTCAGGAATTTGCTGCCTACTGCCTTGGCGTCGTCCCAAAAACCCGCGTTAAAGGCCGGCTGACCGCAACAGGTTTGCGCCGGATTATAGTTAACCGTACAACCAGCCTTCTCCAGTACTTTTATGGTGTTGAAAGCCGTCTCGGGGTATAGCTGATCAATAAAACAGGGAACGAATAATTCTATTTTCATCGGCTGCTAAATTGAGAAAAAATGTTGGGAAAAACACAGCTATTTACTTCTACCGGGCTTCGCATACAACTGAAAATTGTTCGTTTTTTCTCCAAAATCTCTCAAAATTCAAAAAACATGAACCTGAACAATGCGAAAAAAACCGTAAAAACACGCAAAAAAGCGCACATTTTTCAGCATTTTTTTTAAAACTGGTTTTAGCTATAAATCAAGGTGTAGCGTAGCGCAAAAATGCTACAAATGATACGAAATGCTACACTCTGACAAGAATACGTCAGTGAGGTAAACAGCACAATAGCCTTTTTTTCAATTGATTACATAAATTCATTCCGGAATAGTACAGTGCATGATCCTAAAATACTACACCTGATACGCCAAAAAAACACCCAAAATGCTACGGAATGCTACACCTCTGACAAGAATTTGTCAAACGGAAATTGTTCCCCGGAAGTGCCTTTTGACAAGGTGTCCGCCCCGACCGCACGAAGTAAATTGCAGGCAGTTGCTCAGATCAACTCCACCGCTTCGGGATGCGGAGCCGTCGGCAGATGTTTTTTACTTTTTCTCTCCGCAAACATCAACGAGATCATTAACACCAAACCAACCACGAAAAAGAAATCCAGTGTCAGAGCCGCATCACGCATTTCGCCTGTCCAGGCTTCAACACCTGCAAAACACAATAAGCCCACAACGATAGACGATTTTTCTGTCACATCGTAAAAGCTAAAGAATGACGCCGTATCAGGAATATTTGGTGGCAAATATTTAGAATAAGTAGAGCGTGAAATTGATTGCACCCCTCCCATTACAGCGCCTACCACCACAGCTGCTGCAGTAAATTGTAATGCGCTTTGTATAAAGTATACCAGCAAACAAAGAACTGTCCAAATAGAGACCAAACCGACCAACGTTTTAACATTTCCATATTTGGCTGAACATAAAGATGTTAACCAGGCTCCAATTACTCCTACCACCTGTACTATAAGAATAATCGTGATAAGCGTGTTCTGATCCATACCTAATTCTTTTGCAGCAAATTGTGCAGCCACCAGCATAATGGTTTGTACACCAACTGAATAGAAAAAAAATGACGACAGGAAGCGCCTTAATAGCGGCATAGTCCGCACTTTTTGAAAAACTTTCGCCAATTCTTTAAACCCGCCTGTTATCACGTTATAATTGTGTTTTCCGGCATTAGGCTCACCTTTAGGCAGTAATCTAAACGGTATTATAGAAAAACCCATCCACCAAACAAATACCAATAAGAACGAAACCCGTTCGGCTATGGCAAATTTATCACCTGCCATTCCAAAAAAGGCAGGGTATTGTATTACGATAAGGCAGATGACCTGCATTACAAGGCTACCTACATACCCATAGATGAAACCTTTAGCGCTAACGCTGTCCTGTTTGTCTTCACTGGCGATTTGTGGTAAGTAAGAATTGTAAAATACAAAGCCTCCGCAATAACCGATACAAGCTAAAGCATAAAATATAAGTGGAATTTCGAGCGAGGGTACAGGCCCGTTACCTGTTGCAACAAGAGGTTTGAAAAAGAAAAGTCCGGCACATGACAATGCCCCAAGCCAGGTAAAGAATCGCAGATATAATCTTTTATTACCACGATAATCTGCAATTGATGTCAATATCGGCAACATCAACACAACTGCTAAATAGGCGAGTCCCAGGACAAATATATCCAGTACGCTATTGGCAAAATGAAAGCCAAAAAAGGTTACTACATTATTTGTCTGTTTATTAGTTGTTATCCATATCCAATACGCAGGGAATATGGTGGACGTTATCACCATATTATACGATTGGTTAGCCCAATCGAACATGCACCATGCCCAGATGGTTTTCTTGTTGTCTTTTTCTTGCATTATGGGCTAAAAATATATAAATTATAGTATTCGCAAAGCATCCGCCTGTAATTAAATTGAAGAGCCGATTTTGCCCTATGGCAAAAAATAAACAGTGCCTAAATACTAACTTGCTTTAGCTAATTTATTACCCGGTAAACATATGTCATCACTATCCAATATCAAAAAAACCTACAATAAGGTCGCCGTAAAATATGCTGAGAAATTCATGGGCGAACTGGATGGCAAACCGCTCGACCGCTTATTGCTACGCTCGTTTTATGAAGATAACAAGCACAAGGGCCCGTTTATTGACCTTGGCTGCGGTCCCGGGCAAACAGCTAAGTTTTTGGCCGATTGCGGTTGTACTGACATTACAGGTGCCGACTTATCGCCTGAAATGATGAGAATCGCTAAGGAACTGAACCCTGCTATTAAATTCGAGGTGGCCGATATGCTCGATTTAAAATATGCGGCTAATTCATTTGGCGCTGCTACCGGTTTCTATTGCATAGTACATTTTGATTATCCGGTCATAAAAACAGCTTTTGAGCAAATAAATCGCATATTAAAACCAGGCGGACAATTGCTCATCAGCTTCCATACCGGTAACGAGATGATCCATTTTGATGAGTTTCTGAAAGAGAAAGCTGACATCGATTTTTATTTTTTGGATGCCGACAAGGTTATCGCTTTGTTAAAGGAAACCGGATTTAACATACTGGACGCGCTTATTCGTTACCCCTATCCAACCGAGCATCCAACCAAACGCGCCTATATCCGGGCCGGGAAAGCGGCAATATCAGCTTAAATAAAACTCAACGGCAGCGTCGGCGTGTATAGCCGTGGTGTCGAAAAGCGGCATATCAACGTCTTTGTCGCTCACCAGCATGGGTATCTCCGTACAGCCTAAAATTATGCCCTCCGCTCCTGCTGTAACCAGTTTGTTCATAATAGCTATGTAGCGTTTCCGGGTTTCATCAGTAAAAATGTTCCGGCCCAACTCCTCAAATATAGTGTAGTGTAAAAACTCACGATCATCGTCTTCGGGGATCACAACCTCAATACCTCTCTCGGTCAGCTTATCCCTGAAAAAATCTCTTTCCATGGTAAACCGGGTGCCTATAAGCCCAACTTTTTTAATGCCCTTTGCCTGTACAGCCTCCGCTGTCGCTGTCGCAATATGTATTACGGGGATTTGCAGGCGTTCCTGTAGCCTGTCGGCTATTAAATGCATTGTATTGGCGCATAGTACTATTGCCTTCGCGCCACCGTCCTGCAGGCTTAAACTGGCTTTGGTTATCATCTCCAGTATGTTATCCCAATTTTCCGCATCTACATTTTTCTTTATATCGCCATAACTAAACGAGTATATCATGCACTCAGCAAAATTCAGATCACCAAGTTTTTGGTTGATGCCTGTGTTTATCAGTTTATAATAATCAACTGTGGATACCCAGCTAATCCCGCCTATAAGTCCTAAAATTTTCATAAGGTAAAGGTATTAAAAGGCGGAAAGATATATGGAGAGGTCAGTGATTTATTGGTACAGGAAATGTGCCGTGCCGATGGCGCTCGAAATATTTGGTGTTTCAATCAACGGGTTGAGACCCGTTGCTACAATATAAATCAAGCCTACGGCTCTTATTAAATCGGTTAAAATCACCAAGTTAATTCTTTACAATAAACATCTGCTTACTCAATTTACAGTGGCGTAGCCACGACTTATATTGTAGCAACGGATTTCAATCCGTTGTCTATAAAAAATAAAACCCAAGGACAGTATGTTCGACCCATATTTCGCCGATGTTTCTGCGATAGATGTATAAATCGCCCGGGCACACGCCAATTTGTTTTATTATTTATTTTAAATAGATTTATAGCTTAACCCTATAAATTAAACTTTTATGGCCAATGCGGAACCGAAACAAAAGTTAGGCTTATGGACAAGTACCTCGCTGGTGATCGGCAATATGATAGGCGCGGGTGTGTTTTTATTGCCAGCAGCGATGGCATCATATGGCAGCATTGGTCTGCTGGGCTGGCTATTTGCCGGTATCGGTTCCTTCTTCCTGGCCAAAGTTTTCAGTAATCTCAGTAAACTAATGCCCGACGCTACCGGCGGCCCATATGCCTTCAGTCAGCGTGGACTCGGCGATTTTGCGGGATTCCTGGTATCATGGGGTTATTATATCTCCAACGCTGGGGGCAACGCGGCCATAACTATTTCCTTTATAAGCGCCATGAGTACCTTTTTCCCAATACTGGCAACAAGCAAGTTCGTTGCGTCGGCAACCGGCTTCACTGCGGTTTGGCTGCTGGCTTATATAAATACATTGGGGGTAGTAACCAGCGGCAAGCTGCAATTGGTTACTACCGTCTTAAAAATAGCGCCCCTTGTGCTTGTAGCTTTTGGTGGCTTATTTTTTATTCATTTAAGCAATTTCCATCCTTTTAACAGCAGCGGTACTTCGGTATTTGCCGCCATCTCCACAACGGCTGCGCTTACTATGTTCTCCTATTTTGGTATCGAATGCGCGTCCATCCCAGCCGGCGATGTGGCCAACCCCGAAAAAACCATAGCACGGGCAACCATGCTGGGGTTATTAATAACAGCATTCATATATATTTTGGGCAGCGCCAGCGTTATGGGCATGATCCCTGCAAAAACCCTGGAGCATTCGCTAACCCCTTATGCCGATGCTGCCGCCATTATATACGGGCCCAACGCCCGTTACTGGATAAGCGCAGGCATGGCCATAGCGGCCTTTGGCTGCCTTAACGGCTGGACACTGGTGCAAGGCCAGGTGCCCTATGCCACGGCTAAAGACAAGCTTTTCCCTGCCGTTTTCGGTTACGTGAACAAGCGCGGCGTGCCCTGGGTTGGTATAATGGGCAATGCCGTATTAATTTCGTTATTTATATTGATGAACTATTCCAAGGGCCTGGTTGACATGTTTAAGTTCCTTTTACTTTTCTCCACGCTCACCTCGCTCGTGCCTTTTCTTTTTTCGGTGGCTGCATACCCGATCATCAGGGCAAAAAAGAAATTGTCTCATGGCTGGACAGGCGCGCTTGTAATTACCTTTTTTGCTTTTGTATACACCCTTTGGGCCATTGCGGGCACGGGCCAGGACGCTGTTTTTTACGGGTTCATGTTTATGATGACAGGGCTGCCGCTTTATATGTGGCTGGTTTACAAGCGTGACAAAGATTTGGAGAAAACTTAACATTTTCAAAACACCGGCCTACTTTTAAATCGATATATTGGGAATAAAATATAAACTATGTTTTGGTACGAGGATGAAGTGCGGCGTTTGGAGAATGAGGGACAACAGAGGGATCACAAGGCTGATACTATCTTCTACGGAAGTTCCTCCATCCGCCTGTGGACGAGTGTTTATGACGATCTTAAGGACTTAAACCCTGTCAATCTCGGTTTCGGAGGCTCAACCCTTGCTGCTTGCGTATGGTTCTTTGACCGCATTATGGCATTATGGAACCCAAAAAGGCTAATAGTTTACGCCGGCGATAATGATCTGGGCGACGGCCGCCACCCCGAAGAAATATTTATATTTTTTCAACAACTGGTCGCAAGGGCAAATCGGCGTTTTGGTAACATCCCATGTTATTTTGTATCGTTAAAGCCAAGCATCAGCCGCTGGCATATGGCCGATCAGTTTAAGTTCACCAATAAAATAATCGAGGCCGAGATAGAATCGTATAAAAACAACTGGCAGTTTATTGACATTTTCAGCGCTATGCTTGATGCCAACGGCTACCCTAAAAAAGAATACTACCTGGATGACGGCCTCCATTTAAGCCCCGAAGGCTACCGGCTGTGGAAACAAATCATTAACGACCATATTCATCGTTAACCATTTGTTTAACTTAAAGTAATATGCTATTTGGATCTTTAACCCCTGAAAGCCTATGCCCAAATGAACAGGGAATATCACAACTGGTATAGCCACAGGTTGCAGCGCAACATGGAGCTTTTGATCTTCGGACACGGCGGCCGGGCGGTATTGTTTTTCCCCACCCGGATGGCCCGCTTTTACGATTACGAGAACTGGGGAGTAGTAGGCGCATTGCACGATAAACTCGCCAACGGCGAACTGCAGCTATTTTGTGTCGACAGTATTGACGCCGAAAGCTTTTACAACCGCTGGGCGCATCCCGAGCAGCGGATAAACCGCCACCTGCAATACGAACAGTACATTTTGCAAGAGGTTATACCCTTGATGCGCGAAAAAAACGAAAGTGGCTATTTCGAGGCGGCAGGTTGCAGCATGGGCGCTTATCACGCTGTTAATATAGCCATGAAGTATCCCTGGCTGTTCAAAAAAGCAGTAGCCATGAGCGGCCGGTTCGACCTTACCGAACAGATCTGTGATTTTCGCGACCTTTTTGATGGTTATCATAACGAGAGTATCTATTTTAACATGCCCAACCAATACGTAGCCAATATCAGCGATGGTTACCTTTTAAATGCCATCAACAACCTCGAGTTTATATTCGCCATAGGCCAAACCGACCCTTTTTTACCCAACAACTTTGAATTGAGTAACTTGCTTTGGCATAAATGGATCAAAAACCAGTTATACGTTTGGGATAATTACGCCCACCGCCCCCGTTATTGGAAACAAATGGTGCAGCTTTATTTGTAAAGGTTACTTTACCATGTCCGGCTCCGTTAAAACAATAGTTATCATCAAATGCTGGCATATTATCCGCAAAAGATCAACTATGCTTTAAATTAAAGTTTAAATTTGATTGAAAGCTTTAAAAAACTAACACAAAATGGATCGCAGAAAATTTATCAGGGCGGCAGGTTTGGTTTTACCTTTAGCGGGCGCATTGCCGGCGAGCGCGTTAAGCCCTATCAAACCGGCAGAAGGTAAAAAAGCCGAATTATCTGCAGGCCAACAGCAAAAGGCGGATTACACCATTCGTATCGGCATCGGCCTGGTCGAGGTTGCGCCCCAGCATATTATTTCTACCGTTACCTATAACGGGCAATTTCCGGGGCCGCTTTTACGCTTTAAAGAGGGTCAGCAGGCTATCGTTGATATTTACAATGACACGGACAGCCCCGAACAACTCCACTGGCATGGGCAGTTTATCCCTGTAAGTGTAGATGGTTCTGCCGAAGAAGGAACACGCTATATTCCGGCTCATGGAATGCGCAGAGAAGTTTTTGTTCCAAAGCCATCCGGCCTGCGTTTCTACCATACCCATACTATCGCCGGGGCCAACCTGAACGCCGGGCAATATTCAGGGCAGGTGGGTCCGGTTTTTATAGAGCCAAAAATAAAGTCGGCGGGCTATGACCGCGAAGAATTCCTGATGCTGAAAGAATTTGAGCCCTATTTTATGCAAGGCGGTGATATGGCCAGTGATTTTTTAAGCGGTCCGGTGATCCCCGAACTAAAAGCCATACAAGACAAAAAAGAAAAAGCAGCCCCCAATGAACCCAAAGGATACGAAGTGGGCTATAAGGTATTTACCATCAATGGCAAACAGTTGGGCCATGGCAAACCTATCGAGGTTAAATACGGGGAGCGGGTGTTATTCCATATTGTTAACGGCAGCGGTTCGGAGATCCGTAGCCTTGCGTTGCCAGGCCATACTTTTAAAGTGATCGCCATGGATGGCTTTCCCGTACCCAATCCCGCTGAAGTGCCGGTTTTATGGTTAGGGACGGCTGAACGTATATCGGCCATCGTAGAAATGAAACACCCGGGCGTATGGATCATGGGCGACCTGGCCGATGATGACCGCGGCAATGGCATGGGTACTATTATTCAGTATACCGGTCAAAAAGGTAAGCCGCAATGGGTAAAACCTAAGCCATACCTATGGGATTATTCTATATTCGGTAATAAAAATGGCCATGTTTCTGAACCGGACGAGATCATAAAAATGACCTTTGAAAAGCAAAACGCGGCAGACAAAGGATTTAACCGCTGGACGATCAACGGCGTTGCCTTTAATATGCAAAGCATGAAACCCATGTTCCATTTAAAAAAGGGGAAACGTTACCGCTTACAAATGCATAATGCGTCTGATGATATACACCCTATGCACTTGCACCGCCACAATTTTGAATTGACCAAGATCGGCGGAAAGCATACCTCAGGGATCATGAAAGATGTGGCAATGCTGGGCGGTTTTCAGGAAATGGAGGTAGATTTTGTGGCTAATAACCCCGGCCTCACTTTATTCCACTGTCATATGCAGCTACATATGGATTTCGGCTTTATGGCCTTGTTCGATTATGTATAATAAGCAGAATCTAAAGGAAGTTGCCCGGTTTTTCCTGCGCCTGGGGTTTACAGCTTTTGGCGGTCCGGCTGTACATATTGCTATGATGCGCGACGAGGCCGTGGTGAAACGGAAATGGATGAGCGAACAGCACTTCCTTGACCTGGTTGGCGCCACTAACCTGATACCGGGCCCCAACAGCACCGAAATGGCCATCCACATCGGCCAGGAACGTGGCGGGTGGCGAGGTTTGGTGATCGGTGGTTTATGCTTTATTATGCCCGCCGTATTGATCACCCTTTGCTTTGCATGGTTATACAAATCTTACGGACACCTGCCACAGGTACAGCCATTTATTTATGGTATTAAACCAGCCATTATTGCTGTGATACTTGCTGCCATTTATCCATTGGCCGTAAAATCGCTGCAAACTGTTGAGTTGGCGATCATTGGGACAGTTTGTTTAGTACTCTGTTTCTTTGGCATTTCGCAACT
>Ga0206963_10187_pt1 | contig 20585 bp, 21 predicted proteins | sample Alteio_BWOrgHeat_28_FD_152958 | JGI IMG/M metagenome (GOLD analysis project Ga0206963, IMG submission 152958) | Enriched cells from forest soil in Barre Woods Harvard Forest LTER site, Petersham, Massachusetts, United States -... | ecosystem: Environmental > Terrestrial > Soil > Temperate forest >... | reverse complement strand
AGTTGGGCGGGAACGTGCGAACAGACGGCCATGCCAAACAGGATGGAGCTGGACATCACGTTCGTGACGCGGCCAATGAAATTCCAACCGGTGCCATTGATCGAATCATAGGTGCTGAAGACGTCGCCGGCACGCACGATCCGCACCCAATACGGAGCACCGGCGTAGTCGCCCTGCATGTAGGTGCTCACGCCATCGGTATTGGTACGGAACTGGAACGTAAGACCATTGCCGCCGGTGCAGGCCATCATCACGTTGCGCGCATCGTCATCGGTCGATTCGCGGAACATGACGCCGGCCTTGGCCCACGGGTCGGTGTATTGAACATTCACGACGCGGGCGATGATCTGGCCGCTGCCGTTGATGGGCTGATAAACGAAATGGCAAGTGTCGTTGGTATTCCAGATATCCGAGCCGGCGCCGTAGACATTGAACAGGCCATTGGTGTAGGCGACGTTGCCGGGCAACACGGAGCCGATATCGACATCCTGCCAGGGCGGCGGCAACGTCGAAGCAGGGGTGAGCGAATTAATCCAGGCGGCGATGACGGACATGGCGTTGGTATCGACAACATTTTTTGCCAAGGGCGGCATCTGGATAGTGCCGACGGTGCTATCGCGATGGTACAAGACGGAGCGGTTGGTGTCGCCGGGCGCGATGATCTTCGCATTGGTGATGCCGAGCGAGTCGATGGCGTAGCCGTTGATCAGGTTCTGGCCGATGAGCGGGGTATCAAAGCGCATGTCCATCAGGGCATTCACGCCGCCAGGGCGATGGCAATGCGCGCAGTTGGCGTCGAGATACGAACGGGAGCGGACTTCGAGCGACGCGCTGGTGTTGGTAACATTGACGAGACTGGTGTAGTTGGTGATGTTGGTCTCAATCAGCGCCGGAGTGAAAAAGTTCAGGTGGTTCAACGTGCGAAGCTGATTGTCGGTCGTGCCGGAGGGATACAGGAAATTGCCGTTGAGCTGGCGGGTTTTGGCGCCGAGAATGCCACCGGCCGCCGCGGTGTGGCAGCGGAGGCAGTCCTGCCGGCCCGGATAAAACCACGTCTGCGTGCGGACGCCGGAGGCGGTGGTGATATTGATATCTTCGTTGGTGCTGAACTGGACGAGGTCGGCGTCGGTGTTATTGGGGCGCCATTTGTAGGAGGCGCCATAGACGGTGCCGTTGGTATCGCAGACGATGAGGCGGGTCTCGAGACGGCGGCGCGCGGAGGTGACTTCGTTGGTGATGAGGTCAAAATTCTTGAAGAAGACGGTGCCCGGCGGAAAGGTCCATTCATTGGTGGGCGTGAAATTGATGAAGGTATTGGTGGGCAGCGCGATCCAGCGGGTCTTGAGGGCGTTGTCCGACCAGAGCGGCGAATTGACATTGTAAGGGATCAAATTCGAGGACGGGGCGAGCGTGGCGAAATTGGTGAAGGCCAGCGAGCCGAGCTGGGAGAACAACGCGGGCGGGTTCAAAGTGTTCGCCGGGCCAGAGCGGGAGAGCGTGTATATGCGGCTGCCGAGGTTGCCCATGACGCACATGTAAATCTCACCGGCGGCATCGACGCCGAACGAGGACAGGCCGGTGTAGTCATTCCCGGAATTGAAGCCGGCGCCGTGAGGCACGGTGCAGAGAATGGTCTTGCTGGCGGGCGTGGTGGATTCATCCAGCACCCAGACATTCTCCGAGCCGTTGTCGCCGAAGATATATTTACCGGCGAGGTCGGAGGCGAACTGCGTGCCGTGATAGACGTAGCCGCCGATGATGGCGAAATTTCCGTCGGAGTGGGCGTAATCCATGACCGGGCGACGATTGATGCCAACATAGGGCGGGACGAGATCGCCATTCAAACCCTCGATGTCCGCCCATTGAAAATTCAGGCCGGATTCCCCCGGCTCGATGATGTCCAATTCCTCCCAGGTGGCCTGGCCGACATCGCCAATGAAAATACGGCCGGTCGCCGGATCGTAGGTCATGCGGTGAGGGCTGCGCAGGCCGAGACAGAAAAATTCTTCGACGGCGTTGGGCTGGCCGACGAAGGGGTTGTCATTGGGAACAAAATAATTGGCGGTGGTACAATTCAGCGGCTGACGCGGGGGCGCATGGCTGATACTGCCGCCGCGTTTGTCGACGTCGATACGGAAGACGCCGGACTGGATCTTGTTCGTGATGACTTGATCGTTGGCGTTGTCGGCGTCGTCACCATCCGTCCAGTAAAGGAAGCCATTGGTCGGGTGGAAAAACATACCGCCGCCGTTGTGCCAGACACTGTCACCGGCTTGATCGACAAAAATGGCCACGGAGCCGGGGATGGCGACATTGTTAGAATCGAGCGTGTAGCGTTCGAGGCGGTCGTGATAGGCGCCGGTGGAAAAGGTGGGCGGACGCGTGAAGGCATCGCCCTGCACCGTGCCGGGGCTGACCCAGGTGTAATAGACGAACATGAAATGGTTCGTGGCGAACCCGGGATGCAACGCCACGCCGAGCAGACCGGAATCGTCCCACCCCTGGCATTGGTTGGCGATGTTGAGGACGAGAGTTTTTTGGGTGACGTTCGATTTGTTGGCGAACATCCAGACGCGACCTTCACGTTCCCAGACGCAGAGCAGATTGGTGCCGGGGACGGGCGCCAGACCGACGGCGTTGGTGAACATCAGGTTGGTGAATGCCGGGACGGCCGTCCAAGTGCCGGAAACGATGGGCGAAACCGGGGGAAGCGCACCATTAAGAAAAGGCGCGAGATTCGCGCGGGAGTTCAATCCGTAGGCTTGGGCGAAGGCCGAAGTGTCAAGAATTCCGACAAAACAAAGACATAGCGCCAGCGTTCGAAGAACGCCGCACATCACACGAAACCAATTTTTTAAGCGTGGAATCAACAAAACGACAAGATTTACCACAATCGCGCAGTATAGTTCATCAGCCCGATATTCTTGTCAAAAAGAATAAGCACCCGCCAAGCCAACTTTGGGCTTTGAAGTTGCCATTCTGGACTTTAGCTTGCCTATATGTTTCGTCCGTGCATCGATCTGCATGAAGGCAAAGTCAAACAAATCGTCGGCGGTACGCTGGGCGAGGCGGGTTTGCGCACGAATTTTGTGTCTGAAAAATCGGCCGCGTGGTTCGCGGAACTTTACCAGCGCGACGGGTTGAAGGGCGGACACGTGATCATGCTGGGCGCCGGCAATGAAGCCGCCGCGCGCGCCGCCCTCGCCGCCTACCCGGGCGGGATGCATGTCGGCGGCGGAATCAACGCCACCAATGCGCGGGAGTGGCTGGAGGCCGGGGCCTCGCATGTCATCGTGACGAGCTGGGTTTTCCGGGAAGGCCGCGTGGACTGGACGCGGCTGGAGGAACTGGTCCAAGCGATCGGGAAAAAGAAACTGGTGCTGGACCTGAGCTGCCGCAAGCGCGGGGAAAAATATTTTGTGGTGACGGACCGCTGGCAGAAATTCACGGAGCTGGAGGTGAATGCAGAGACGTTAAAAAAATTCTCCGGCTACTGTGAGGAGTTTCTGATCCATGCGGTGGATGTGGAAGGCCTGTGCCGGGGCATCGACAGCGAGCTGGTCACGAAGCTGGGCGCGTGGACATCCATCCCGATGACTTATGCGGGCGGCGCGAATTCGCTGGCGGACCTGGAAGCCGTGACGCGACTCAGCCACGGAAAGGTGGATCTGACTATTGGCTCGGCGCTGGATATTTTTGGCGGCAGTGGAATCAAGTATGAGGAGTGCGTGGGGTTTAACCGGCGGCAAAGACATTGACGCGGTGAACCCACACGAAGGGTACTTCGAAAAAATAAAACAGGGTGGGACATGTGCCCCACCCTGCTTGATTCAAGTTTGAAAGGATGGTCAGGCTTTGCGGCGCTTCAAGGCCAGCAGACCGACAGCACCGAGCGTCGCCAAAGCAATGGTGGTGGGTTCGGGAACGGCGACAACGATGTTGTCAAACAAACCGAACTCATACGTCCGAACAAGGGGATCGGTGGAGGCACCGGCGTTGATATCGCTCTGGATCAATTCGATGTTGCCACCACCCAAAGTGACGGTGCTGGCATCGACGGTAGCAATCAGGGTATTGTCAATCGTGTAGGTGACAGTGTTGCCCAATTTCACGATCGTACCCGTGTGCCATTTGAAGCCAGGGGCGCCGGCAGGCGTCGTTCCGGCAACACCGGTACTGACCTCGGAAGCACTAGCAGAGTTGGCACCCAAGGCAGCATAGTAAGTATTGGCGCTGTCAGCACCATTACCACCCACATTGGGAGCGGCATAAACGCTCGAACCGACGGCATAACCAGTACCAGCAGAAGCACTGGCCACACTAGAATAAATCCGGTAATCCTTGGCCGCAGCGGAATTACCACCATCACCCGTCTGGCCGAACCATAGACTAGTCGTGGCAGCACTTGCATGCTGAACGGTGGTACCCGTGGCACCGATGCCCGCACCCGTGAGCTGGGTGGTACCGCTGCCAGTACCGGCAGGAGCACCGACATAGTTGGACCAGAAATCGAAACTAAGCGAATAGTCGCCGCTAAAGCTCTGACCCGTCGGCGAAATGCTGACACCCGTGGCGGCGGCGGCACCGGTAGCATAGTTCGCTTCAAGTTTCACACCGATGGTGCTGCCACCAGTAGAATGCGGGGCGGACGGGATACCCAACGTGCTGTAATCGAAACCGAAGGTGGCGGCATTATTACCGGCGCCCAAGTTGACGTTCCAATTTCCCGAGTCGCCAGCTCCGCTATCGAAGTTGTCGGAATAAAGAACTTGGGCATGCAACGCGGATGAAATCAATGAGATGCCGAAACAAAGGCCGAATGCTACCGGAGTGTTTTTTCTAATCATAGGGTTCCGTTCCTTAATACGGACTCTGTTATGGAAGAGGCGTCATCGATTTGCAAGTAAAATGTTTCAGAAACTTCACAAAAGTCGGATGCAATGGAACCATCCACCCAAGTCAGGAGGCGAACAAGTCCGTGACGACAACCTTGAATTGTGGGACGAGTTTTTCTGACAAGACCTCACTGCCGGCGAGGATGGACTTCAATTGCAGGCCGAACTCGAAGGAGTGATAGGTTTCCACGTTGTCATAGCGCGGGTCCACCATCCACAGGCGCGGGAGGCGGACCTGTTCATAGATCTCCTTTTTGGTGACGGTGTCATAATGATGATCCTCGCGGCTGACGATCTCGATGGCGAGGAAGAGCTTGCCGGTGGCGGCGGTGACGAGGGCGAGGTCGGGGCAAAGAAACGTGGTGCGGGTGATCTGGACACGGGCGCGCGGCGGAAGCAGTTGCATGGCGGCGAGGCCATTGACGCTGGCGGCCATCTCGCGATGGAGACGGTCGCAGATCTTTTCATGGCGTTCGCCGGGCGCGGAGCGCGGCAGCGTGGCGCCGTCAATGGTTTCTTCGTAGGGCCTGCCCACAACGTAAGAAAGCATCGTTTGAGGACGGCGGCAAGCGGTTAAGCGAAAACGGCGGGAATGCGGAGAGGCGAAGGACGAGGCAAATATTGTTTTACGAACATTTATATATTGCGTTAGGCAATTTTATCGGCTAGGGTTGAAGCCGTGAGTCCGGCTGCTGTCGAGGCGGGCGGTTCTTTGACAATTAAGAGAAGGCTGCCCGCCTTCGCCAAGGCTACGGCGTGGTTTCGCCTGCGGCTCAAAAACCTGAAAGAGGCAGGCCGCGCTTGCAATTCCGGGAAAACCTGAATTTTGCCCATTTCAAGGTTGTTCAAGGTTGTTCCCCGCCTTCGTCCGACTTCGGCGTGGTTTCGCATTTGCTCAAAAGGTTGGTACTGGCGTACGGCCAGAGGCGCCATTCAAGGTCTTTTTTAGACAGAATTAACAGGATTCTACAGAATTCTAAAACGGCAGACGGGAGAGGACTTGGTTGCTTCAGGCAAATTCTGTATATTTTGTTAATTCTGTCTCAAGGTGGTTTCAAGGTTGGAAATATGGGGTTTCAAGGTTAATCAAGGTTGCAAGGTTGATTCCACTGCCAGTGCGCAGGTGGCACTGGCAATCGACCGGCGGGGCGGGCGAAGCGATGCGCCCTGCCGGCGATGGGTTTGATGGGTGATTTGGGGCTGAGAAAAGGCTTAGGAGGTGGGGACGGGCAGTCCCCACCCCGTTCGGGCGAGGGCGGAGGCGGTGGGAAGCAAGGTTTTTGAAAAACAAGGCTTGCAAAAGGGGGTGTGCATGATAGTCTCCGCGTCCCTTTATTACATTTATATGGCAGTAAAAATCCGCATGAAACGCGTCGGCACGAAAAACACCCCGGTGTACCGCATCGTGGTGGCCGACAGCCGCAGTCCCCGCGATGGCAAGTTCATCGAGGAGATCGGCACCTACCAGCCGCTCAAATCGGGCGAAAATTACACGCTCCAGCTTGAACGCGCGCAGTACTGGATCAGCAAGGGCGCACAGCCCAGCGATACGGTGGCCAGCTTCATCAAGAAGCTCGCCAAGGCCGCCCCGGCAGCAGCCTAAAACTTTTTCCCGCCATGCAGGAGTTCCTCGAATATGTGGTGAAAGGGCTCGTGCAAAATCCCGCGGCCGTCTCGGTGACGCCGGTGGAACGCGCGGGGGCGACGGTGTACGAATTGCGCCTGGATCCGTCGGATGTCGGCAAGATCATCGGCCGCCAGGGGGTGACGATCAATGCGATCCGCGCCCTGTTGCTGGCGGGCAGCGCCAAAAAAGGGCTGCGTTGCTCGGTGGAGATCGTCGAGGACAAAGTTTAGGTCATTCTGGTCATCGTCCTCGGGCTCGTGACCGAATTACGAGGACGAGGACGAGGACGAGGACGAATGATGAAAATCGACGTGCTCACGCTTTTTCCGGCGATGTTCGCCGGGCCGCTGGATGAAAGCATCATCATGCGGGCGCGCAAGGCGGGTCTGCTGGACTTGAAGATCCATCAGTTGCGCGACTGGACGCATGACCGGCACAAGACGGTGGATGACCGGCCGTTCGGCGGCGGGCCGGGGATGTTGATGAAGCCGGAACCGCTGTTTGAGGCGGTGGAAAGTTTGAAGCGCGAGGGGACGAAAGTCATCTTGCTTTCGCCATCGGGCCGGAAGTTCAGCCAGGCGATCGCGCGGGAACTGGCGGAACAAAAAGATTTGCTGCTCGTAACGGGCCATTACGAAGGTTTCGACGAGCGGGTGCGGGAAGGTTTGGCGGATGACGAGTTGTCGATCGGCGATTATGTGCTGACGAATGGCGCACTGCCGGCGATGGTGGTGATCGATGCGGTGACGCGGTTGCTGCCCGGAGTTTTGGGCGATGACGCCAGTTCGCGCGACGAGTCCTTCAGCCACGGGTTGCTGGAGTATCCGCAGTACACGCGCCCGGCGGAGTTTCGCGGGATGAAGGTCCCGGAAGTGTTGATGAACGGCAACCACGCCGAGATCGAGAAGTGGCGGGTGGAACAGGCGAAGTTGCGGACGAAAGCGCAGCGGCCGGATTTGTTGAGTTGAAATTTAATTTAAAAAGTTATGAACCAGGCATTGTTGAAAAAAATCGAATCGGAACAGTTTCGTAAAGACGACGCAAAGTTCGCCGTCGGTGATTCTGTGAAAGTGCACACGAAGGTCGTCGAAGGCGACAAGGAACGCATCCAGATCTTCTCGGGCGTGGTGATGGGCAAGCGCGGTGGCGGTCTCAATGAGACTTTCACGGTGCGCCGCATCAGCTACGGTGAAGGTGTGGAACGCGTGTTCCCGCTGCACTCCCCGCGCGTGGACAAGATCGAAGTCGAACGCCAGGGCGCCGTCCGCCGGGCGAAGCTCACCTACCTGCGCAAACGCCTCGGCAAGGGCGCCACGCTGGTGAACGAGAAGAAGGAAAAGGCCGAAGTCGCGGCCAAGTAATCCGAGAAATTTCACGAAGGCGGGGCGCAATGCCCCGCCTTTTTTCTTTCCCCGGAAAAAATCCAAGGCTAAACCAACCCCACTGTGGCAACGGAAACTTTACATTACGAGAACGCACGGTTCGCGCAGCAGCTCTTCAACAATGAGCCGCGCAACCTGGTCGCGCTGGAGTCTGAACTCGGCGTGAAGGCGACGTCGCGCGAAGGCTGGATCAAACTGGAGGGCGCGGCGGAAGGCATCGAGCGAGCGAAGCAATTATTCACGTCGCTGGAATCGATGCTGAAAGCGGGTTCGGCGGTGAAGAACCGGGATTTTACCCACGCGCTGAACGTGGTGAAGCACGAGGGCGCGGCGACGTTGAAAGACATGGTCGGCGACCGCGTGCAGACGCATGAACGCAAGGCGGGTGTGACGGCCAAGACGGTCGGGCAGAAACAGTACATCGAGGCGATCCGCAAGCATGACATCACGTTCGGCATCGGGCCGGCGGGCACTGGCAAGACGTATCTGGCGGTGGCGATGGCGTTGTCAGCTTTGCGCGATGGAGCGATTTCACGGATTATTTTGACGCGGCCAGCCGTCGAGGCGGGCGAGGCGTTGGGATTTTTACCGGGCGATCTTTACGAAAAAATCACGCCGTATCTGCGGCCATTGCACGACGCGTTGCATGACATGTTGCCGGCGGAGGAAATCGCGAAACACATGGAGCGGGCGACGATCGAAATCGCTCCACTCGCCTACATGCGCGGGCGGACGTTGAACAACGCGTTCATCATTTTGGACGAAGCGCAAAATTCCACGACGGAGCAGATGCTGATGTTTCTCACGCGGCTCGGGCACGGTTCGAAGGCGGTCATCACGGGTGACGAGACACAGATCGACTTGCCGTCGCACAAGAAATCCGGACTGGCGGAGGCGCACCGGGCGTTGCGCAAGACGGAGGGCATCGCGATCATCGAATTTTCCAAGCGCGACGTCGTGCGGCATCCGCTGGTGCAGCGCATCATCGCGGCGTATGAGGAACACCGGGGGCCGGTGAAGGCGTGACGCATGAATATTGTCGTCGCCAATCGCCAGCGGAGGAAGCGAATCAATTCGCGGCTGCTCAAAGAGATTGTCGGCGCGCTGTTTGCCGAGCTGGAGATCACGGAGGCGGAACTGGGGATCAACATCGTCGCCGCCCGCGAGATGGCGCTGGTGAACGAAACTTTTCTTAATCATACGGGCTCGACGGATGTCATCACGTTTGACCATGCGGAGAAGCGGAAAGGCCGCGCCGGGAAGCTGAAAGAACTGCACGGCGAACTGTTCATCTGCGTGGACGATGCCATTGCCCAAGCGCGGGAATTCAAGACGAGCTGGCAGTCGGAGATCATCCGCTATGTGGTGCATGGCGTGTTGCACTTGCTGGGTTATGATGACCTGAAACCGCAGCTTCGACGTCGCATGAAACAGGAGGAGAACCGGCTGGTGCGACTGCTGGCATCACGCTTTGCGCTCGCGCAGCTCACACGCACAGCTAAAATCTAGACGTGAAGAAGACATTTGCATCGAAATTGCGGGCCAGTTTCTTCACCGGCCTGGCGGTCACGTTGCCAGCGCTGTTGACGCTCGCGGCGGTGAAATGGATCTTCGGGACTATCTCGAGCTTCACAGACACCCTGCTCTTCTTCCTGCCATACCTTAATCTGCCACCCAAGGACATCTTTCAGGACGGACATTCGGGGCCGATGCTTTGGTATTGGAGCCTGCTCGCACTGATCCTGGCGGCGTTGCTCATCTCGGGTGTTGGCTTGCTGGCGCGTTATTACATCGGCAAACGCATCATCGAATGGCTCGACACGGCGATGATGCATGTGCCGTTGCTAAACAAATTTTACGGGGCGATCAAGCAGGTCAACGACGCGTTTTCCGGCAATAAAAATTCCTTCAAGACGGTGGTGCTGGTGGAATTTCCACGCGAGGGAATGTTCTCGGTGGGCTTTCTGACCAGCGACGAGAATGCCGAGGCCAACCGCAAGACGGGCGAAAAATTGGTGAGCGTGTTCATCCCGACGACACCGAACCCGACCTCCGGCTTTCTCGTGCTGGTGCCGGCAGACACGGTGACCAAACTGGATATGACGGTGGCCGAGGGCGTGAAGTATATCGTCAGCCTGGGGGCGATCGCGCCGGAATTGCCGCCGGAAGCAAAGCCCAGGCGCAAAAAGCAATCGCCGTCATGATCGAGTCCGCCCATGGCATCATCCTGCGGACGCGGCTATTGACCGAGACCAGCCTCATCGTCCACTGGCTCACGCCGCAATTGGGCAGGCTGGCGACGGTGGCGAAGGGAGCGCGCCGGCCGAAATCACCATTCGCGGGAAAGCTGGACCTGTTTTACGCGGCTGATTTTTCGTTCAATCGCAGCCGCAGTTCGGAGCTACACAATTTGCGGGAGATAAAATTGCTCGGGACGCACGGGGCGATCCGTGAGGATGTCGTGAAATTACAACAAGCGGCGTATGCCGCCGCGTTCCTCGAACAGGCGACGGAAACCGAGACGCCCATGCCGGAAATCTTTGAGGTGGTGCGCAGCTTCCTCGCCCTGCTCTGCCAGCAGGCGGCCCTGCCGCAAATGATTTACGCGCTGGAATTGAAGCTTCTACATCTGTTGGGACTGGAACCGGATTTTGAGGAAACGCGGCTGACGCCGGGAACCAAGAAAATCGCCCAGACGCTGCTGGAGAGCGACTGGGCAAATGTTTCAAGACTGAAACTGTCGGAGGCGCAAAATAGCGAGGTGCGCCAATGGCTTGGCAACTTTCTCGTACTACATCTCGGCAAGGTACCGCGTGGGCGGAATACCGCAGTGGCTTAGTGAATATTTTGGCGGCGCTCTGCCGAGACGCCGCTACGGCGGGCTTACGCCTTCACCAGGGTCAGCACGGCTTCGAGGGCGCTTTCGATTTTGACCAGTTGCATCGCGCCATTGCGGGGCTTGATCTCAACTTCGCCCTTGGCCAGCGATTTTTCGCCAAGGCCGATGCGGATGGGAAAGCCTACCAGTTCGGAATCTTTGAACTTCACACCGGGGCGTTCGTCGCGGTCATCGAAGATCACGTCCACACCCTTGGCGGTGAGTTCAGCGTAGAGTTTTTCTGCCAGCTTCATGGGCTCGCTGTCCGGCACCACACTGAGCGGCGTAATACACACTTGATACGGAGCGACACTCAGCGGCCAAACGATGCCGTCTTTGTCGTTCCCCTGCTCGATCACGGCTTGCAAAGTGCGCGTGACGCCGATGCCGTAACAGCCCATCACCGCAGGCTGGCGCGAGCCATCGGCGGCAAGGAAGGTGGCGTTCAGCTTTTCGCTGTATTTCGTACCAAGCTTGAAGACGTGGCCGACTTCGATCGCCCGGCGAATCTTCAACGGCTTGGCGCATTTGACGCAAGGTTCGCCGGCGGAAACGGTGCGGAGATCGTGCCAGGCGGTGACTTTGATATCGCGCGCGAGGGAGACGTTCTTGAAATGGAAGCCATCTTCGTTCGCGCCCGTGGTCATGTCGTTCGCGCCTTGCAAACGATCGTCGGCGTAGACTTTGACATCCGCCGGAACGTTCACGACAGCGCCGAGCGAACCGGGCTTGGCGCCGAGCGTGGCAAAGCATTCTTCGGGCGTCGCGGGACGGACAGCCACGGCACCGGTGCGGGCCATGAGCTTGGTTTCGTTCAACTGATCGTCACCACGGATGAGGATCAAAATGGTTTTGGAATCGGCGATATAGACCAAAGTCTTGATCTGGCGGTTGGCCGCCACTTTGTAAGGTTCCTTGCTCAGCGCTTCGATAGTCACGATGCCGGGCGTGGCAAACTTTTCAATGGTCGGGCCGACTTCACGCGCCGCGGTCTTGGGGATGCCGCTGGTCGCTTTTTCGATATTGGCGGCGTAGCCACAGCCTTCGCAGTAGGCCACGTCATTCTCGCCGGTTTCAGCGGGGACCATGAATTCGTGCGAGTAGTTGCCGCCGATGACGCCGGTATCAGCTTCGACAGGGAACGCCTGCAGACCGCAACGCGCAAAAATGCGGGTGTAGGCATCATACATCTTCTTGTAGGCCGCCATGGCGTTTTCATCCGTGGTGTCGAAGGAATAGGCATCCTTCATGATGAATTCCTTGGCGCGCATCAGGCCGAAGCGCGGACGGATCTCATCGCGAAATTTGGTGCTGACCTGGTAGAAATTTTTCGGCAACTGGCGGTAGGAATTGATTTCCCCGGCGGCGAGGGTGGTGATGACCTCCTCGGCAGTCGGGCTCAGGAACCATTCACGGTTCGAGCCGTCCTTGACCTTGAACAGCACGTTGCTGGCGGTCTCCGCGCGGCCGCTCTGCTCCCAGATTTCCTTGGGCTGGAGCGCAGGCATGAGGACCTCGACGGCCCCGGCGCGATCCATTTCTTCGCGGATGATATTCTCGACCTTGCGCAAGGTACGCAGGCCGAGCGGGAGAAAGGTGTAAACGCCACCCGCGAGTTTGCGGATAAGGCCGGCGCGCAATAACAGTTTATGGGAGGCGATCTCCGCGTCAGACGGGGCTTCGCGGAGGGTCGGAATCAATGTCTGTGTCCACTTCATGTGACGGAAAGTTTAACAACAAAGGAACCAAGGAACGAAGAATTTATTTTGCGCCGGTGGCTGGCGCGTATGCGGTCAAGGGGCACGAATAAAGGGTGTCAAAGGCAGTATTTTTCCAAATGCCGCTTGTAATCTTCAAGGGCGCGCGGGACGTCGGGATTTTTGTAGATATCGAAAATCCCGAAATCAGGAAGAATGTCATAGCCACAGAATTTGTAGTTGGAAGTGATATGGAGAAAGATATCGGAGGTGCTTTTGCCGCCGAACAAAATGCTGTTGGGATTATTGTAGGTCTCTCGGGGAGCATTCCATGTCGCGGAGATCATGAACTTCCTTCCCTGCATTTTTCCGCCCGAGCCATACTGTCGGCTGGGGTCTTGCCGCGTGCGACCATCGCCTTCGAGCAATGCTTTCGTGGATAATCCGACATTAAATACCTCGTCGGCGTATTTTTTATAAATCCATGGTGCGCCAAACCAATTCACCGGCATCTGCAAGATGACCACGTCGGCAGCCACGTGTTTTTCGACTTCTTCCTCAGGTTTGTATCCCCGCTCGACAAAAGTCTCGTCCACCAGGTGCCCGCGCTCGGCGAAAAAGCCTTTCGCGAGATCCATGAAAGTGAGGTTCAGCTTGCCCTCCGACCATCCGGGATAAGTAAGGTGGGTATTGATGATCAGTATATTCATTCCGCAGGCTAAAGTTTAACAACAAAGGAACGAAGAGACGAAGAATTTAATTTTTGCAAGCTAAAGCCTAAACATCGGTCATTTGACCGTGTTATTCAGCGGTGCCAGGCCTTGGATACGCACTTCCAATTTATCCCCGCTTTGAATCGGGCCGACGCCGCTGGGAGTGCCGGTCAGAATCACGTCCCCGGGAAGCAGGGTCATGTTGGTGGAGATGAAGCTGACGATTTCAGCGGGCTTGAAAATGAGCTGGCTGGTGTTCGAATTCTGGCGGAGCTGGCCGTTCTGGAATTGCTGGATGTTCAGATGATTGGGGTCGATCTGCGTTTCCACATAGGGCCCGAGCGGCGTGAAGGTATCAAATGACTTGCAGCGCGCCCATTGCGACTCGCTTTTTTGGATGGTCCGGTCACTGATGTCCTGGGAGGCAGTGTAGCCAAAAATATAGCGCGCCGCCTGCTTGGCGGTGACATTGCGGATTTTCCGGCCGATGACGATGGCGAGTTCCGCCTCGAAGTCGGTGCGATGTTCGCGGAAAGGAATCTCGATCTTGCCGCCATCCGGCAAAAGCGAGGTCGTGGCCTTGAACCAGATGAGCGGTTCTTTCGGGAGTTCACGGTTCATCTCTCGCGCGTGGTCGAGATAATTGATGCCGACGGCGATGATCTTGGACGGCACGACCGGGACCAAGGTTTTCACACCTTTGCGCGGCATGGGTTTACGGTCGAAGGAAGGCGAGCCGAAGACATCGCCCCGGACACGGAACAGTTCGCCATCCACGACCTTGGCGTGAAAAATCTCCTCGTCTTTTTGGAAACGTCCGATAGCAGCCATAAACGCGGCCAGCCTAGAACTGCCGCGCATCCGCTGCAAGACTAAAGCCACTGCGCCGCTTGCCGAAAAGGAATTATGCCATTACATTAGTGGCGTGAATCACCTGACAGGCCAGGAACGGTTTGTGATAATTATTGTCCTGGTTTTGCTGGTGACCGGCGGGGTGGTGAAGCATTATCGCAGCATGCACCCGGCCACGGCGATGATTCAGACGGCCAAGCCTTGATATGCAAGAAGTCAATTTTGATGAAGTTCTAGACCGCATCCTGGCGGAAAATCCGCGTTATGCGCGGGACGCGTATCATTTCTTGCGCGAGGCGCTTGATTTCACTCAGAAGCTCATCAGCAAGGAAAACAAGGGCAAGGTCCGCCACGTCACCGGCCAAGAATTACTCGACGGCATCCGGCAACATGCGCTCCTGCAATTCGGCCCGATGACGGTGACCGTGTTCGAAGAATGGGGCATCCACAATTGCAAAGATTTTGGCGAGATGGTCTTCAACATGGTGGAAAGCGGGCTGCTGGCAAAAACCGATAAAGATTCGCGAGACGATTTCCAGGACGGCTACGATTTTGTAGAGGCGTTCGAAAAACCTTTCTGGCCGGAAAGCCGGGTGAAAGCGGAAGCGAAAAAAGCCTTCAAGCCGAAAGCTTCCAGCGGAATCTGATCCGCCATCGATAGCAGATCAGTACACCTTCCGCAGATTCGAGGGCAGGATGCCCAATTCATCACGATACTTGGCCACGGTGCGGCGAGCGATGGTGATGCCCTTGTCCGTGAGCATCTTCACCACTTCCTGATCGGACAATGGCTTGGAAGTGTTCTCGTTCTTGAAGATCTCGGCGATCATGTCCTTCACGCTGGTGTTGGACACATCCTGGCCGCTGCTGCTTTGCAGGCCGGCGGTGAAGAAAAATTTCATCTCGTACACGCCCTGCGGGGTGTCGATGTATTTGCCGGAAACGGCGCGGCTGACAGTGGTCTCGTGGACACCGACGACTTCGGCGACCTGCGCCATCGTCATGGGCTTGAGGAAGGCGATGCCCTTGTCCATGAATTCACGCTGACGCTTCACGATCTCGCGGCCGATGTTGCAGATGGTCGTCTGCCGTTGGTGCAAACTTTTGATGAGAAATTTGCCGGCACGAATCTTTTCGCGGATGTAATTTTTGACCTCGGCATTGTTTTCGCCGGCGGACATGAGGTCTTTGTAGACGTTGCTGATGCGAAGGTGCGGAATCTGTTCGTCGTTGGTGGTGACGGTGTAGTCTTCGCCACTCTTCACCACGAAAACTTCCGGCGCCACATATTGTTCGACGTTGGAAAGGAAGGCGCGGCCGGGGCGCGGATCGAGGCGACCAATACGGGCGAGCGCTTCTTGCACGTCGTCGAGAGACTGGTTGGTGCCACGAGCGATCTCGGGGATACGGCGTTTGCCGAGGGCATCCATGAAGTCACGGATGATGCGGTACTCCAAAGTGTCGTCCAAGCGGGCGCGCTCCAGTTGGAGCATGAGGCATTCGCGCAGATCGCGAGCACCAACGCCGATGGGTTCAAATCCTTGGATCACTTTCAGAACGGACAAAATCTTTTCGGGCGGGAGGCTGGTGGAAGCGGCGAGTTCATCAATGGTCACGTTCAGGTAACCGTAATCATCAATGTTGCCGATCAGCAGTTCAGCAATCCCCTGCTCTTCGTCACTCAAGTCGGTATCGCGCACTTGTTCGACAAGATGTTGCGAGAGCGACGTCTCGGCTGTGAGCGAATCGAACATGAACTGCCGCTTTTCCTCGTCCTCAGTGGTGGAACGGATGGGCGAGCTGGCCTGGGAAAAATGATCGCGCCAGTCCTGATCGAGTTGTACCAACTTGTCAAACTCCGCTTGAAAATCATCGACCGGCTCGGCGGGTTCCTTGTCCGACGAAGTGTCCGGCGTATCAAACTTCACGTCATCCGGCGGTTCGGCGAGATCGGCGGCGGGCGCTTCACCATCTTCGGAGGAAGAAGTTTTCTCGCGGAGATCGGCGTCTGAATCCATCACTTCCTCGAGGACGGGGTTCTGCTCGAGTTCCGCGGCGACGAGCGCCTTGAGTTCCAAGGTGGGAGCCTGGAGCAAGGCGAGCGACTGCTGCAACTGCGGTGCGAGCACCAACGATTGCGACAGGCGTTGTGACAATTGCATTCCGAATGCCATTGGGGAACAGATTAATCAAAATTTTAAGAATCACAAGCAGCTTCTTGGCATGAATCCCGCTTTGCGGTTTTGCCCAGAACTAAAACTGGATTTTTTTGCATTTCGGGAGCATTCTTTTTTTATGAAACTGATTCTCTCCACGCACAATGTGACTCTCACCAAGGCCATTGAAGACCATGTCCTTGCGAGACTGGACAAGCTGGAACACCTCGACCGCTGGACGGTAGACGCCCGCGTGACCCTGGAACGCGACCGCACCAAGGTGCCGGAAAAGCAATTCAGTTGCTCGATGCGCATCACCATGCGCGGACCCGACCTGTTCGCCGAAGATCGCGAAAGCGACCTCTACGCGGCGATCGATTGCGTGACCAAAAAAATCGAACAACAGATCCGCAAACGCCACAGCAAGCGTAAAGCGGCGAAGCACAAGGTCGCCGCCCGCACCAAACGCACACGCCAGGAAGCAGTCTTGGAATGATCCTGCGGGCGAAAATCATCCTTCCTGTCACCGCGCCGCCCATCGAGGACGGCGCGGTTTTCATTGACGGGAACAAAATCCGCGCTGTCGCAGCCTGGAAAAATCTCCGGCCGCACACGCTTGCCAAAGTCACCGACCTCGGCGAAGTCATCCTGCTGCCTGGCCTCGTCAACGCACATTGCCATCTGGACTACACCGACATGGCGGGTGAGTTGCCGGCACCAAAAACATTCACCGACTGGATCGGCGCCATAACGGCGCACAAGACTGGTTGGAGCTATTCCGATTACGCACGTTCCTGGCTGCGCGGAGCTCATCAACTGGTGAAAACTGGCACGACCACCGTGGCGGATATCGAGGCCATGCCGGACTTGTTGCCGGAAGTCTGGGACGCGACGCCGCTGCGGATCTTTTCCTTTCTGGAGATGACCGGCATCAAATCGCGCCGTCAGCCGAAGGACATCTTGCGCGAAGCGGTACAGAAAATTGATTCGCTCCGCCATCCGCGTCACCGGGCCATGCTGTCGCCGCATGCTCCTTACTCCACTTTGCCCGAGTTACTCAAGCTCACGGCCACGATCGCGCACCGGCGGAACTGGCGCGTGAGCACGCACATCGCGGAATCGGAACAAGAATTCGAGATGTTCCAGAACGGGCGCGGCACGATGCACCACTGGCTGGCGCGCAACGAGCGCGACAACTCCGACTGCGGCCTCGGATCGCCGGTCGCGCACTATGCCCGTCACCGGTTGCTCGGGGAAAATGTGCTGGCCGTGCATGTGAATTATCTGGCGCGCGGTGATGCCACGTTGCTAGCCAAGCGCAAAACTCACGTCGTCCACTGCCCGCGCAGCCACGACTATTTTAAACATACCAAGTTTGAGCGCGAACGACTTGCCAATGCCGGGGTTAACCTTTGCCTTGGCACTGACAGCCTCGCTACGACCCGCAAGATCGGGAAACAGAAACCTGAACTCGACATGTTCGCCGAGATGCGCCTGCTGGCAGACCGCGATCAAACGGTTTCGGCGGAAGAGATCTTGAAGATGGCCACCTGCAATGGCGCGCGCGCCCTCGGTCTCGCAGGGAAAATCGGCGAAGTCTCCAAGAACAGCATGGCCGACCTCATCGCCCTGCCCTGTCCGGAAAAATTAAAAGATATCCACGAAGCCGTCCTCGCCCACACTGGCAACGTAAGCGCCAGCCTGATTGAAGGACGCTGGGCGGTTCCCCCGCAGATTTGAAAGCACGGGTAATACCCTCATTTGCATTGCGGAGCGCGGCCTTCAGGCCGCTTCAGCGTGTCTTGGCCTGGTTGCCCTGAAGCGGCATAAATGCCGCGCCCCGGAAATGAGGCACTACCAAGCTGCGCGACTTCTTTTCATCCGGGCTGTTTTGTGTTTATCTGTGGCTGCAAATGCACCCGTTTGATGACGAACTGAACCGCCGCCTGGCCGAGTTGCGCGAACAAGACCTATTCCGCGAACTGCATCCGGTGCATTCCGCCCAGGGTTCGCGGATCAAGATCGATGGTAAAAATTTCCTGAATTTTTCTTCCAACGATTATCTTGGCCTCGCCGATCACCCGGCGCTGAAGGAGGCCGCCATCAAAGCTGTGGAAAAATTTGGGGCGGGTGCGGGGGCATCGAGGCTGGTCTGCGGGTCGCTGACGCCGTTTCACGAATTGGAAGAAGCCCTGGCCGCCTTCAAGAAAACCGAGGCAGCACTTACTTTCGCCACCGGTTATGCGGCTGCGATGGGTACTATCACCGCGCTGGTCGGCAAGGAAGATGTGGTCATTTTGGACAAGCTGGTTCATGCCAGCATCGTGGACGCGGCGAAATTGTCCGGGGCCAAATTACGCATCTTTGACCATAACGACCTGGACGATCTTAAAAAAATCCTGACGTGGGCGGGCAAGTTCAGGGCGGAAAATGGAAAGCGAAAGACGCAAATCCTCATCGTGACGGAATCCATCTTTTCCATGGATGGCGATGCCGCACCGCTTAGAGAAATTATCGAACTAAAGAATAAGCATGGAGCGTGGTTGATGGTGGATGAGGCCCATGCGACAGGCATCATCGGGCGGGGTGGACGCGGGCTGGTGGATAAACTGGGGCTCGGCGATCAGGTTGAAGTGCAGATGGGTACGCTCGGCAAGGCCTTGGGTGCGTCCGGCGGGTATATCTGCGGCAAACGTGCGCTGATCGATTTTTTGGTGAACCGCGCGCGCAGTTTTATTTTCAGCACCGCGCCGGTTCCGGCGGCCGCGGCGGCTGCAACCGCTGGAATCTCGCTGGCACAATCGGCGGAGGGTGAAACCCGCCGCAAGAAATTGTTTACCCACATTGCCGGGTTGAATTCAAAACTCAAACACCCGGACATGGGCCTTCACGGCGCCATCATCCCTCTGATCTTTGGAGATGAAACGGCAGCCATCGCCGCGATGGGTAAATTGCGCGAGTCGGGAATTTTTGTGCCGGCCATCCGTTACCCGAGCGTGGCGCGCGGCGCGGCGCGGTTGCGGATCACGGTCACGGCGGCGCACAGCGCCGATGATATGGCGAAACTGTGCACCGCATTATCCGAACTGCACCGCGCCAAGGCCTAAAACCAGGCTGATACTTGAGGGATTATTTCTCTCCGAGCAGTTCTTTCACCTTCGGCTCCATGGCGTCGGCCCAAACTTTGTAGCCTGCTTCGCCAGGATGCAACGCGTCGCGCATCATGCCGACCGTGATGCTGCCGTCGTTCTCGATGAACTTGGAGCCGATATCGAGGAAGAAAATGTGCTGACCATCGTCCAGGCGTTCGAGCGCCTGATTGACCTGAAGAATCTTGCCGCGTTGCGCGTTAAAGGCCTTGCCACGCGGGAAAATGCCGAGCAACAAGACTTTGGTTTCCGGCTGGCGCGAACGAATCTGGTTCACGATGGCGGTCACGCCGTCCAAGATGTCGTTCTCCGAGTTATCGTCTTTGTTGGAATTATTGGTGCCGATCATGACAATGGCCACCTTGGCTTTGATGCCATCAAGCTGGCCCTGTTCGAAGCGCCAGAGGACGTGCTGGGTACGGTCGCCGCTCACGCCGAAGTTGATGGATTTGCGTTTGCCGTAGAATTCCTGCCAGACGTTTTTGCCGCCGCCTTCCCAGCCTTGCGTGATGGAGTCGCCGATGAATTCAAGGTCGTAGCTACCGGGAGCGTCTTTGGCGCGCTGCAACACCTGGGATTGGCGATTGGTGATCGCGCCGGTGCGCGGCACGGGAATGATGGCGGTGTTCTGGCTATTATGGGTGCTTTACTTCATCGGCGCCGGTGCCGGCTTGATGGTCATCAGCAGCGTGAGCGGCATGGCCAAGAAAACCATGGGCAGCCAGGCCTTTATCGCCGTCGCTGTCATGGCCATCGGCAACGCCGGTGGTCGCATCATCGCCGGCGTCTTATCCGACAAGATTGGCCGCCGCTGGACCTTGTTCCTCGTGCTGGCGGTCCAAGCCGTGCTGATGTTTGTCGCCATCCCCGTGACCGCCTCCACCGATGGCGCGAAATACATCATCGTGCTCGTCGCGACCTTTATCGGTTTCAATTACGGTGCGAACCTTTCGTTGTTCCCATCGTTCGCCAAAGATTTATGGGGTCTGAAAAATTTCGGGATGAACTACGGCGTCCTGTTCACCGCCTGGGGCGTGGGCGGATTCGCCCTGAGCCGCCTGCAGGCGATGTTATTCGAACAAAGCAAAGACGCTTTGGGCCATGGCAACTACGCCTCGTCCTTCATTACCGCCGGTGTGCTCTTGCTCATCGGTGCCGCCCTGACATTCCTGATCAAACCCGCGGAGAAAAACATTTGAAACCGTCAGTTTATTGACTTCGTCCAAACCAATGTTC
>Ga0206963_10186_pt1 | contig 20657 bp, 26 predicted proteins | sample Alteio_BWOrgHeat_28_FD_152958 | JGI IMG/M metagenome (GOLD analysis project Ga0206963, IMG submission 152958) | Enriched cells from forest soil in Barre Woods Harvard Forest LTER site, Petersham, Massachusetts, United States -... | ecosystem: Environmental > Terrestrial > Soil > Temperate forest >... | reverse complement strand
TGGACCGTAGTGCCAGAAAATCCGGTATGCGGCAGATGTCTGATTTTCTGCGTAGGCCTCAAAAATTTCCTCGCCATTAAATCCGCGGAGAGAGGAGTACTTGTGAGTGTTTAGACCTTGGTGACGGGGATTGGTTTCGAGAAAGGCGAGAGCCTTGCGAACGGCCTTTAGACGCTTTTGGAGTCCCTTGTCTTTCTCAAGCGCCTTGAGTTGTGATTCGGCTTCATCGGTGAAAAGTAACTTGAAAGCCATTTCCGGATTCTACTCGTTGTCATCTTTCAGGTGCTTTGAAAAAGAACCCAGTGATTTGGTTTTTCCCTTAGAGGATTGCTTCAGGCCCTTCTCTACGCTGGCGAGAGCCTCTTTATTCTTAAAAAGCCACGCCTCACGCGCTGGCAGTTCGACCAAAGGCTCTAGTAGAATGGTACCATCAGCCGATTCCTTGAGTGTATAGCCGCTGAATTCCCTGGCCAGCTTGCCAAGGGTAATTCGCCCTTTGCTGTCGGGTCTTACCGTCTTCATCTTTTGATATGCCGGGTCTGCCATAGCTTCTTTCCTCACCTAGCCATTATCGCCAAAAGTGGGAATTTAATCAAGTGGGAATTCCCACCAGGCGTCCAAGATCTAGTAACATGAAGTATTTCAATCGTTTGATGCTCGGCCAGTCCAGGGCGAGAGCATTTGTAATCGCGTTTTCAGGCCTTCATTCACTCTCGGAATATACATGTTATATCAAATGGTTGGCATGTAGGCATTGATTCACGCGGCGCATTTCTGGTAAGTACCGCATCTCAATGAAAACCCTTGCGACCGTTGTCCCTATCTTGAAAAAACTCCCTCTGATTTTGCCTTTTGTTGCGCTTACATGGAACGCCGTTGCGCTCTCGAGTGACTATAAGAAAACCTGTGCAGCCCTCATCGCTCTTCGCTCCGCTGATAAGCCCGAGCCGGAAAACTGTAAAACGTTCCCTGCAGCGAATCGAACGCGAACAACTTTTGAAGGTGAAAGCCCTGAGCCGTTTTATTGCGGGCGCAGACCATTCACTTTTTTCTGCCTGGGATGAAATCGCTGGAACCGTAACAACTCTGATTCGAGCAGCCCGCAAAGATACAACAGTTCCCGAAGCGAATTTTGATGAAGCTTTGAAAATACTGTCTGGCCCGGCGAATAGAGACCTACTCGCACGCATCTCGCAAGAAATCGAACAAGAGGCTCTGGACAGTGAAGAGGGGGATGATTTTACACTGCACCTTTGGCTTCATTTCTTGGGCCCCGTACACGAAATAAGCTGGCCAGCATTACAGCGCCTTCACCGTCTGTTAAGTACTCAGTACCTATTGAGTAAACTTCTCATGGATTATCGTAAATACGAGGGAAGTATTTCCGTAACACTCAGATTGGTTCGGTTGAAAGGGACTTCAACCGGATAGTCTTTCCCTCCTACGGTCACTTGGTGCGTCACCATCACATTCAACTCACCCAGAATTTCTTGGCAGAACGACGCGGGTAAATCGGGTTTCTCACTTCCGAGAGCGATGAATCCTAGTGAAAATAAGGAGATTAAGAGAATAGAAACACGCGAACGCACCGAGACCTCACACCAAAGAATGAATTTACTGAACAGAACATCTCTCCATCTCGATTTTCCTCAGAAATTTTTCCTAGGCAGCCTTATTCAGTGCATGAACAATTCGCGCGACATTTTCTAATGTCGGATTCCCGCTAGGCGAAAGCATTCTAAAAAGGGTGCGCTTCGGAATCTTGGCTTTCTCCGAGAATTTTTCTTTGTTGGTAACGCTTAAATGCGCTCCTAAGATCTCTTTGAAGGCGTCCGCATCGCCATCTTTAAGAGCTTGAATAAGTGCCTGGCTTACAAATTCAACATCCTCCAACTCTTTCGAGGAATCGTGAGAAAGAAGCCGAGTACCCTTCTTAAGTTTGGTCTCCGGAATATTTTCGAAGGAGAAGCCTCGCTTGCCGGATGTCTTTCGTTTGCCCATTTTTATTTCCTCCTAATACCAAAAGTACAAGGGAGCCAAATGAGTCCCTGATACGTGCAAAATAAACTCTCCGTCCGCTTTTCCAGCGAAGTTCCGCGAGTCCATCGCCTAGGTCTTTCGCATCTCCGAAGTAACCGTCGGTTTCGATCTTCAATATCCGAGCATCTACTTGAGCTCGGCCCTTTGTATCGAGATCTTCGAACCACTCAACAAACTCGGTTAGTCGTGTGGTTCTGAATTTCACCTTTCTATAGTGCCATATATGGCACTATAAATCAATCACGACGAAGACAAATTTCCCCACACACCTGCCACGCACCAAATTCAAAAGTGCAGCCAAATTTCTGTTTAGATCCAGGAAGATACGTTTTGAGGGTTGGGGGTTCCGTCGACAAACCCATTTTTTAATTTATTTAATAATTACAACAACTTAAATGGAGGGGGGGGATCGAACCCCCGTCTGACGAAATAAATTAACCAGTAAAATCAACCGTCACATGATTCTATCGACGATAAACGAGTAGTTATCCTTAAGCGTAAGTGATCATCGTTAAGCAGCTCTCGCCATTGTTCCCACGCACCTGCCCCACACCAAAGTTTGATTCCCACGAATGCTCTACTTCATCATGGATCTGAACATTCCGTGCTCTCAAGTTTTGACGTAGGGCCTGGTAATCTGATGCGGGTGCGCGGAAGGCGCTCACACGACCGTCCCAAAGAACGCCGGGAATGGATTCTAGCCAGGAGCTGTCTCCTTTAGGGCGAAGTAGAATCGTTCCCCGATCGAAGCTTAGATTAATTCGGCGTACTTCGGCGGACTTAGATTTTGCGCTTATATCAATCGGGATCTCTGAATTCTCAATCGTGCGTGCCATTGTGTTTCCGTTTCTTGAACCGGAATAGAACAATGGTCGACCGGCGGCAATGGACATAGGGGAGCATCAGAAGCGAATAATCTGGGGATTAACCGGAGAGCAGAAATAACATTTATATTAGCTATGTAATTCATGTACTTACTAACTATTAGTGCATGAATTTTAAATAAATATATTGATGAGATCAGCCGATATAGCTATAATGAGAAGTGAGGTCGCTATGACTACGCTCCAACAATTTAGACTGCATCTAAAGCCCGGAAAGGTTTACCGCAGGGATGAACTCCAAGTCTTTTCCCCGAGCGTAGATCGTGTGCTCAAGACTCTTCTAGACGATCGGTTATTGGAAAAAGCCGGGGCAGGACTCTACTACCGTCCCAAAAAAAGTGTCTTCGGACCTACTCCTCCTGACGAACATGAACTAGTGGAAGCTTTCCTTAAAGATAGGGATTACCTGCTTGTTTCGCCAAATCTCTACAACAGCTTAGGCGTGGGAACCACGCAGCTTTACAACACTACGGTAGTCTACAATCGAAAACGACATGGCCAATTTACCTTATCCGGAAAACGATTCGATTTCCGAATGAAGCCTCGTTTCCCAAAGACCCTGTCGGAAGAGTTTTTGCTCGTCGATCTTATGAATAACTTAGGCTCCCTATCCGAAGACAGGGAACTCGTATCTGAAAGCGTGAAGCGACGAGTAGGCAGCTTAAATCGGGATCAGCTTTTAAAAACGGCTCGGACCTATGGAAAAGTGGGCACGAGACGATTCTTCGAGAAACTACTCACCAAATGAGCGCCTCTTCTTTTCTTCACGAGCACAAACAATTCAAAGACCTTCTTGAGATTCTCTCGAAGGACTTGAGCATTCAACCGCAGCTCGTGGAGAAGGACTACTGGCTAATGCATTGCCTGTACGGCCTTCAGGCGTTGAAATTCGGAATCGAACTTAAGGGTGGAACGTCCCTCTCGAAGGGCTTTCAAGTTATTGACCGTTTTTCAGAAGACATCGACATCAAGATTGATCCTCCTTCACACCTCGACGTGAAGACAGGTTCGAATCATGATAAAAAAATCCATATTGAATCCAGGCGAACATTTTTTGACTGGTTGACGGAGAATATTAAAATCCCAGGAATTGTTTCAGTCGAGCGTGATACCGAATTTGACGACAGCGAACAAATGAGGGGCGCAGGTATTCGCCTTCGATATGAGAGCCACTACGACCCGATACCAAAATTAAAAGCGGGCATCTTACTTGAGGTGGGTTTTGATCGCACCGCCCCGAATGAGAAACTTACTATTTCCTCCTGGGCATTCGACAAAGCATCCATTGCGAAGGTTCCCATTCAGGATAACCGGGCGGTTGCGGTACCTTGCTACTCACCTCAATACACGTTCGTGGAAAAGCTTCAGGCCATTTCGACCAAGTATCGCCAGCAGCAAGAGAAAGGAAAGGCCTTTCCACCAAATTTCCTTCGGCACTATTATGATATTTACCAGCTGTTGGATTTGGAGGCGGTCCAAAAATTCATCGGAACGCCTGAATATCATGAGTACAAGAACAAGCGGTTTCGCGGAGCGGACAATCGGGACATTCCGACTAATGACGCATTCACTTTAAGGGACGCGACGGTGCGGTCCCTATATCAAACGGAATATCAAAAGAGCGCAGATCTTTACTACAAAGGCCAAGTGCCGTTCTCCGAAATCCTTGGGCGCATCCAAAAAAATATTAGCAGGCTTTAGATACATTTTGAAAAGTCTCTATACGACGCGCCTGAGATACCTCGGTTCCAGCCGGTTTCGATAGCTTTGCCACTTCCGCTCGATGGAAGTGTGTCCCATCCATGCCGAAACTTCTTCGAGGCGAAACCCTTGATTGAGCATTAAATCGGTAAATCCCTTTCTACCGCCATATAAGCCAACCCGGTGGGGGCCAAAAACAATAATAAAATCACGGCTACGGAGACTTTATCGACGATAAACCAGTGAGATTCTTTAAGCGTCAGTGAGCATCGTTAAGCGCTCTTCTCCATCTCCATCCCTCTCTTTTCACGCTCCGCAGGGCAATCCGTCTCAGGTTTTGAAAAGCGCTACGTACCTATCAAGAATCGCCTTTGAGTGAGGGGCTAAATTCTTGCCATAAACAAGATAGTAATGGAGATTTGGGTACCGAGATCCCGCAGGACAAAAGGAGAGTTTGCCGATTTCTTCAGGGGTGAAAACATCTATTTCCCGATCGGAAATTCCTGCACCAGATAGGATGAGGTCTTTAGCGGTAGCGGGACTATCCGCAATAAAGCCAAGTTCGGCTTCGGTCTCCAGTGCTTTAGTCCAATCGTGTTGAGGCTTTGGCAGTCTTATCCAAGTTTCTTTCATAAGATCTTCGTAGCGATGAACTTGTTCAATATGGGAATACTTCTCCCTTAAACCGACCACACCACAGGGAATTTTCCTGAGGGGGATTAGTCTTCGTACGTTCGGTTCATCCGTCCACCCGATTATTCCAAAATCGAGTTTAGAGTCTTCGACTGCGTTCAATATCTCGTAAGAATAGCGCAAAAAGAACTGGGAGCTTTCTAGTGCGCCTGCATTTATCTGAGGTCGGACATATTTGAAATAGAATGGACCGACGACTCCAATTTTGACGCTTGGTACGGGATTCTCCATGTTACGAAGAACATCTTGATATCCGGCACGACACTTCTTGGCGTAGCGATAGAGCTGGAGCCCTTCCGAGGTGGGCTTCACTCCTTTCTTGGAGCGAATCAATAGAGAAGAACCGAACTCCTCTTCCAGCTTTTTTATCGCCGCCGTCAGGGCTGGCTGCGAAATGTACGACCGCTTAGCCGCATCGGTAATGCTTTCCGACTCTACACACTCGATGAAGTAATTCAGGTTGTGGGGAAGTGGTGAAAAACTGCCAAAGATTTGGGGCTTTTGCTTATACATAACCAACCATTATGGGTAACCAAAAATTTAATCGATTTTACTTATGTCACAAAGCGTCATAAAAGACAACCGTCGGCATTGCCGATAAGGAAATTTATTAGGTATTTCAATGATTTATATTTTACTGCTGATGGCTTTACTTTCCCCCACGTCCACCTTTGCTTTTCCACCCAGTTACCTGCGCAAAGATTGCAGCCTACTGGTTTCATTGGCAGGAACAAGAGGGCAATGGAAAGGCGCAGACGTTACGGACGTAATGCTGAAAGGGAACCGGTATCCGCATGACGAATGGGGAGTTCGCTTCGCTCTAGTGGCCACCTACTTGTCGAAGCCAATGGGGGCCATGGACTTATTGAAACAGACGTCCGCCGAAGAGGACCGGCAGGTAGCGCGAGAGTTGGAGGAAATTAGAAAACGCTACCCACATTGGCATCCGAATGCGCCAACGCCGCCACAGGTTTTCTTTAACGTTCGCTATTCCGCTTTGGATACGATTTCCAGACTAGCCACTAATTTAGGCGCCACGTTGCCCGACAGGATTGGAATTACGGGGATGTTTGCACTAGCTGAATCGCTGGACCAAATCTTCATCGATAGGGAGACCGAAGAAATTGCCAGAAGAATGTATGTAATGGGATCGGTTATCGAGCAAAGTCTAAATTGCCCGGAGGTGAAGAAATTGGAAATGGAGTGCGAAAGATCATTACGTGATTCGGGTAGTACAGAAATATCTCCAGTGGAGCGGAGGGCAGTTAGAAACCTAGACTTGGAGATTCGGAAGCAGATTGAACGACGTTTCAGGTTGCTTGTGCCGGATGTTCACATTTTGGATTGGGAGGAATTGCTTCTGTAACCTTGGAAGAGAAAAACATGATCTTATGCCACCATTTTTTTCGCATCCACTTCGACCGACGGGCCGCCTTCGGCACGTTCCTTCTCTAGTTCGGCATAGAGTTTTGCTATTTCCGTAGGTTTGGAAACAAGCTTGGAGAGAACAAATAACCGCAGATCCTTCTCTGTTGTCCAAGCCATTGAAGTGGTCTTATTGCCCGTCTTTTCCCACTTAATGACGGCAACGTGAGTGACGCAGAAACGTTGGGCAAATGCTTGCAAGGTCATTTCAAGCTGCTGACGGATGAAACGAACTTCGGCGCCAGTGAGACGTGCTGGCTTGTGGCACAGCGCCAGGAGTACCACCTTGGCGAACTCGTTGTAGTTGATTTCCGGGGTCCATGCTCCGCGGACCTTGATCATGGGTACATTCCAAAGCCGGACCTTGAACCCAAAACCCGCATCGATAAACTGCTTTTGAATTTTCCGCTCCATAACCATCCTTTTAAGTCGTGCTCAAATCGATCGCAGTGATGATGAGCATGTTTTTCTCATCGAACGAAACAATGATCCTCAAAGCCCGCACGTCGATCGTCTTGCCGCGTATGGAATAGCTCCAGGCGTTATAGACCTCCTCGAACTTATCTTTCCGCTTCTCGTGGTACCCATTCAAAAGTGCATGGAGATATTCGGGGCGGGTAACGTTTCTCTCGGCCTGCCTCTGTGTGGCGTGCCGAGTATCAAGATACCTGCCTTCCTCAATGCACTTCCGGATAGTCTCCATCAAGTTGATAATCTTGGGTGGCCTATCCATTTGCAGATTGTAACTGAGTTACATTTTAAATTCAAGGCACTGCTGAAATCATTCGCGCTCTTTTCACGCTCCAGAGCAAGGAACAACACAAAATGTCCTTTTGGCTTCAGGGGTTTACGTTCTTGGGGTTGGGGGATTCGTCGATAGATTAAAAGCGGTATTTATGTAATAATTTCAATAACTTAAATGGAGGTGTGGGGAATCGAAAACCCGTTCCGCCCGCCAAAAACAATAACAAAATCATGGTTACTGAGACTTTGTCGACGATAAACCAATGCGATTCTTTAAGCGCCAGTGAGCATCGTTAAGAGGTCTTCTCCATCTCCATCCCTCTCTTTTCACGCTCCCAGCCATGCCCTATTTGGGAGATTTCTTCGGGACGAGGTTCATGCCGACGGTTTCATAGGCTTGGGCTACGAAGTCTCGGATCGAGAGCTATAACGAACACGACCAGTTCCAAAAGAGCCTTAAAGGAGGCACCAGTCCTTGCCGGGAACCCGACCAGAGTCGGTTATAAGCTGCTGTAATTATGTTATTTTTACCAGGTAATGAAGGGCAATAGCCCCCAGGAAACACGCGTTCCACTTGATCCATCTTTCGCAAAATGCTACAAACCCTGCCCCCATTAGGAGAGTTTAAATGGATTGTCTTTCCGGCCTCCTTATCGCACTCATTTGCCTTTTTGTCTCTGCGTCTCCCACGCACGCTGTTCAACACCCCCTAGGCAAACACTGTGCGGAAGTCGTCTTGGCGGCTGTCGATGGCCGAAGTGCGGCGCTGACCGAGGCTGAACTAGGCATCGTCGCGCCACTTCATCGCCGTATCATAGCTGCACCTGGGATAGTCTTTGGTTGGGAGAGCAGCATTGCCGAACTAGTAGAAGTTCGCGGATTTGAGAAGTTCGCTGCCTCTCGTTTCGAAACTTCTCAACAACGTGCGGACTTTCTTCTCCAACGATTGGCCGTCCTAAAGTATGTGGATCCTCACGACCAGAGCGAAAGGCCGCCTCAGGGAATTCAAACCATGGCGGGAAAGATCGTTACCGTCACAGAATCCCGGGAATCGGGACAGCTCTGGCTCACGCTCGCCCTTCCCCCATTGAGTGATGGTCAACCTAGGTACGAACGGGTCGCCTTTTACGACGAACTTCGTCTCTACACACGTCAAAGTCCGCAATGCCTAGGCGCAAAGCTGACCGACCAAGAAAGGAAAATCTTGGCAGCACTCCCGCAAGGACGCGTCGACGAAGAGGGGGAGTTTGTTGGCCGAAGTGGGATCGGTGCCGTCAACCAACCTCACGTCTGGAATTTGTCGTCTCGGCAGCAAGAGCTAAGAGACGAATTTGAAGAAGCGGCTTTTCTCGCCGGATGGATACGAACCGTTCCTGCCAGTGCAGTGCATTCTGCGCAGGCCCTGCAGAAATACCTACAAGGTAGGCTCATTGCCAGTCAGAATTTTCTCGAACATACGGGGGACCAAAAAAGGGAAAACGTGATCCGAGAGGCGTGGCAGGCAGGCTCTGAATACGACTCAAGCCTTCAAATCAAGCGCGGTAAAGTCATTGCAGTTTTCGCAGAGTTCGACAGTGTGAACGGCTTTTACCTTTACATCGATCTTCTCCACCCCGACGGGGGGATTAGCCATGTCAAAAACAGAATCGAGCATCTCTACGCTTACGACCCCGACTCTACGGAGGCTATCTCCCTTCTTTCGAGCGATCGAAAGAGGATCGAGCTCATCTCTTCGGAAAGGGTCGACTACCCTTTCCAACGGGATAGGTCGACGATGACCTACGGCGATCTCAATAATGAGCGTCGCAGCTCCCAAACCAAAGCCTTCACCGCTCTCGTCGAGAGAGTCGAAAGAGCCGGGCTTCCCTTCAGGTTCTACGACGCACTTCCGTATTATGCCCCACTTACGAAGTTAGAGAATAGACCGTTCGTGTACGCATTGGAATGTGAGCTTCTAGATGAACGCTACAACTACACGAGCTGTCGCGTGGTTTCGGGGCGGGTAGTGCAGGTGGAGCCTCATTGTTTATATTCTTTGCGTAGAGAGGGGTTGTTGACTGGCATCACCCTCCATGTGCAGACAGCAAATGGACTCGCCCGTATCAGCTACAACTGTTTACGTGACATGATGGAACGCGGAGAAAGACGAAAAGGCGACCCGCACGGATTGCCCATTTTGATCCTAGACGACTAAAGTGATGGCCTCGAGATCACGAACAGAAGTAGAGCTACTCTGAAACTAATTTGAATGTCTTTCTCATCGCCATTACGGCACCCCTCACACGCTTCAGAAATGGTCGACGCCTGGCTGTGGACTGTTTTGGGAAGTTCAATCGAAGAATGTTTAGGCCACCATTTTCTTCGCGTCCACTTCGACCGACGACCCGCTCTCCGAACGTTCCTTCTCCAAATCAGCATAGAGCTTTGCTATTTCCGTCGGTTTGGAAACAAGTTTGGAAAGAACAAATAGTCGTAGGTCTTTCTCTGTTGTCCAAGCCATTGACGTTGTCTTATTACCGGTCTTTTCCCACTTAATGACAGCAACGTGAGTAACGCAGAAACGTTCGGCAAATGCCTGCAAGGTCATCTCAAGCTGCTGGCGGATGAAGCGAACCTCGGCGCCGGTGAGGCGTGCTGGTTTGTGACACAGCGCCAGGAGCACCACCTTGGCGAACTCGTTGTAGTTGATCTCCGGTGTCCAGGCTCCGCGGACCTTGATCATGGGGACATTCCACAGCCGGACCTTGAAGCCAAATCCCTCATCAACAAACTGCTTTTGAATTTTTCGCTCCATAACCATCCTTTTAAGTCTTGCTCAAATCGATCGCTGTGATGATGAGCATGTTGTTCTCATCGAATGAAACAACAATCCTCAGTTCACGCGCATCGATCGTTTTGCCGCGAATGGAGTAGTTCCAGACGTCGTAGGCCTCCTCGAACTTGTCCTTCCGTTTCTCGTGATACCCATTCAAAAGTGCATGAAGATATTCGGGGCGGGTAACATTTCGCTCGGCCTGCCGTTGTGTGGCGTGCCGAGTATCAAGATATCTGCCCTGCTCGATGCACTTACGGATAGTCTCCATCAGGTTGCTGATCTTGGGGGGCCTATCCATGAAGGCATTGTAACTGAGTTACATTTTGGTTTCAAGTGGGTCCTCGACCGGAGGCTTTTCTATGGAAGCGGTGGGGGGAATGGGTCTCACCACCAGGGTCCGAAAACGGCCAGGAATGATTAAAAAGAGGGAGTTTAGCCTTGGGTTTCTTGAGCGAGGAGTACGGCGAGAGGTAGTTTGAACGGCGGAGCGTGAAAAATTCACGCTCTTTTCACGCTCCAAATCGAAAAATTTGGGAGATGGGTTCGGGAAACCGAGAAAATCGGGGAACTACCAGAGCGGCTACGCCGCTTAATATTAAGTTTAAATTTAATAATAATATTAAATAGTTGGAGGTGGGGGGAATCGAACCCCCGTCCGCAAGTGATCCACTGAAATCACTACATGCTTGTCTCACTATTTAAGTTTCACCTACAAACTTCCTAATGAGCGAGGCTGTCTGTAGGCTAATCTCAGAGTTTTTTAAGACGATTCCGCTGAGATGCCGGTACCATCCGATCCCACTAAGATGACACTTCCGAAAGCCCGTGGGAGAAACCCCCGGAAGCGCGCTACTTTTTATTAAGCAGCGTAGGCCATTGTTACGTTGTCGTTTACAATGGTGTCGCCTTTTTTACGAGTCAGCGGCAAACTCGGCATGCGATTTCGAGCTTCAACACCCACGTCGAAGCCTGGTCACCCCCATTGAGAAAATTAAGGTTAACCTGAAGATTAACCTTAACCTATTCAAACTGGCCTAACGGAACTTCATACCAGATTAGTGGCTGCCGAACAAGGCTGCGGCTCTTCGAGCCATCTCCTGAGGAGTTACGTCCTCAACATGGGTGGAAATGGTCCAGGATAGGCCGAAAGGGTCTTCCAATGTAGCGTTTCGATCGCCGTAAAACTGGTTTTCTAAGGGTCTTTTTATTGTCATGCCTGCCGAGATGGCGCGCTCCGTTAAGGCATCCACATTTTCAACGTAAAGCATCATGGAGACGGGCGAGCCGCCGATCGTTTTTGCGCTCTTGGCTCCCATGGCGGGATGTTCGTCAGCAAGCATGAGCTTTGAGTCGCCGATCTGAATCTCGGCGTGACCTATCGTTCCGCCGGGGGAGTCTAAACGAAAGAGCTCTTGGGCTCCCAATGCCTTTTTATAAAACTCGATCGCTTTGGCAGCGCCGCTCACGATGAGGTACGGGGTGAGCGAATGATAACCTTTGGGGATAGGACTTACTTTGGTTTCCATAAGGACCTCCTTGATAAAGACATATTAAACGCGCGTGGATGAGATATGTCCAATTGGGATTCGTTTGGGGTGATTGTCTGTTATCGGTTTCGGCGCTAATGTGGACCGTATGAAGACGATATTAATTTATTCATTGCTGGGATTTTGGCTTACCGGATGTGCTTCAACTCCTGCCCCTAAAGGGCCGGGACAAAATCCTGATACCTCGGGAATTGGTACCGGTGGAACTGAAAAGCCCAGCCAAGGGAAACGTCACGCTCCGCCCCCCAACGATATTCCGCAGCCGGATCCGGTTCAGCATCCTGAACCCAACTATCCGGCGGACTGACGCTTTTCTTGAAAAGTCGCAGGCCGTGTCGTTTGTCGCTGGACATTGCGGCTCAGGCATAGTGAAAATGCGGAATGCTTGCGTTGTTACGAGCCTACAAGAAGTATGATCCGTCGGTACGGTCTCTCGTTGAAGTCCTTCTGCTCTATCCCGGCGTCAAAGCATTATTCATTCATCGCATGGCTCACGCGCTCTTTAGACTGCGCGTTCCCTTTATCCCACGAGCGCTCTCGGAGTTTGGACGGTTTATTACCGGTATCGAACTTCACCCCGGTGCGGTGGTTGGGAGCGAGGTAGTTTTCGATCATGGAATGGGCGTCGTGGTCGGAGAGACCGCCGTCATTGGGAACCGGGTTCTCATCTATCAAGGGGTGTCGTTAGGGGGCACCTCTCTTGGGAAAAATAGAAGGCATCCGGTGATCGGGGATTGTGTCGTTTTGGGGGCAGGTGCCAAAATTTTGGGAAATATCACTATAGGGGAAGGGTCTCGCATCGGGGCCAATTCGGTCGTCGTCAAAGATGTCCCGGCGGGATCGACCGTCGTCGGAATTCCCGGAAAGATAATTGTGCGTCGGGTAGAGCCGGGCAAAGAGTTAGATCACGAGCATATTAGTTGAGTGGAACGGAGTTAGTCATGAAAATCTATGAAAACATTACTGAGACAGTTGGTAACACGCCATTGGTTAAGCTTCGACGAATTGGGAAGGGACTCCCGGGCGAGCTGCTGCTAAAGCTTGAGTTTTTTAATCCGTTGGGCTCGGTGAAAGATCGTATCGGTCTGAATATGATCGTTGCCGCTGAGAAATCGGGGCACCTGAAAGCTGGCATGCATGTCATCGAGCCCACGAGCGGCAATACCGGGATTGCGTTGGCGTTCGTCTGTGCGTCTAAGGGATACCCTTTGACGCTAGTCATGCCCGAAACGATGTCCAAAGAGAGACGAACGTTGCTGCTTCTTCTGGGAGCTCGTGTAATTTTGACGCCGGGGGCGCTTGGGATGCGCGGGGCGATCGGAAAGACTCTTGAGTTACTTGAGAAAGAGTCTAACTACTTCATGCCGAGTCAATTCGAGAATTCGGCCAATCCCGATATTCATCGGCGAACTACGGCCCTTGAGATCTGGAATGATACCGATGGGACCGTGGACATCGTCGTCTGCGGAGTGGGAACGGGCGGAACGGCTACTGGAATCGGAGAGACGCTGAAACAAAAAAAGCCCGGCCTGCGATTGGTGGTTGTGGAACCTACGGAGTCACCAGTGATCTCTGGAGGAAAACCGGGCCCTCACAAGATTCAAGGAATTGGAGCCGGCTTCATTCCCAAAAACCTTAACCAGGGAATTGTAGATGAAATAGAAAAAGTTTCGAGTGACGAAGCGCTCGAAATGGCCAGAAGGCTCATCAAAGAAGAGGGTATTCCCGTGGGGATCTCGTCGGGGGCGGCACTAGTCGCGGGAATTAGAGTCGCTACCCATGAGCCTAATCGGGGTAAGCGGATAGTTGTCATTATTCCTAGTTACAGCGAGCGTTATCTTTCGACGGCCTTAGCGGAAAAAGAGCGAGCGGAAGCAGAAAAACTTGAGGTTTCTCCAGTGGACGAAGCCTTCCTACCCAAAGCTTAGCCGCGTGTGTCCTTACGATACTTGGCAGCGAGGGACCTTTCTGTTTTGTGAGGCGGATCGCTGCGGTTGGATTAGGCAGCCAATTAACACGGTATCTAATGCAGGCTTTCTTATTGTCGGTTTTTGGTTGCTTAAACGCTATCGTCGAGTGCCTCAGGTTCGAGTCATCGGGGTAGCGGCTCTTTTCGTCGGTGTTCTATCGGCCTTCTATCACGCCACCTCATCTTATGTCGGGGAGGTGCTGGATCTGGGGTCGATGTACCTACTGGTCGGGGGAATTGTCGCATTCAATCTTCAGCGGCTTGACGTGATGGGTGTTAAGGCATCAGAGGTTTGGGCGGCGGCCATTAGCCTGGTAGGAATGATAGCCCTCTTTTTTATCCGGGGTCCGGGCGGTGTCATTTTCGACGTGATGATACTTGCGGCTATTTCTTTAGAGCTTATCTGGTATCTGAGAAATCGCGCCCGGGTGGACTTACCTTCCTATACCTATTTCTGGTCGGCCCTTGGTTGCTATGCCATTGCATTAACTATCTGGTGGCTTGATAGCGCTAAGATCGTCTGTTTTCCAGAGAGCCTTTGGTTTCAAGGGCATGCCGTCTGGCATTGGTTAGGGGCGCTAAACTTTTTCTTCCTGGCTAGGTATTATTCGCAGTTTTCGACAAAGCCCGCTTAATTTCCACAATCTACATCGCCGGCGCCGATGTGATCGAAACCCTCAAGCGTGAGACAGGTCCCCGCCGGGGAACAGCCTTCGGTGCTGAAACTCTGAAGATTGGGAGCGTCGATGGGTTCGTGATAGCCGAATCGTTGTTCCAAATCGGGCCTGGGAAACGGTTTCTTAAACCAGAGCGCCACCGACTGTAGCTCGCCGTGTTCCCAAGACAGACCTATCGAGGCCAAGTCAGGGCTCAGTCGTGAAGCAAAATCCTCGGGAAGTTGTGGCCCTTCGGTATAGGCACCGTCATCTTTGCAAGGATCGCCGGCATTTTTATAGTCCTTCAGTGAGCAATTGAACTTGTTGTCTCGAATCTCATAATTCTGCTCAAGAAAACAACCAAATTCATCGGCCTTCATCCGAGGCCATTTAAGCAGATCGTGCAGATCGATGGAGGATGTCTTAGCCGAGTCAGTGGCGGAATTACCCTTCGAACGATAGACGCCTATCCCAATGAGAAGAGCGACCACGAACAGTAGAACCGAGAGGGCGATTGTCTTACTTTTTTTCATTAGGCCGCTTCCTTATGAGGCAGAGATCAACGATTGTTTCGTTTTACCCTATCTAGGGATCGCTTTTCTTCTTTCTCTTTGGTGCTCTGGCGCTTATCGAAAGCTTTCTTGCTCCGGCCCAGAGCGATCTCTACTTTGGCGATGCCTGCTTTAAAGTACATTTTGGTGGGAATGAGGTTGTATCCTTTGATCTCAGATTTAGTCCAAAGCTTGGCTAACTCAGAACGGTTGAGCAAGAGCTTACGGGTTCTCAGCGGTTCGTGGTTTGCGATGTTGCCTTGTTCGTAGGCGCCAATGTGGCAGTTGATAAGAAACATCTCGCCTGATTTGAAAATGGCGTAGGCGTCACGCAGATTTACTTTTCCTTCTCTTAAGGATTTCACCTCGGTCCCTTTCAGGACCATGCCGGCTTCATAACGATCCTCGATGAAATAGTTATGGAATGCCTTTCGGTTATCCGTGATAATTTTAATTCCACCTTCATCAGCCATTTTTTGTCTCTGCGTTATCTTCGCTGCTTACGATTCCCATGGAGATGATAATTTTGAAAGCCTCCTGAACGGACAGATCTAGGGGGGTCAATTCCTCCTCTGGCACTAAGAGGTAGAAACCAGACGTCGGATTAGGGGTGCAAGGGACGAAAATGTTTGCAAGCTTTTTCGGGTTGTTTTTTACGAGCTTCGGGTCGGGTTTTCCTGTGCGGAAACCCACAGAGTAAATCCCCTGTCGGGGAAACTGAACCAGCACGGTGCCATGGAATTGATCGGTCCCTTGGTGGAAAATTGTTTCTAGGAACTTTTTGATCGAAGAGTAGATCCCGCCTACGATCGTGACTTTGCGAATACTCTTATCGAAAATCTTCACTAGTAATTCACCGACGAAGTTCTGCGCGAACAATCCCGTCATCAGAATGAGCGTGATGACAAAGACGACCCCCAGCCCTTTAAAATCGAACGGCAAAATGTGTGCAGGGAAAACACTCCGGATATTTTCATCTAACGTTTGGACAAACCAGACGACCAGCTGAATGGTCGCTAGCAGGGGGACTAAGACTAGGAAGCCGGTAAGAAATGCATCTCTGAGCTTTTTCATGGATTAAAAGCCTCCCAAGTAACGATTGTCGATGAGTCTGGTAGTACCGGCCTTCACAGCGACGAAAAGTCTGGGATTTTCGATATTGCGCAGGGGCTGGCTTTCGGCCGCTGGAATGAGGTCACTCTCGGCTACTATCTCGATGTAGTCGATAACTAGTGGGACGGATCCTAGCGCGCTAGTCACCTTTCTTTTTACTTCGCCCACCGTGTTCGTGGGATGGCAACGAACCATCTCTTCTGCGTGGGAGAGTGATTCGGGAATCTTGTGCGCCCACTCACGTTCTTGTTCCGACAGGTATCGGTTTCTAGAGCTCATTGCCAAGCCATCAGCCTCTCGTACGATCGGATGCGGGACGATGGTGATAGGAAGATTGAGATCTTCGGTCATTCGCTGGATGATTCGTAGCTGTTGAAAGTCCTTTTCTCCAAAGACGGCAAGATCGGCTCCGGTCGATTCAAATAATTTTAGGCAGACCGTGGTGACTCCAGAGAAGTGTCCGGGACGAGACTTGCCACAGAGGGAATCGGCAAGGCCCGTGACGGCAACTCGGGTCGCAAATCCTTTGGGGTACAGGTCATCTAATTGAGGAACGAAGACTAAGTCGACCTCCTCTTTGGATAACTTTTCGAGATCCGCCTCCAACGTCCTCGGGTATTTGGCAAAGTCCTCGTTTGGTCCAAATTGGAGGGGGTTGACGAAGATACTGACGATACATTTCGACGACAGACGTTTAGCCATACGAACTAGGGAAAGGTGGCCTTCGTGAAGGCACCCCATCGTGGGAACGAGGCTGACTTTCCCCTCATGTTTCCACTTCAGAGTCTCTTGGTGAACTGCCTTAGGTGATTGGACTGTGATCATGTTCAAAAAGAATGTTTTTCTTCCGGGAAGGCACCCGTGTGCACTTCATTGGCAAACTGTTGGACCGCATTTTTGACTGTGTCTGCTAAATTGGCATACGATTTTACAAATCGAGGATGAAAGTCAGGATTCATTCCGAGGAGGTCGTGGCACACCAACACCTGCCCATCGCAGTGAACTCCGGCTCCGATGCCGATGGTTGGTATTTTTATTCGACTGGTAATCTCTTTGGCTAAATCGGCCGGCATTCCTTCCAGCACAATGGCATAGGCTCCCGCATCTTCCAATGCTAGGGCGTCTTCCAAGATCGCCTCGCGTTGAGAATCCGTTTTTCCTTGAATACGATAGCCGCCGAAAGCATGCACGCTCTGGGGGGTTAATCCGATGTGACCCATTACCGGAATTCCAAAATCAACCATTTTAGTGACGATGCGAGCGACCGAGACTCCGCCTTCCAACTTGACCGATTCGGCGTGGCCCTCCGATAGAAGGCGACCCGCATTTCGAACGGCGTCTTTGGCACCGGTCTGGTAGGTCATAAACGGCATGTCGGCGACCAGATGGGCGTGGCGAAGCGCCTTGGCCACCGCACGAGTGTGGTAAATAATATCTTCAATACGAACGGAAAGTGTGTTGGCTTCGCCTTGAATGACCATTCCCAAAGAATCGCCCACCAAGACAATATCGACGGAGTCATCAACCAGACGAGCAAAGGTATAGTCGTACGCCGTAATCGTCACAAGCCGATCACCGCTTTGGTTGTCACTCTGGACTTTTCGCTTTCGGATGCTGGCGACGGTAATTTTTTTGGGGGCGTCCGAGGTCATCGACGCACTATACCCAAAGTACCTATACCCGTCCATAAGCCCGCGACCGGGAACTGGGTTAAAGATCGGCTTGAAGGGAGAGGCCGTAAGTATATGCATTTCCAGAGAAATCGTAGCCGGGAGCTCCTATGAAGCTGGAATCGCTTTTGTCGATGTGACGAGTCTCCATCCAATGGTACTGGCCGAAGATAGCGACGGTCACGGGTAGCGGGAGGATCTGGTTGTTAGGAATTTGATAACGGACTCCGATCCCAACGACATGGGTGTCAGTGTCCAGAAGATTTGCGGGACCGGAAAGGTCCCTTAAGGGACTTGGTCGAAATTGATACCCTAAAGACGCGTACCACCGGTTCGTTAATAGAGGCACATCGATCGACGCACGTGGATTGATCGTATCGCTAAAGGAAAGGGTTGGTAATGAGGTCGTTCGAGTTTGCCCCCGGGCATCAGGCGATTGGACCGTCAAGAACGAAGGCTCAAACGCTGACCATCTTTGATAGGAGACTCCGAGGGACGCAATTAGCACTCCGAAATTCACCTGCCAGTCCGATTCTATAGTTTGTGGCTCAAAATACAGGGCGGTATGGAGCATTAGCGGAATGGCGACGGAGGCGCCGGGGGTAACTTGTACCGTGCCATTAATGCTTTGATCGAACGTTGGCCTTGCGGCCTGGTGATAGACTAAACTCCAGGCGTGGTCGTACCCCAACCAATTGGCGCGCCCGTAAAGTCCTCCGACGAGCGAGCTATTCATTCCCACATCTAAATTGAGCCGTCCGGTGGGATTGCTCGTGACGACGTCAGCATCGGCGGCGCCGGCGGCCGTGATATAGAACGAAAGGCCGGTTCCCAAATAGAGGTGTTCTGGAATGAGCTCAACTCCCAGCGAGGTTGTGACTTTGAACTGTTCATCGGAAGTTCCGTACCGCAGATCGGTGAATTCATAGGGCGTTCCCGAAGAAAAACTGCGTAGCTTGCCAAAAGGGCCCGAAGCGACAATCCCCAAACCTGCGCGGCGAGAAAGGTAATTGGGAAGGGCGAAAGGGTAGGTGAACCCTACTGCCCAGAGTGTGCTGCTATTTCCAGGTAGACTAAAATCGTCGATTCTATTCTTAGCGTCTCGCGTACGGTATTGCGCGCTATCGACTAAAACTTGCGAGAAAGGACTATAAGAGCTGCCAGCGGCCAATGTTGAAAAGGAAAATAAGGGTGTCTTTTGGGCGGCGAGAAGACCTGGGTTATAGAGCGCCGCAAAGGGATTTTCGGTGTCCGCGGTGACACTGCTGACCCGTCCGGTAGTGGCGCCTCCAAGGCCATAAGTCTGATCTTGGGTAGCCATCGTTGTAGCTTGAGCGGCCAGTATTACGACCAGACTTGCCTGAATTCCCGTTTTTTTCCACACTCTCTAGGACTCTCCACTGGGGTACGTCAACGACCGAAATATCGTCGATATCCATAGCTCAAGTTAGATACTTTGTTAAGTCCTGGTAGGTCTCTTTAGTGAGTTCTTCGGGGCGAGCCATGGGAGCAATCTTAAGAGCCGACGCCGCAGCGTCTACGTCTGCGGAATCAAAGACGTCTTTCAAGTTAGATAGGAGCTTTTTCCTTCGGTGGATAAAGGCTGCCTTGACCACCTTTTGCAGATTAGCGAAGGGGACCTCTCCCTCAGGAAGCGGCTTTAGGACCAGGGCTTGTGATGAGATGGTAGGGGGCGGATAAAAGGCTCCGGGAGGGATAACCCCCAACGAGGTGATGGAAAAAGACAGTTGGCACATGACGGAAAGGCCGCCGTACGCCTTTGTCCGGGGCGAGGCCACGAGTCTATCGGCGAACTCTTTTTGGAAGGTGAGGACAATTCGAGTGAAGTGCGTCCGGTGTTCCAGAAGCCTGAAAAGTATGGGTGAGGAGAGGTGGTAGGGCGTGTTGGAGAGTACGCTCACTTTGCCTTTAGGAAATAGAGGCTCCAATTCCGCCTTCAGGAAATCACCTTCGATGACACAAATCCCCGGAAAGGTTTGGCGTAAATCTTCGGATAGCTTTCGATCATATTCAAAAACGGTGATGGGATGCTGGACCTGCTTCACCAGTAACTGGGTCAATGCCCCCAGACCTGGTCCAATTTCCCAGTAGGCGTGGCTATGTTCATCAATTACCGCGTTGACCAACTTTTCGGCCCAATGGGGGGAACTCAGAAAGTTTTGGCTCAGACTCTTTCTTGCGCTGGCTTTAAGATTATCTAAACGTGATTTGGGATGGGCCAAAATTAACCGATCCTTAGTGAAAGATAGTTTCTAAGAGGGAAAGGCCTTCGAGCAAAGTACTCTTTTGTTCGTCATTGAAGCTAGCGATCAGTACCGCCAGTTTCACTTCTAAGTTCTTGCGGACTTGGGCGTAGGCGGAGGATCCCTTGCGGCTTAGCTTGAGCACTACGTGTCTACGATCGTTGGTTCCGGGCCGGCGTGTGACAAACCCGCGGCGGACGAGACCGTCCACCAATGTCGACATCGCGGGAAGGCTGATGCCATGCAGTTCAGCCAGCTCACTGGTAAGTTGCGTCCCTTGGAAAATATTCGCGAGCACACGAAACTGCGGCACCGTCAAGGACGGCTTTGCAAACTGCCGGAGTTCCCTACGAATAATTCGCATACACTTTGGAATCACTTCGAGGAGACGTTTTGCGATATCGGAGTCACGATTCATATAGACGCTCTAAATAGTTGAATTCTGGATACTACACTTACCGCCCGTGCGGGAACTGTTAAATAATTTGTCATCCAAATAGCGAATACCGAGCGTAACACCGATCGGCCCGTCGATTGCACAATAGTTTTAGTAGGTTCTGTATTCTCGAGGGGAACGGAACCAGG
>Ga0206963_10185_pt1 | contig 20699 bp, 21 predicted proteins | sample Alteio_BWOrgHeat_28_FD_152958 | JGI IMG/M metagenome (GOLD analysis project Ga0206963, IMG submission 152958) | Enriched cells from forest soil in Barre Woods Harvard Forest LTER site, Petersham, Massachusetts, United States -... | ecosystem: Environmental > Terrestrial > Soil > Temperate forest >... | reverse complement strand
TTGCAATAATTATTGCGTGCCTTGGTTTGTTTGCCTTATCCGCATTTATGGCTGAGCAAAGAAATAAAGAAATAGGCATACGCAAAGTGCTTGGCGCAAGTGTAAGCAGCATTACAACCATGCTGTCAAAAGATTTTGTAAAACTGGTTGCCATCGCGTTTATTATTGCATCGCCGATTGCTTGGTGGGTAATGACAAAATGGTTGCAGGATTTTGCCTACCGCATTTCCATTACCTGGTGGATGTTTGCCATTGCAGGAATTGCGGCTATCTTAATTGCATTAATAACCATCAGTTTTCAATCCATAAAAGCCGCGCTGATGAACCCGGTTAATAGTTTACGATCAGAATAATTTATTAATGTGCAGGTTTGAAAATGGCAAGATGAATTAATGTGAAAATGTGGAAGTGTGAAAATTATTAATGAATAAACAAAACCAATCTGCGAGTCTGCGGCGGATTTCTTCAGCTACAGATTCGCAGATTGATTAATATAACAGTCTGTTTTTAATCTATAAAATATGTGTTGATTAATTTGATTAAAAATTTGAAATAAAATCTCCATTAACAAAATTGGAAAGGTAAAAAGTTCAGCAACTTTTACATTCATTTTCAAAACTCCGCCAACAATTCTCAAAATGTTTATTAATAATTGCAAAACTATCATCGAAGTTTGCAACATTTTTGCGCTCGTTTATCAAATGTAGCAGTTCGTTTAATAAACATTGCTTGTCTTCTTTTTAATGAATAGCAAAGTTTGATTTATATTAATCTTCGCTTGCAAAACGCGCTTCCTCGTTTGGCAAATGATAATAATAAACTGCTGAATTGCTCCATCCTCATTATTTGCCTGAATCTACTTTCCAAAAACTTGTTTCAATTCCGAAAGATTCAGCTTAAAATGGTTATTATATAAATATAAATATTTACATTAGTGTACAATATTACCATTAGTAATCGTTTTATTAATCATCGCTGCTGAAGGCACGGAAACCTTATTATTAATCATTAAACTATTATCCATGAGAGTTGAAAAAATTACCACAGGCTTTGCAAAGCTGTCTGACGGCGACTTTGAAAAGAAAGCCACTTCAATCGTAACATCCATGACGGGCAACGACAATTTTACCAAACCTGTGCCTGCGCTTGCTACAGTAAGCTCGGCTATTGATGATTATTCGAGCGCGCTGGCGGCGGCGCAAACCCGCGACAGGGTGCAGATTGCCATTAAAACAGAAAAGCGGAATGCGCTGACCGCTATATTGCGCAACCTGGCAGCTTATGTAAGTTTTACTGCCAACGGAAACAAAAGCGTAATGGTTAGCAGCGGGTTCGACCTGGCAAAAGAGCCTGTAAGCGCTGGCCCTATGCAGGTGCCTGCAAACTTTAAAGCCGGCATTGGCACCAACGTGGGACAGGCTGTTACCACCGTTAGCCGTGTAGCTGGTGTAAAAGCCTATAACCACCAATGCACCGCAGACCCGCTGACCTTAACAAGCGTATGGGCAGGCAATTACTCCACCCTGCGCACCTTTACTTTTGAAGGCCTCGACTCCGGCAAAAAATACTGGTTCCGCGTAGAAGTAATTGGCAAAAACGGCCAGGTAGTTTACACTGATCCGGTGGCGGTGATAATTCAATAAATATTTTCTGATATACTACACATATGCGAAGATTTAAAGCCACCGTGAGGTGGCTTTTATTATTTATTTACTGAAATATTTTGCAATTATTATAAACAATACAAAAAGGCGAATTGAGCATTGGCGTAACGACAATACAAAAAGGCGAAGATTAAGGTGTTCATTATCAACGATGAATTTTTTGAATTGTGAAAACTAATGGCGTATATTTAAGTGTAAGCAGCAACTTTAAACAACACCTCTCTAAATCTAAAATCTTGTTACCGACAGAAATTAAATACCTCTTGGACAATCATGAAGCAGAGGACAGCTCACTTCAAATTACTAAGGCAGACTATTCAGGAATTATACCTATTTTAAGTTTGACTTTGCACCAGCAAGAATCTATACCACAATATTGGATGCTTGAGGTTGTTGGACACAGAACAAGCCAGCTTTCTTTTAATTCAATCAATCAGGACACAAGTATATTGCTAACAGACAACCATCCTTTTTTATGGGAATATGCAGACACGCAAAGTGAACTATATATTAACGGTTCAGGTAAGGACATTGCAAAAACGATTGCTGAACTAAATCAAATTGACCTTGACTTGTTTGGCAATCCCAAAAAAGACAGTGGACTACGTTACTCTTTATTAAAGAATGGAAATGGGTTGTTGGCAAAAGGGGCAAGAAAATTATTGGCAAAGTATGCCGATTGCTTAAACAAGTTCAACATACAGACTTCAATAATAGGTGGATATACTCCGACCTATTCTGATGGTAAAAACAAGTACAGTGGCGAAACACTCAAGCTTTTACAAATCAGAGGTTCTTATATTGTTGGACAAGACTTCATATTTGCAAAGGCTGACCAATAAAGCTGCTGCTTACAAGGGTTTTGCAATAGTGGGGGCAGATGAACAAATGCTGGGCAAAGGGAATTCTATTAACTTTGGTGCAAAGGCTAAACTGACGGAATTCTAAACCCCACCATCGCAAAGCCCAAACTCGTTGCCTGCAAGCGTTATCGACACCTCAAAAATTAAAATGGCTAGGACAAAGGACAATAAAAGAAAAGGACTACATCTTCATAGGACAACCCCAATTTTGTTTAATGGTAGTCCTACTGACAGAAAAAATATAACTTTTGTAACGAGACTTAAACATGCAGAGCTTGCAGTATGGTGGAACAGGTTATTAAATGATATGAAAATCCAAAAGAATGAAACAACTGCTTAAGAAACTACCTGAAAGCTTTGATATGGTTTCACCAGCGACACTTTTATCGATTGAAACTGCTGAAGAATTTTTCAATTTAAAATTTCCCACAGACTATAAAGAGTTTTTACAATTTACAAACGGACTGGAAGGTGAAACTTCGGACAACTATCTTGTTCTTTGGAGCGTTGAAGAACTTACTGAATTAAATCGGGCGTATAACGTTAAAGAGTTTGTATCAGACATTATAATAATTGGTTCTGACGGTGGAGAAGAAGCGTTCGCTTTCGACACAACTAATATGACTATTGTTAATCTGCCGTTTATTGGTATGGGACATATTGCAAATGAAAAAATTTCAGACACTTTTCAAGACTTTTTATCTTCCCAACTCAAAGACAACAAAAGTTTCTTTAAACGGCTTTTCGGTTGACAAATAACGCCAGCAGGCAACAGGGGTTTGGCACAAGTGGGGCAGACAATCAAGTGCTGAGCAATTAGTTATATATTTGGCTTTGGGTCAAGGGCTAGGCTGAGGGAATAGGGAATGCCCCACCTGCAGCCAAGCCCTAAACCGTTGTGTGCTACCTTAATGAAAATCCGTTCAAATTTGAGCAAGTAATTTGACACCTTACAATGAAAATAAAATCATTCATTTTACTGACACTCATTTTGACACTTGCTTTTATTTCTTGCAATAAAGCGACACCTGCGGGTTTTTGGAAAAATTACAAGTCGAACTTTCTCTTAAAAAATATTAGTGACCAAGGACCTTACGGTGGACACAGAGCAATTTATTGGAAAACTGATGAGACTGCCATATTTAATTCAGAAAATATTGTTGCCTTTGCAAGCAAAAATGGTTGGACACTTGTTGACAGTTCAGAATTCACAAATGACCAAACAAACAAGTGGACATACTCAAACAATAAAGTATTTCCGCTGACAAGTACAGGCTTTTCAGACACATTATTAAACGATGCACACTTAAAAGATTTTCCAAGGTGGTTTGGTGGACAAATAAAAGTTTATAAATTCAAAACTGGTTGGGTGACAATTGAACCAGGCACAGACAATTCAATTGAAGAAAATGGCTTCGTCCTTCTAAGCAATGACAACAAAGAAATGGCAGTTTACCATTTGTGGGGTGAGTAATGACTAATGCAAAAAACTATTGGTGCGACAGACCAAGGCAGCACACAACATTGGGTTTTGTGCAAGTGTGGCTTGACAAACAAACATCGGCAAATTGCAAATCCAAGCTGTAGTTCGGGCTGGACAAACAACTTTGAGCTTTAGTTCTTAATTTCAACTTTATATTTTCAATCAGCAGCGGTTCCAGGCAGACGGAATGCTATTTCCCAACCTGCACAAAGCCCTGCTCGTTGTACGCCACTTTATGAGACCTCAATTTCTAACGCTTTTACTTTTGACACTTACTGCTTGCGGACAAACTAAAGACAATACGCAACAAACATCTAATAACTTAAGCGTTGACACAACTCAAACGCAAACAAAAAATATGTCAGACTATTTACCGACAATTGAAAAAGCAAATCCTGTTGCAAAGCGACTAATGAATGAAGAATTTTATTGGAGTCCAATTGAAGAAACTGCACCGTTTGGCAACGACGATGGCGCAGACACTTACGCAGGCTTTAAGGATTGGAGACCGACACATAAGACTGATAATCCAAAAGAGTTTTTGTTAAACCAAATTAATTATTGGGGTTATCCGACATTTGACATTAATGAAACAGACATTGAAAAACTAAAACCGTATTTAAGACAACGCGAACTTGGAAGTCGTTATATGTCTGGCATTGACGCCGCAATTGTTGCTATTGCATTCGGGCAATTATACTTAGAGGGCACAATCAACAAGGACTTTAATGAAATAGCAAAAACAGCAATTAAAAGAGAGCTGTTGCCAGAACTATTAGTTCTTTGGGGCGACACTTACAAAGTTGAACGTGAGACACAACTCAAAAAATTGTTAGCCGTTTTAAATCAGGTGGACTAAAAGCGGCGTACAACAGCGGCGTTTGCAATAGGCTGGCTCGACATTAAGTTTTCGGCTATTTTGCAAGCATTAGCAGTTTGTTTCAGCTTGACTTTTGCTATTCGGCTTATGTTTTATATTTTCAACTTTTAGTTTTTCAATTAAGCATTTGTACCAAGCTGACTATTCGCTATTGCCAGCCCATCGCAAACGCTTTAACGTTGGCTGCAACCCTCAAAGACGTTTTAATTTTGACAATCCTGAATGAGAAAATTTTTCAAAAAGATATTCGGCAGACAAAAACAAAATAAAGAAATTAGAAGTTTTCCGGCAGACTGGAATTTGACTATTTCAGATTTGATGGAAGAGCTCAAAAATGGGAAGAGAAAGGAAATTAAAAACCCAGAAATGACTTGGGCAAGAGAATATGAAAGAAGTTTAATCCCATTAAATTATCGCTTTCCTCAAAAGGGCGATTTATATTCAGCAAATTTTGACCAAGAGGTTGATTTTTTAACATCTTGGTCTGCGCCATATACTGGTGGCGGGACAGGAAAGTTATTTAAGGATGAACAAGTTTGGGTTGACACAAATCCAATGGATGAAAAACCAATCGGTGCATACCTTCTTGCAGTCGACTACCCAGAATTAGAAGAAAGATTTGTTTCTGCAAGTGATAGAAACGCATTCAAGTATGACAGTTTCTATTTTCACATAAGCACAAAGACACTTAATGAGAATTTTAAGTTACTAAAGACAGGTTTTGACAAAGAAAAATTTTCTTGATGATAAGGGTATGCAGCCAACATCAGGTTTGCCGCAATGCTGGCAGACGAGATAACAATCAGCTGCAAATCTTTATCAGCTCCCGTTCCGGTGGACATTATTCTATTGAGCGTTTTCTGTAACTTCAACTTAAAATCATTGACCGGGCTTTTGCTCTCGGCTGACGGATATGAAATACCAGCACTGCGGCAAGCCTTGGTCGTTGCCTGCTATGCTATGATAGACTTCGAATTAAAAAATATTGACCCAGAAGATATTGAAGACTTACTTGTAAAAGTTGAAAAGTCTTTTAATATTAAATTCGTTTCTAACGAATTTACAGGGCTATCAACATTTGGAGAATTGTGCGACCATATTACAAATAAAATTCAGCTTGACCATTCAGACAGCTGCGCAACACAGCAAGCATTTTACAAACTTCGCAATGCAATCAGTGCGACAACCAACATCAGCAACATAAAAACAGACACACTTCTTTCCGATATTTTGCCAAGACAAAAAAGGCTTTCACTTGTTAGACAAATAGAAAACCAATTAGGCTTTAAACTTCCGCTCTTACGACCAAAATATTTTATAACAGGAACTTTGATATTAGTTTTTCTTGTTTCACTTGGTGGACTTTTTATAAGTTGGAAAATTGGACTTATGTTGCTTGTTTTTTCATTAGTTGGACTGCGCATTGCAAATAAATTTGGAAAAGAATTAGACATCAAAACACTTGGCGAGTTGACAGAAAAAATGACAAGAGAACATTATTTAAAATCAAGACGCAATTCGACAACTTTCAACAGAAATGAAATTGAAAATATTTTGACAGAATGGTTTAGCAAAGACTTGTATTTGGACAAATCAAAATTGACTCGAGATGCTGAATTTTTGTAGACGAAGCACAGCAGGCAACATTGCATTAGCGTTATGTCAGCGGACAGATTAATAAATTTCGGCTTCAGCTATCTATCATCTTTTGTCTTCGCTAGAGATTAATAATTAAGCAATCAAATTAATTAATGAACTTTTGTAATTTTATTAAGTATTGGTTTAGACTTCCATTTTTAAAATACAGCTACTGTTAAATGCCAGGTGAAACACCTGACATGGCATAAAACTTATTTGAACCAAAATACGCTGCTGATGAAAAAGCTATTACAGGTATTTATATTCTTCATGGGTTTTTTTAATTCCTTTTCACAGTCGAACGACAGTGCATTTTCATATGTTGTGGCAGATACTTTTTTCACAGCAACCGGCTATAAAATTATAGTGGGACAAGATGTTTATATTGGAACAGGATCGGCAGCTTATGGCGACTTTAAATTTATCCGCAGAAACTCTACCGGCTTTGGAACCGTGATGGCTTCATCAAGTAATCATGCCTATAATAATTCACAGTTTTCTTTGCCACGAAATATGGCGGGGCATAAAGGAACAGTTGTAAAGATTGCCCCGAGGGGAAATGATGATATCGGGATTACGTACGAGCCGCTTATAACGTTTGGTTCGGGGCGATATGAAATTGATGTTGATAATGCAATTGCTTCAGGTGAGATTATAGTGCCGGAAGAATTCAGGCCAAAGCCTAAAGTAGTAGAAATAAAACAACAATTAAGTGTAGCAGATGAACTGATTAAATTGAAGAAGCTTTTAGATGATGGCGTTTTAACCAAAGACGAATTTGAAGCCTTGAAAAAAAAGCTGCTGGAAAAAGGTTATTAATCGTGCAACTCCGCTGAGACATTAAAGATATTCTCAACACCCAATTGCAAGCTTATACCCCTTTCCACGTATAACAGCGATTTTGAGAGTTGGATCAGGTTCCAGTTTTTTTCTGAGTTTTGAGATGAACATGTCCAGGCTGCGGCCTACTATTACTCCATCATCTTCCCATATTTCTTTTTGCAGGCGGCTCCGCTCTATGGCCTCATTGGGAGACGACGCGAAAATACGTAGTACACGGGTTTCAGTTTTGGTAAGGCCTATTGTCTTTTTATTAATCATGAGCTTACTGGCTTCCGCGTCGAACGACATTGATCCCAAGGTGAATATGCCAGAAGGTGAGCTGTCAGGCAGCGTATTTTTTGGCTTGGCTGATCTCAAAAAAATAAACCCCGCAAATGCTGCCAATAACAAAGCGCCCAAAAAATATCCATTGTTTGTTGTAGCAATATTGGTTGGTTTAAATTTAATATTAATCACATAACATGCTTTGGGTTGGCTTCTTCCTATACATGCAATAATATTATCTTTCTTGTTTTTGGATATAGCATATCCATACGCTACACTGGAGTTGGCACAGTTGAGTACATTAACAACATAATCACTTGCAAGCGGGTCTTTAGCCAACAAACGCTGGGTAGTATTTATCAAAAAGCCGGGTTGAAAAGTAAAGGGATTTTCGAAACTGATTTGGTATTCGTTTCCAGCAATCTTTTTTATCGGGAGCACGCGCGATGTACTGTCGCCAGCCTGTAATAATATCTCGTGCCCAATCTGGCGAAGCAAAACTTCCCTTCTGGAAATATCAAAATCATTATTATCGCCTATGCTGAAAGCCACGCAGATTACAGAAATAAACGCAAGCAATAACAATCCGAACAGGTATTTACTTTTTCCGCGGAGCAGGTTTTGGCTATTAAACATAGCATTTACTATTTATTTACAAAGGTTACATTTTTATTTACAATGCAAATACCCTTCATAGAAAGGCAGCAGGTAATTTTGCTGAATGGATTTTGAGAGAGATGAAATCATGGTTTTGCCAAAATCAGCACAGTAAATCATCGCCGCATCATCATTATTAAAAAACAAAAAATAAACAAATGAAAAATAAAAGAACCGTTTTGTCTTTGCTTATAATTCTGCTAGCAGGATTGATATATTTGGCCGCACAGGCTTTGCAAAAAAAAGCAAACCATCACGCAGATTTTTCCGGCGAGTGGAAAGCTAAAGAGTCGATAAGTATGGGCGGAAATATTGTTTGCAGCTACGCAGAGGGTGATTATATGCTGGCTAAAACAATAAAAATAACGGAGCAGGCAAATTTTATTATTATAGAAGTACCAAAGGCTTCTCCTGATTCAACACTGGCTGCAAGCCCGGAGAAACTAATCTTTAACGGCAAAGAAATCGAAATTAACCGTGGCCCAAAATGGGGAAAGAAGTTTACCGTAAAGTTGTCGGCTGACAGGCAAACGATGACTGTTAATACAGTTATACACCTGATGACTGCCAAACCTTATCATGTAGAAGTACAGGAACAAATGATTGTTTACGTAACAGAAATTTGGAAGCTAAGCAATGATGGCAATTCTATTTCTGTTCAGGCAACAGCAAAATCAAACTTATTTAGCGACGAGCGTTCCTGGAAAACCATATTTGATAGAGCCGATTAATATTCAAAACTTCTTTGTATTAGTAAGTTTTATATTTCATGTTGTTGCTTAACTTACATTTGTTAAGCACAACTCTCAAAAATGTTGAGCAGAAGTTTTTCTCCATTCCCGGTTTTGATAACAGAAAGGCTTACGCTCAGGCAATTGCATATTAATGATGAACAGGAAATTTTTACATTACGTTCCGACCCGGAAATAAATAAATATCTCGGCAGGCAATTAAGCAATACGATTGATGACGCAAGGAAATTTATTAATAATATTAATGAGAACATTAATCAAAACGAATCTCTATATTGGGCAATTACATTAAGCCATCAAAATATATTAGTCAGAACAATTTGCCTTTTTGCTTTTTCAAATAAAAACGACAACTGTAAATCGGCTTTGAATTATTAACCAACTTTCAAAACCAGGGAATAATGAAAGAAGCCGCACAAAAAGTTATTGCCTATGCGTTCGACATTATTAATGTCAATAAAATAGAAGCGATCGTTCACAGAAACAATCAACATTCAATAAAGCTCCTAAATAAACTTGCATTCAAAAACTCACATGAACCTAATAACACAAATCCCGATTTACTCCATTACTATTTGACAAAATCAATTGATAACTGCAAATAGAAAACTTACACATTAAAGCAGATACACAATTCCTATAAAATTTATCAGAGCGCTACGATAATAACTTTTTTTAGGTTTTCCTTTATCCTTACTTCTAACCTCTAATTTCTAATTTCTAATTTCTATCTCCTATCTCCTATATCCTATCTCCTAATTTCTACTCTTCACCTTCCCCCCGTGGCATTAGAATTGAAATAATTTCTATTAATAAAATTACTTAGCATCATTATTAATAAAATAGTTCACTCTAAAATAAAAACAGCAATGGACACAAATGATAAAATTTCACGGCGAAAAGCTGTAGCAGGATTGGGTGCAGGTATTGCAGCCATCGCATTTTCTCCGGCTTCCGCAGTAGCAGGTATTAAAAGCGATGCCGGCGTTCCGCCTAAATTAGAAGATCCTACAACAAAATATCCGAAAGGGCCTTTTAAATACCAGCCTCAACCGTGGCCTGGTTTGCAAAGCAAAATGGAGCCGGTGCCGGATTGTGGAGAAAAAAGCTATAAAGGTTCCGGAAGATTAGCAGGAAGAAAAGCATTAATAACCGGCGGCGACTCCGGCATGGGAAGGGCGGCAGCCATTGCTTATGCGCGTGAAGGTGCTGATGTAGCGATCAATTATTACCCAAGTGAAGAACCAGATGCAAAAGAAGTGATTGCACTTATAAAGGCTGAAGGCCGCAAGGGCATTGCCATTCCCGGAGATTTACGGGATGAGGCGTTTTGCAAACAACTCGTGCAAAAAGCAGTTGCCGAATTGGGTGGATTAGATATAGTTGTTAGCAACGCAGGCCGCCAGCAGGCTTCATCTTCGATTCTCGATGTAAGCACAGAAGAGTTTGATGCCATTATGAAAACCAATATTTATGCGCCATTCTGGATTATACGTGAAGCTTTGCCGCATCTGCCTCCGGGTTCTGCAATTATAGGAACAACGTCTGAGCAGGCTTACGATCCTGACCCATGGTTGTATGCTTATGGACAAACAAAAGCAGCAACGATGAACTATGTAAAATCCCTCGCCAAACAACTTGGTCCGAAAGGCATACGCGTTAATGGTGTTGCTCCGGGCCCGGTGTGGACTGCATTGCAGGTAAGTGGTGGAACTACGCCATCAAAACAACAAGAGTTTGGAAGCTGGACAGTACTTGGAAGGGCAGGAGCACCCGCGGAACTGGCGTCTATTTATGTGCAGCTTGCTGCAAGCGATGCAAGTTTTGCTACAGGCCAGATTTACGGTTCATCAGGTGGAGTTGGGCAACCTTAATAAACTAAAAAATCATCAATGAAAAGATTAATAATATTAACCGGCTTTATAATTTTCGGATATACCATGGCAAACGCACAAGATAAAAGCAATGACACAACTGCACGCTACTTTTTAATACAGGCAAGCATCGGCAATTTGCAGGAAACAGCTATTGGAAAACTGGCTACTCAAAAAGCAGTTGACCCACGCATTAAAGATTTTGCTGCGAAAATGGTTACGGATCATACAAACGCTCAAATGCAATTGATGCAGCTTATTAAATCACGCGGCATTCAACTTCCGCATGAAGCAACTGATGCGCCTCCCGAAGATATCATGTTGAAAAGCAAAGAAGGAAAAGATTTTGACAGAGAGTATGTGCATATGATGGTTCCTGATCACAGGCAAACTGTTCATTTGTTTGAAGATTATGCATTGACAGGAAAAGATCCTGCTGTTAAAGCATTTGCTCAACAAGCTTTGCCAATTTTAAAAGCACACCTTTCTGCAATTGTTGCGATAGACGATAGTATGAAAGATGCAGTTGCAAAATAATTTTAGTATGGTGTTTAATAAAAAAACAGCTTCCAATTAGAAGCTGTTTTTATTTATAAGATGAAACAAATTATAACTTGACTATTTTCTGGTTGTATTTTTCGCCACTCACCAAATCAATATGCACAATGTAATATCCTGCAGAAAGCTGCCCGATATTTAAAGTATTAATACCGTTTTTCAACATACCTGAAGTAACCATTTCCCCAGATTGATTATATACTTTCGCTGTCAGCGTTTTTGTTCCGCCGTTCAATTGTTGTATGCGGATAATATCTTTAGCGGGGTTTGGCCAAACTGCAATTGTATTATTGTTTGTAGTAACCACTTCTTTAATAACAGAAATATTTGTTTTTCCATCCATATCAGTTTCCCTGATGCGGTAATAGTTTGCGCCGCTAAGAGGGCCTGCATCTGTATAAGAATAAGTTTGTGCAGTTGCCATTTCGCCATTGTTTGCAAGTACTGATAAATCATTCCAATCTGTACCGTTTGCGCTGCGCTCAACAGTATAGTTTTTTATATTAGCTTGTTGGTTTACTGTCCAGGTGATGACTGCATTATTATTTTGTAAATCAGCAGTTACACTTTGCCAGTTTACCGGCAATAAACTAATTGGAAAGTTGCATGAGGTTAAATCTCCGCCAATGCCAGCTACGCTAAATGCACCAAGGTGTGAGCAACTATAATCATTATTAAGAAGATACAAATCATTTGGTGTGCAGATATATATTTGCCCCGTAGAATTAAATGCAATGCCTGCAAAGTTAACGCCGGTTGGTGTTGCAGTTGTTGGTGCAATAAGTTGTAAAACTGGTACGGATGCAGTCGCTGTTGTAGGCAATGGTGCAGGTATTTTATACAACCCAAATGCAGATGCGCCGGAAGATACAATCCACATATTACCAGTACCATCAATTGCAATGTCACCGCTTCCTTGTGATTTAAAAGTGTTTGATGCATTATTGCCATACTGATCAGTGAAAGCATTAGTAACTAACGTCCATGTGTTGCTCAGAATGTCATAATAACAAAGGTTTGCACTTTGGTCGAGGCAATAATAGCCCGCGCCGTTAAAGCTGATGCATCCTCTGTTAACAGCAGATGTAAGCGGTGCAGAAGCAAGCGTTGTATAAGTATTTGCAATCGGGTCAAACGAAACAAATATCTGTGTTGCGCCGGCAGAACTGTTTTGGAAATAATAAAATTTACCATCCTGTGGGTTGTAGCCAATGCCATTTGCATTTGAAGTTGTAGATGCAAAAGCGGGGTTTAGTTTTGTGCCTGCGCTCGTATTGCTAACTGTTACAGGTACTATATTACCACTGTTTGAAAGGCCATAAATAACGCCGTTTGGATTACCGCATATTTGCGCCCCGGCAGGGAAAATGTAAAAAGATAAAAAGAAGATAATGAGTGTTGCTTTTAAAAAGGGATTTGAATGTTTCATTTTTTCAGGGTTTAGATTAATGCCAATCTAAATTCAACCCTGATGCCGGATTATAACTTATTCAAAATGAAATCAATAAACTTTGGCATACTTAGACCATTTTCCTGAAACAGGAATCCATTCTTTGTTTTGGTAATAAAAACCCATTTTGGTTCTATTCCAAAAACCGTTTTTTAGGCTACTATTTTATAAAGACTTATTAATAAAATCTTTCACTATTCATAAATCATATCATTAATAAAAAGGTTTTATTAATGATAAAACGAATTAAAAAATAACATTCAAATTTACTTGAACCTATAAAATCTGTGCATTCACTTCTCCATTTTCTTATCGTAAGGAATATAATTTTCCCATCGCCATGGCGTATAGATATCGCCTATTGTATAAGCAAGTAGTTCTTTAAAAACACTTTCACCATTATCATGATTGGTCATAATAATAACGGCAATTTTTTTATCAGGATAACAAATGCTGTAATGCGCCCAGCCATCATCATGGCCTTCTTTAAAAAATGCGCGGCCAAAAGGTGTATAAAAAACACCAACACCCAAACCATAGCTAAGTTGAATATTGTCGTTATCTGTACTGTCAATTTTTGCAAGCTGCCCAAACTGCGCTTTCGATTTTATGCGCACTTGGGTATTTGTCATCAGTTCAAAATTCTTTTCAGTAATATTCTTATGGTTAATAAAAGCAGTAAAAAATTTCGTGAAATCTTCCGGCGTTGTAGTCATGGAGCCGGCGCAATTTGCTTCTTTTCTTCGCTTCACTTTTACAGGCCCGTTTGCTGTATATCCGTAACAAATATTTTTTTCAAAACTGTTTTGCCAAACCATACTTGTACCATCCATTAATAAAGGTTTAAAAACACGTTGTTGGCAAATGCTTTCATAATCAATACCCGTAATTTGTTCTATCACAAACTGAAGCAGATAAAGCCCTTCACCAGAATAACTGTATCTCGTTCCGGGATCAAATTTAATTTTCAATTTTTCATCACTCTCAAACCAGCGCCAGTTGGGAAAACCGGTTGTATGTGTAAGGCACATGCGCGCTGTTATTTTTTTATACCGATTATCATTTTTTAAATCCTGGTAACCTTTTCCGTAGCCGGACAATTCATAATCGGTTAAATCTTTCGACAGGTATTCAACCAACGGTTTATCCAAATCAATTATTTTTTCCTGTATCAATTGCATAACAACATAAGCAAAAACCATTTTTGCAAGTGAAGCTGCATACATCTCCGAATTTTGCGCTAGCGAAATTTTATTTTGTATATCAGCCCATCCAAAAGTTTTGCTGTATACTGCTTCATTATTATTAAATACAGAAACAGCCATACCAGATACATGCGCCACATCAATCAAATATTTAATTTTATTGGTGAGGCTATCAGCATTAATAAAAGAATTATCAATGCGCTTAATATTTTGTGCGGAAATAAAAAGATGCGAGAAGATTAAGATCGCAAAAAGGAATTTAAACTTCATAAAGCTGAGGCAAATTTTTTAAATCGTTAATCGCAAAAAATTATTAATGATATAAGATGACGATAAAAATCTGCATTAATTTAAATTAAGCTCTTTAGATTTTATAAAAACAATTGCTGATTTAATAGTTTCTCCTTTGCTATAAACATGTGTTTGCTTAACGGATGATGAGAACGCGCCAATGTTGCGAAACACAATATTATCTGATTTACTTAAGGTTGAATCTGCAGAAAAATAACGTACCTCAACCATTACAGAATCAATTTTTACGGTTGATTTATTATTGATTTTTAGTTGCGTAAATAATTCTCCATCCGTTGATTCCGCTTTGCCTTCAAACGCAGTTAATTTTACAAGGCTGAAAATATTGTCTCTCACCTTCGTTAAATAATCTGAAAGCGGCGCAACAATTTCCTGTTTACGGATAACGCTGTCTTTCTTAATAACCACGTCAGGCTTTGTTATTAGCGCTTGTGATTTTGTGTCATCAACATTTAATTTTTTTGCATTATCAATTTTGCTTGCAGTTTCATTTTCTTTATTAATAATTGTTTTGTCTTTGCTTTCTGGATTGATATTATTTTTTGCGTCTTCTATTTTACTATTTTTTTTATTTAAAGAACTGTCAGCATTTATTAATGCAAGCTTTGCTTTTTCTATATTATTGGTGTCTGCATTTTTCAATGCAACAGAATCTTTCAAAGCTTTATTTGTATCTGCAATTTTTACCGGCGGCGCAATTGTATTTACAACTTCAATATTGCGTAAAGTATCTTGCGCTATTTTTTTATTTTGATTTAATGTATTTGGAGATGAATGGAAAAAAAATGCAGACGCTGCAATTCCTCCACCTATTAATAATGCAAAACCAACAATTGCCATTATTAATTTTCTATTTTTTGCGGGTTCTTTATGCAGGATTTCTGTAACAACTTCCCGCGGTTTTGGCGCAACAAATTCTTTTATTTCCGGAGTTGTATTTACATCTTCAACCTTGCCGCCGGAACGAATTTTTTCCAGCATCGAAATATTCGTGAGTTCATTAAAATAATATGATTTATCATAGCAATTTCTAATCGCCTCGTAAATACTTTCAGAGTCTGCCGTTTTGCTCAAATATGCATTTGCGCCAGTTGCCATTAATAATGAAACCATCGAGCTTCCATTGTGCATGGAAAGCATAATTATTTTCAAATCTTTGTTCAGTTTGCGGATAGCAGTTAATGCAGTAATTCCATCCATTAATGGCATTTGAATATCGAGCAACACTACATCGGCTTTGCTGTGTTTTAAAAGATCCAGCAAGCGCAATCCGTTATCAGCTTCGCCAATAATTTTTATATCTTTTTTATGCGACAAAGCAACTTTTACACCTTCTCTAAAAAGCGCATGATCGTCTGCAATGATTACATTAATAACTTTTTCTGATGAAGTATTTATCGACTGGTTGTTATCGTTGCGGTATTTATCTTCTGCACTATTTTTAATTTGAAAATCCAATGTTGTGTTTGAACTATTATTGCCCGCATATCTTGGAAGCAGGTTTACAAAAGATTGAATTTCTTCAATTTCATCAGGGTATTTCCATGATGTACTTTTGCTTTCAATCCATAACATGTCGGTTGACTTAATGCCTTTAATTTTTAAATCTTCTAAAGAATAAGGCCCCGATTTTTTATTATCACGAAGTAAAAAATACATGATCATTATTTGTTATTAAAGATAGGAATATAATGATCAACCAAAATAATCTTGAGTCTATAAAATATCCACTTTATAAACGCATGCAAAAAATTATACCGCAGTAATTTCATTAATCATTAAGGTGAAACCCTTACCTCGTCTACATTCCAGCCTTTCACAGAAATTATTGGTTTTATTTCTTTGGCAGAAATATTATAATCAACAACAATTGTTTTGCTTGCGCCCGGCACGATTGATATATAATTGTCAGAAAAAAATGCAGGCAAAATCCGTTGATTTGTTTGCAAATTTATTAATGAAATCCTGTTGAAAAATGCAACCGTATTTTCTTTCGGGTTATTAATAGTGACACTAATTTTTCCATCACCAATTTTTTTTGCAGAAACATTTATTGATGCCTTTTTCATTTGTTGCAAGCCAGAATAATTTCCGGTAGAATCAGGCAGCCAATAAAAATTTTCGCTGACAGGTTGTTTGTTATTATCAAGCAAACGCAGCAATAAAAAAGCGCCTTCCTCTTTTCTAAGTTTATTTATTTCACGCGTCATATCAATATATTTCCGCACGGTTGAAGGGCCGATTTCTTCATACACTTGCGTTAATATTTTTTCTTTACCTTCTTTATTATAAGCCTTTACTTCAAGCATCATATCGCGGTGAAAACTAAAAGTATTATTCACAATCATTATCATGTTTTCAATCGGATCAAACATTACATGCAATGGTTCGCTACCATTGTGCAAACCATATAAACATGCATTCACATCAAGATAATAATCGTACATCTGCCCGCGCAATGCAGTCCATGGATTTTGCGTTTTCCAAATGATAGTTCCCGTATACCATTCCCACATATGCGAACTGAAACCTTCCATTAATGCACGGTATTGATCATAATTTACGAGCTGCGCTTTTAATGTAAAATCTTTCAAATCTTTTATCGATCCATATTTATAAACTGTAGAATCATAACCAATATATTTATGATAACGCCATACCGAATCCTCTTTTGAATGATAGATTGGCGCATTCAGATTTTCTTTTGGCATAAAGCGTTCCAGCGATTCATAATCGCCAACACCAACAGATCCTATTTCAGAATTGAATGGAAAAGTTTTATCAGCCCAAAAAGTTTTTAACGGTTGAACGCCATAAGGGCCATCGCCATTTCCACCCAAAAAATTATACGACATACTATCCGAATTTGAATAGTCGAAAAAATATCGCGTGCCATCAAGTGCTGGCATTATCGAATCTTTCATAGCAGATAAAATATCTGCAGGCGGAGTAATTTCATTGCCACCACACCAGAATGCAAGCGAAGGATGGTTGCGGATCATCTTCACCTGGTCTGCAACAGAATTTAAAAATAATTCATGATCATCAGGATAATTTCTTCTTGTCCATTGATCTTCTTTTTTTTGCGGATCAAGCCATCTTCCATTACAATCACCGGAGTTCCAAAAGTCCTGAAACACAAGCAGGCCGTACTTATCACAGGCATTGTAAAATTCAGGGCGTTCCAATAATGCGCCGCCCCAAACGCGAATAAGGTTTAAATTCATATCGCGGTGAAAGCGTACTTCTGCATCATAACGTTCATCCGTAAAACGTAACAATTCATCAGATATAATCCAGTTGCCGCCTTTAATAAATATCGGTTGCCCATTAATAAAAGCTTGCCTGCTTCGTGTTGTTGTGTTCCAGGTTGTAGTCAATTCGCGAACGCCAAAATCAATATTTTCTTTATCAGAAATATTTTTAGAATCTGTTTCAAAAACAAATGTTGTATGGTATAAATTTTGTTCGCCATAACCATTCGGCCACCACAATTTTGGATTTTGTAAATTATAATCAGGCAATTTTATTTCTGTTTTTGTATGTGCCTGAAGATTTACAGCAATAGAAATTACATCACCATTTAAAGTAAATTTTAAAAGCCCATTAATGTTTTTTGAAGAAGAATTTTCTAACTCTGCACTTGCTTTAATAATTGCCGGTTGCTGCATTTTTGCATCAGGCAATCTTGCGCCGGGAACCATTGTAATAACGTGCGCATTGCTGATATTTATAGCGCCGGTTTTTTCAATAGTAACTTTATCCCAAATGCCCGTGTTGCGATCGCGGATTGGCTGAATCCAGTCCCAGCCTGCAACGTATTGATGTGTAACATTGCGCGCAATTTCGCCATCACCACCTTGTCCGCCATTTGGATTGCCAACAACATCGGGTGGAAAAACAACAACAGCCAGTTTATTATTTCCATCTTTTGCAAGCAATGAAGTGATGTTATAATCCTGCCGCAAAAACATTCCTTTAAAAATTTTATCATTCAGTTTATGCCCGTTTAAATAAACTTCACAACTATAATTTATGCCGCGAAAATGCAACCAAACCTGTTGATCATCCTTCGGAAAATTTTCTTTAAAATCTTTTGCAAACCAATAGGTATAAAAATCTTTTCCTGTTTTATAAATATCCGGTATCAGTTCATTGTTCATTCCATAAAATGGATCAGGGAAAATTTTATTATTAATAAGTGTAGTTAAAACAGTTCCCGGAACAGTTGCGTTCATCCAATCTTTTGTAGAAAAATTTGGAGCAGAAATTTTTTCTCCTGAAACTTTTATTTTTTCAATATTTATACATTTCCATCCGCTGTTTAATTCATATTGTTCCTGTGCGTGCAGATAAAAAATATTTATTAATAACAATGAATACGTAATAAAATTTTTATAAACCATTTTATTTTTTTAGAAAGAAATAAAAAAATTGAGATCAAATTTTACCGATAATTTTTGATGCAGCATCAGCATCGCATAAAATTTCACAGTTCGGATGAAGCTGCACAACTGATGCAGGGATGTCCGTTGTAACCGGCCCCAGCACTGCTTTTGCGAGAATGTCTGCTTTGTGCGATCCTTTTACAATCAATATTAATTTGCGTGTGTGCATGATGTTTTTTATTCCTCTTGTTAATCCACCAAGAATAATATTTTCAGGCACTTGTGTTTCTCTTCTTACGCGCGCTTCAAAATCCGGATCCATTGGCGATACCCATGTATCACTTTCAAATGGAGTGCCTGGTTGATTGATTCCAATATGTCCATTGTTGCCTAATCCAAGCATTTGTAAATCTGCACCGCCGCGTTCTGCCAAACGTTGTTCAAATATTTTACATTCATTTTCAAAATCATCAGACATAGTTGGCGGCATAATAAAATTTTCTTCGGGAATATTTAATGGCGCAGCAAGCTGGTTTAAAATCATGGTATAACAACTGCCCGCATATTCTCTTGGAAGGTTTGTGAGTTCATCAACATTAAACAAAGTAATGCGCGAAACATCAAACGGATATTTCGCAAAAATTTCAGACACAACGGCGTGCATATTAATGGTTGTTTGACCGGTTGATAAACCAATTACTGCATTTGGTTTTTCAAGCATCTGCGCAATGATGCGCCAGGCGGCCGTTACATCGAATTCCCTTTCACTTTTTGTAATTGTTATTTTCATGATGATGCTATTAATAATTTTTATAAATCTTTTAATTGTTCTGTAAAAAAAATATCTAATGCTGCGGCTGCGTCATTTTCATCTTCGCCGTCAATAATTACTGTTAATGTATCACCGCCTTTTGCACCAATGGCAAGTATATTCAGCATGCTGTTTAAGCGGATTAATTTTTCACCTTTTTGTAAACTGATAATTGATTTAAATTTTTTTGTAAGCCGTATTAATGCAGTTGCCGGCCGTGCATGAATGCCTTCTGCTGCTGTGATGATATAATTTTTAGAAATCATTTTTTATTTGCTGTAAATATGAAATAATACTTTTTGAATTATCCATTTCCATTACGCTTGCAAAAATTTCTTTTGCGTAAGATTGGTTGTTATTAATAATGATATTTTTTATTGAAGGAACAGAAACTGCGCTCATAGAAAATTCATGCAAACCCATTCCAATTAATAATAAAGTTGCCAACGGATCGGATGCAAGTTCACCACACATGCCAACTTCAATTTTATATTTGTGCGCTTGTTCAATTACATAACTTATCAAACGCAACACGGCAGGATTGTAAGGATCGTATAAATCTTTAATCTTCTCGTTTCCGCGATCAACGGCCAATGTATATTGACATAAATCGTTTGTGCCGATACTAAAAAAGTCAACTTCTTTTGCGAGGATGTCCGCTGTGATGGCGGCTGACGGGATTTCTATCATTATACCAACTGGTATATTTTCAGCAAATTCAATGTTGTTTTTTTTAAGTTCATCTTTTGTTTCTTCAAGAGTTTTTTTTGCCAATCTTAATTCTTCCACATTACAAATCATTGGAAACATGATTTTAAAATTTCCGAATTTGCCCGCGCGTAAAATGGCTTTTAATTGCGTATTGAAAATATCTTTTTGATCAAGACAAATCCGTATTGCACGATAACCAAGAAAAGGATTTTCTTCATTTGGCAAACCGAAATAAGATAGTTGTTTATCACCACCAATATCAATCGTTCTTACAACAACAGTTTTGTTTTTTGATTTGATAGCAACTTTTTTATAAAACTCAAATTGTTCTTCTTCGGTTGGAAAA
>Ga0206963_10176_pt2 | contig 20725 bp, 20 predicted proteins | sample Alteio_BWOrgHeat_28_FD_152958 | JGI IMG/M metagenome (GOLD analysis project Ga0206963, IMG submission 152958) | Enriched cells from forest soil in Barre Woods Harvard Forest LTER site, Petersham, Massachusetts, United States -... | ecosystem: Environmental > Terrestrial > Soil > Temperate forest >... | reverse complement strand
CCAATGTAAACATTACTGCTTACCGTAGTTGCCTGAGAAAGTGTAACGCCACCAGCATTTTCTACATACAAATTTTTTATGGTATTGGCAGAAGGTGTTGTTGCAAAAACACCTGTAACCTGGCTGGCTGTTCCATTATAAACATAATTGGCACCGCTGCTAAATGATCGGTACAGCGTTGTTGTGGAATCCGACAAAAGCTGGATATTACCTGCATTAACCGCTCCTACGGGAACGCTAGTTGTAATGCCATAAGGAGAACCGATACCCAGCGTTGCACCACTTTGCAAAATAAAATAAGCATTCTTTAGTCTGCTTGCATCTTGTGATGTTACTATGTAAGTTCCACAGTTTAAAGTAGCTCCTGAATAAACAATCAGGTAAGCGGGATATGGCGCAGACGCAGATCCCATTACTACATTTCCTGCTAAGTTTACCAACGCGCCTGTATTAATATAAAACCACACCTGCCTTGCACTCGCACAGGAAAATTGCTGAGGGTTTGCCGTAGTTCCGTTAAAATTTACAATCGCATTATTGCCTGTTCCTGTTGTAGCCAAAGTACCCCCATCAGCAAGGAAGTTTCCATAAATATTTAAGTTGGAAGTACCGGCGCCAGCTATCGATCCAAAATCAATAACGCCAGATGAAGCCGTGCTTATAAAATTGCCAATATAAAATGTATTTGTATTACCAGAAGTTACAGCATTATTAAAAATAACAGAACCACTTCCGGAACAGGTAAGCGAGCCAAATATGGATAATACATTGCCCAGTGCTGAACTGCCAGTTGTATAAGGCATAAAAACAGAATCTGCGGAAGAAATAATTATATTATTATACCCGCCCGCGGTTATACCAGAACCTAAATCAACGCTTGAAATCAATGGTATTTTTTGTGAAGGATCATTGAGTTGACCGTTAAAAACAATCGTACTTCCTGCAAGCGTATAATTTCCTGCCGTAGTAAAATTTCCTTCCACGCCAATATTTCCGCTTCCTGCAAGCGTAATATCATTTGTATTGCTTAGATTATAATAATTAAAAGCTGGTATAGTTTGGCCGGTTCCGTTAAAATTAACTGTGCTTCCGCTAATTGTATAACTGTTCGACCCTGGCGTAAATGTTCCCGCAATTCCAATAATGCCTGACGGAAAAAGGGTTCTTGCACCACCACCGCTGCTGGTCAGATTGCCAAAATTTAATGGCGGAATTGTTTGCGCAGCCGAAGATGCAAAATTAACGGTACTTGTAGGAGCGAGTGTGCCCGTTGTAATATCTGCTAGAGCGCCTGTGGTAGATAATATTAATGATGAACCGGCTAATACGTTAAGTACTGCACCAGAATTTACTTTTAAAACCTTCGCGCCATCAATTGTTAATGTTGGCGTATTAGAAGATCCATCACCAATATTAACAACGCTTCCTGCGCCTTGAACAGTCCATCCCGTTACGGAAATATTAAATGCCGTGGTGTTATTATTAATAATGTTATACGTAATTCCAGGAGTTGTAAAATTTGCCGGATTGGTGCCGGTAGTTCCGTTTGGATTACTAAACCAATTATTAAGTTTATTAAGGTTGCCGGTACTCGCCGAATAAAAAACAGTTGCAGAAATGCCGGCATTGCCTGAAACATTTGCTGTTGAATAAATAGGCGTAACCGATCCGCAAGTAGTTGCGCTATATGAATAAACAAAGAAATAATAAGTTGTGTTGGACATTAATCCAGTTGCTGTGAAAGAACCGTCTGTGGATTGATTAATCGCATAGTAGGTATTTCCACCAATTGAATACGGGCTACCCCCAAGATTATAAGAATTACCATTAACCGGCACTGGCGCAGTATTGGATGTTCCATAAAATATTGTATATCCTGAGGCAGTTCCGCTTCCGACAGCACTTGTTGTTCCTGTTATAGAGCTGCCCGATGGTGTGCCGAGGCTTAATCCGCCAGGTACTGCAGGGGGAACAGTTGAGCAGGTTGTTAATGCAAGCGGTGTTGGAGTTCCATAATTGTATGTTGATGTATGTGTGCCATCCCAGGTATATGGTATAAGTAAAAATTGATAAACCGTTCCAGGTGTAAGGCCTGTAACTGTCGCCGTCGTTGAAGGCAACGTTGGCAAACTAGTAGATGTCGGTGTAAAAATAGTGCCCGTGCTTACTGCGCTTGCAGGAACCAAACCATTTGGCGAAGCGACAAGAGTGGGTGCAGAATTGCCGGATAAATAAACAACAAGATAACCGGCTTTTGTTGCGCCTGTTGCAGGAAATGTAGCCCCCGTCCAGTTAAGTACTGCCTGTCCATTGCTTGCAGTTGCTGAAAAACCAGATGCAGCCGCCGTTGGCTGGCTCGATAATGTATAAAAGCTAATTGGAGAACCATATCCAGTTCCGTAACTATTGGTTGCATATGCAGAAACATAATATTGTGTTTGGCTGCTCAGAGAAATAATAGTACTTGTGTAAGCGGTTGTTCCTGTTCCATCATTCGTAGAACCAGCCCCCGGAAGTGTAGGATTATTTGTTGTGTTCCAAACAACACCTTTCGATGTTATTCCAGCAGCGCCTTGGCTAACACTCGAGCCTCCGCTTGTTGCTCCCGTTGCTGTTATATTAGTGATTGCAGAAGTAGTAACCGCAGGGGTAAGATTAATCAAAGCATTATCTTTTCCTAAAGCAAAATATTGTGTACCAGTTGAAAGATTTGCTAATCCAAAAGTGCCGCCGCTCCACGAGGCAGAACCTGAAACAGTTCCCGTTCCTGTAGTAGAAGCGTTTTGAATCCAAGAGCTGTTATTATAAAATCCAATGTAAGTGACTCCGGGAATGCTTGTCGCGAAATTGCTGCCTGCAGCATCGGTGCTATTAAATTGTGCAGTTGCTGTAATAATACCCGCTGCCGTTGATGATGATTTGCTAACTTGCCATCTTCTGTTTAAAACACGGCTGGCATCATAAGGTGTGGCAAAAGTTCCGTCAAGCACATTAATGCCATAAATATCTGCCGTTCCTGAATTTATTAATGTTATTGGATCATAAGTGCTGTTTCCAACTGGGAAAAAAACATTTGAATTACCAACATTAATATTCAATTGCCCTGTACTATTTGTTTGGATATATTGGGATCCAAATACACCCGAAATATTATTACTTGCCGCAGTAAGATTAAAAGTTGACAGAGATAATTTTCCGTTGACTAAACTAATAGTGCCCGCAGTGTTTATAGTTGATTGAGATAAACTAACGCCAGTTGCATTATTAATGGTAAGATTTCCTGTAAGTGTAGATGGCAAACCATTCCCTGTAACCTGCGCTAATGAGCCAGCATAAATATAATTTGCTGAGCCTGCAAAAGTCCTTGTGCCGGTCGATTGAATATTTCCCGTTGCAGCCGATAAGGTGATGCCGCCGGCATCCGTTATACCCAATGTAGCACCGCTATTAACAGAAAAAATTGCTGCTCCAGACAGGTATTTTGGCGAAGCACTAGTGCCAAAATTAAAAGTGCCACTTGATACTACCATTGCAGTTGTCAATGCCATATTGCTGCCCATTGTTACAACGCCCGTAGAGGTTCCACTGCCGACAGTAAAATTTGGATAAGAATAGATACCTCCGGTTGAGCCGGAATTCATATCTGTATAAATAGCCCCAAAATCAGGTAAAGTATTTGTGCCTATATCGACGTTTGCCAGCAATTGCAAGTTGTCGAGCAAAAATCCTGCTCCACTACCACCAGCACCATAACCATAAATTCTTACAGCAACCGAAGAAACATTATTAGCATCCGCTGGCAAAGCAACGCTAATAGTTTGCCAACTTGTAGATAAACTCACAGATTGTGACATAAGATAAATCCATCCTGAACCTGCATTATATATTACGCCTATTTTCGGCGCATTTGAATTGCTTCCTCTTGTATCAAATTGTAAAGTAATTCCCGCGAAGCCTGCGGTGCTTGAAGAAAATTGATAATAATCAGTAGCTGCCGTTTTGGGATCAGTTGTAACTGTTGGCCAATTAATGGAAGTAAGCGCAAGCCCTACTGCAGCACCTCCATTGCCATGCGCGGGTGAAGTAAGTGTTTGTAAACCCGCTCCGGCAATATTTGATATGGTAGTTGTGTTACCAACTCTTGTTAATGTAGTTTGTGTTAATGGAGAATTATTGACATCAAAATCCGGAGTCAACTGTAGCGTAGTCCGACTTGACGGGCTCTCCATCGGGTAATTTAAAATCGGAACCTGTCCATAACTTTTGTTCGTAAAAACAAATCCGGTGCTTAATACAAAAACAATAATAATAATTTTTGAAAAAGGTAAAAATTTTTTCATTTTTTCAGTTAGCTTAGAAGTAAAAAAAACAAGCCCTGCAGTATTCTTACTGCAAAACAGGATATCTGCAAGAATTAAATTCTTTAAATGGAAGAGGTAAATATAATACGGCTAAAAATGCAGGGAGTTAATTCAATAGGAAATTAGTCGCCGAAACATAAGAAAATTTTTCTTATGTTAATGCAGCAAATATAGAGTTTAAAAACGAACGACTATTTAAAATTGAAAAAGTTTAAACAATTAAAATATTTATTGATTTAAATTAATTCGATTGCTTATAATAATACATTAATAAACTTCATTTTTTCAAAATTGTGATATCATGTAATTGCATGTTTTACCCCGCAACACTCTGTTTATTATATTTATTCCGGTATTCAACGGGTGTTAATCCGGTTATTTTTTTAAACATGGTGCGAAAGGATTTTGTGTCGGTATATCCCACATCAAACATCACTTCATTTATATTTTTCCGGCTGTTTTCAAAACTTCTTTTTGCACCTTCCATTTTTACGCGGTGAATGTATTGTTGCACAGAATTGTTGGTTGCCATTTTAAAACGGCGTTCAAAACTTCGTCTGCCGATAGCAGTCATATCGGCCAGTTCATCTACAGAAATTTTTTCTGCAATATTTGTTTCAATAAATAATTGTGCTTTTTTAATATCATTATCTGCATGATTTTTTTGGCCGGTAAAAATTGCAAAAGCAGCCTGGCTATCTCTGTCGATATCTACCGCAAAATATTTTGAAACAAGAATGGCAGTTTCGCGGTCTGTATATTTTTCAACAATATGTAAAAGCAAGCTCCAGTAAGAATTGGCGCCGCCGCTGGAATACAAACGATCTTCTTCTGTAATAATACTTCCGTCAACAACTTCCACATCAGGAAACATTTGTCGAAATTCATTTTGAAAACCCCAATGTGTAGAACATTTTTTTCCATTTAATAAACCCGTAGAAGCAAGCAAAAATGCACCAACACAAAGTGATGCTATTTCCGCGCCTTTTTTATATTGCTCAATAATCCAGGGCAATAATACTTTGTTTTTTGAAATAGCAGTTTGCATGTCGCCAAACAATGCGGGAATAAAAATCAAATCTGTTTTTATTATGTCTTTTAAAAGTTTGTCGGTGCGTATTGAAAATTGGCCATCATTTATTTTTACTTCTTTTTTTGCGCCAACAAGCTGCACATTAAAAAAAGGTTTTTTACCAGATGAAATAAGCACATTGTTTACAGTTGTAAAAAGATATTGCGGATCTGCAACGGCTTGCATCACCGAATTTTCCGGAACCAAAATGCATATATTTTTCATGGAACTAAGGTAAATATTAATCAGTCGCAAAACACCCTTTAATTGTCTTTTTTGCACTGCGTATATTTTATTTACTTTTTGCATCTTTGAAGTATTAATATTTATATCATTATTAATAAAACAAAAATTATTAAAATGGAAAAAACAAACAAGCCTTTAATTACGGTTGAAACTACCGTTAATGCTCCTGTTGAAAAAGTATGGACGCTTTGGAACGGCGCAGAGCATATTGTAAAATGGAACGCTGCATCCGACGACTGGCACACTACTTCTGCACAAAATGATTTGCAGGTTGGCGGAAAACTTAACGCAAGAATGGAAGCGAAAGACGGAAGTTTTGGTTTTGATTTTTGGGGCATTTATGATGAAATTAAAACCAATCAATTAATTGCTTATACACTTGGCGACGGACGAAAAGTAAAAATAATTTTTACACCTGAAGGCAACTCAACAAAAATTACCGAAACATTTGAAGCAGAAGAAACCAACAGCATCGAATTGCAACAAGGCGGCTGGCAAAGTATTATGAACAACTTTAAAAAATATGCAGAAACGCATTAATCATTTATTAATAAATTAAATTATGGCGCAAATAAATTCTTACCTCACATTTAGCGGAAATTGCAGGGAAGCGATGATGTTTTATAAAGAATGTTTTGGGGGAGAATTATTTTTTCAAACCATTGGCGCATCTCCGCTTGCAGCTAAACTACCTGCAAAAATGAAGAAATGTATTTTACACGCAACGTTAAAAAAAGATGATTTATTATTGCTCGCTTCAGATATGGCGCCAGCTCCAGCGCTTATAAAAGGCAACGCAATTTCATTATCATTAAACTGCAACAGCGAAGAAGAAATAAAAATGTATTATCAAAAACTCTCAGAAGGGGGCAAGAAAAACCACCCCCTCGAAAATACTTTTTGGGGGGCAACATTTGGCGGGCTTACAGATAAATTTGGTAACCACTGGTTACTTAATTATGAAAAAAATCATTAATAATTTTTTATGGAAACTTACATCATCGAAAAAAATATGATAGTTTTTGGAAAGGTTGTAAAAAATTTTCCGCAGGGAATTGGTGAAGCTTTTGATGCATTAATAAAAATGATTTCCGGAAAATTTGACCGCGATTATTACGGAATAAGTTATATGGATAAAAACGGAAAAATGATTTATTATGCCGCAGCAATTGAAAAATATAATGGCGAAGCTGAGAAATTCAATTGCGAAAAATTGACCATTGAAAAAGGCAAATACATTTGCGTAACTGTAAAAAATTGGCCGCAAAAAACAAATTCAATCAATACCGTTTTTCAGGAAATAATGAAGAATGATAAAGCAGATAAAACAAAGCCTGCAATAGAATGGTATAAAAATGATGATGAAATGTTGTGTATGGTGAAGCTGAAAACGGACTAATCATTTATATTTATTATCTATTTTTTACTTTGCATGTTTATTTTTTCTGTTTAATATTTGTTAACCGGCATTTGTATTTCATGGCATCATCGTTGCGTCGCACTCTTGTACGTCCGGTTTATTAATGAGCTATTTAATAATTTTTATATCAACCAAAACAAAAACTTATGACATTAAAAACTGCCAAAATTCTTTACTGGATTTCCACATCAATTATTGCACTTTTTATAATTCCGGGAATATTTTTTTTAAATACAAAAATGGCCATTGACGGCATTCAACATCTTGGCCTTCCATATTGGTTTCATATAGAACTTGGTATCGGAAAATTTATTGGCGCTGTTTTATTAATACTTCCGTTTACGCCAAAACGTATTAAAGAATGGGCTTACGTTGGCCTGGGCATCGATTTTCTTTCTGCAACAATTGGCCTGGTTGCTGTTGATGGCGCAAAAGGCGGTTCGTTTGCGCCACTTGTATTTTTTGCAATTTTATTGGTTTCGTATATCTGTTATCATAAAATAAAAGGGGATGATTAAACCAATAAATAATCAATCAAAAATTGTTGTTGAAGTTTTTAAAACAAATGTTTGTGATGAAATAGTTGCAGCAACATTAACAGAAAAACTAAAACTTCATTTTCCCTGCAGCAAATTCAATTTCGATTTGAGCGATTGCGATAATATATTAAGAGCCGAAGGTGAAAATATTTCTGTTGAAAAAATTACAGCATTAATTAATGCATGCGGCTATAAACTTGAAATTTTGCTATAAAAATTTCCTGTTAATAATTTCAATTTTGTTTTTTTTACAATCTTTTTATTGCAACAATTTGGTGGCATGAAATTTTAAGAACAACTAAAAAAGATTGTATGGAAAAGAAAAAGGATAAAATCAAAAACGAAGAAGATAAAAAATTTCCTTTGCCGGTTTACGATAGCAAAGATGATATTTATGAAAAAGAAACCGAAGAACCATTTGATGAAAATCATCCAGAAAAAATTGACGACAACACAAAAAATGGAGCCGGGCTCGATAAAAGATAATTCGTTTTTATTTCTTCTTTATTAATGTACACAAAACCATTTTTTATTAATAAATGCGAAAGTATTTATGATGAATATTTTTGCGAATGATTAATAACATTAATGAGGAAATTATTATCGAACAAAATAGTTGTACTAAAAAATAAAGGCTGCAATTTGCAGCCTTTTAAAAAAAATTTAAGTTATCAAAAAAGTGCGGGCGATAGGGGTCGAACCTACATGCCTTGCGGCGCCAGATCCTAAGTCTGGTGCGTCTGCCAATTTCGCCACGCCCGCATAAGGGCTGCGAAATTAAGGTTTTTAAAAGAAAAGCCGAATGGTTAATGAAACTATTTTATTAATCTGAAAAATAAACTCCGAAATTTTTATAGAGATAGCATTTGCGCACGAATAAATTACGGATAGTATTGTGTAAATTCGTTGGCTATGGAAACCGTTGAAGCCATACCACAATATAATCTTACGCAGGAGCAGGAAAAAAAATTAATCCTTCGCGAATACCGGTCGTTGCTGCGTTCGCTGAAAGGAAAATTAAAAGCAAACGACAAAGATTTAATAAGAATAGCATTCGAAATGTCTGCCGAAGCGCACCAAACCATGCGGCGCAAAAGCGGCGAACCATATATTTTACATCCGCTGGCCGTTGCACGGATTTGTGTGGAAGAAATTGGCCTCGGCGTGCGCTCAACTATTTGTGCATTAATGCACGATACGGTTGAAGATACTGATATAACACTTGAAGATGTTGAACGCGCATTTGGCGCAGAGATAGCGCGCATTGTTGACGGGCTTACAAAAATTTCAACCGTTGTTGATGTAAATGCTTCTCAACAATCAGAAAATTTTAAAAAGATTTTATTAACGCTTACTGATGATCCGCGGGTTATATTAATAAAACTTGCAGATCGTTTGCACAACATGCGCACCCTCGATAGCATGAAGCGTGAAAAGCAGTTGAAGATAGCTTCCGAAACCGTTTATGTTTATGCGCCGCTTGCTCATCGCATGGGTTTGTATAATATAAAAACAGAACTGGAAGATTTGTCAATGAAATATTTGGAGCCGGATCAATATAAAGAAATTGCACAAAAATTATCAGAAACAAAAAGGGAACGCTCAAGGTATATTAATGAATTCATCAAGCCATTAAAAGAAAAATTAGAAAAAGGCGGCTTTGATTTTGATATTTATGGACGGCCAAAAAGCATTCATTCCATCTGGGAAAAAATGCGCAAAAAAGCAGTGGCATTTGATGAAGTGTATGATCTCTTTGCAATCCGTGTTATATTAAATTCTGTTCCTGAAAAAGAAAAAGAAGAATGCTGGAAAGTTTATTCCATGATTACAGACGAATACGCGCCATCGCCCGAACGTTTGCGCGATTGGTTGAGCAATCCAAAATCAAATGGATATGAAGCGCTGCATACAACCGTAATGGGCCCGCAGGGAAAATGGGTGGAAGTGCAAATACGATCAAAACGAATGAATGAAATTGCGGAAAAAGGTTTGGCCGCGCATTGGAAATATAAAGAAGGCACAACCGACGAAAGCCGCTTCGATAAATGGTTTCAGCAAATCCGTGAAGTGTTGAATACGCAGGATAATGATTCGATAGATTTTTTACAGGATTTTAAAACCAGTTTTCTTGCAGAAGAAATTTATGTATACACGCCAAAAGGCGATGTAAAAATGTTGCCTGTCGGATCGACTGCGCTTGATTTTGCTTTCTCTATTCACAGCGCCATTGGCGTGCAATGTATCGGCGCCAAAGTAAATCATAAACTGGTTTCCATCAGCCATAAATTAAGAAGTGGTGATCAGATTGAAATCATTACTTCCAACAAACAAAAACCAAATGAAGACTGGTTAAAATTTGTTGTAACTGCAAAAGCAAAAAGCAGAATCAAAGATGCGCTGAAAGAAGAAAAAAGAAAAATTGCTGATGAAGGAAAATATATTGTGCAGCGCAAGATCGAAAATTTTGGTGCAGCGTATAACAATTATAATATCGACATCCTTACTTCGTATTATAAATTAAATTCTTCGCTTGATTTGTTTTACCAGGTTGCGGTAAAAAATATTGACCTGCAGGAACTGAAAGAATTTAATATTCTTGGTGATAAACTGGAACCGCCCAAACCTTTGAAACCCGCTGTGGAAGCCAAGGTTGAAGCAACGCCGGGAACATCAATGCCGCGCAAAGATGCGGAACTTATTATTTTTGGAGAAAGCAGTGACAGGATTGTTTATACATTGGCCAACTGTTGCAAGCCAATTCCGGGTGATGATGTTTTTGGTTTTGTAACCACTGGAAAAGGATTAACGATACACAGAACGAATTGCCCGAATGCTGCAAAATTAATGGCGAGTTACGGCCACCGTGTTGTAAAAACGAAATGGGCGAAGAACAAAGAAATTTCTTTTTTAACCGGTATACGAATTGTTGGGATGGATGATGTTGGCGTTGTTAATAAAATCACCAATTTAATTTCCGGCGAATTGAAATTGAATATTAATGCAATTACTATTGAAGCCAAAGAAGGTTTGTTTGAAGGAAATATAAAAATTTATGTGCATGATGTGGAAGAATTGGAAGAACTGGTTCAGCGCGTAAAACAATTAAAAGGCATTCATTCAGTTGACAGGTACGACATGGAAAATGTTTAAATTATCTTGAAAAAACATTTCTTGCAACAAATACCATTTCACTTATTTTTGCCGCTTTGAATAATCAATTTTACCCAAATTTTTATTAATGGTAGATGTAATTTTAGGCTTGCAATGGGGCGATGAAGGCAAAGGAAAAATAGTAGATTTTTTTGCTCCGCGCTACGATATTATTGCACGCTTTCAGGGTGGGCCGAATGCAGGTCATACGCTTTACGTAAACGATAAAAAAGTTGTACTTCACCAAATTCCTTCAGGTATTTTTCATGACAAAACAACCAATCTTATTGGCAACGGCGTAGTGCTTGATCCGATAACTTTTAAAAAAGAATGCGAGTCGGTTGCATCTTTTGGTGTTGATTATAAAAAGAATTTATTAATCTCGCAACGCGCGCATCTTATTATTCCTACGCACCGCGCGCTGGATAAGGCTTCTGAAGTTTCTAAGGGAAATGAAAAAATCGGTTCAACCTTAAAAGGTATTGGCCCCGCTTACATGGATAAAACCGGAAGAAACGGTTTACGCGTTGGTGATTTGCTGGATAAAAATTTTACCACGCAATACATTCGCCTTCGTTTAAAACATCAGAAATTATTGGATGGATTAAATTTTCATGAAGATATTTCTGATTGGGAAGAAGAGTTTTTTGAAGCGCTTGAATTTATGCGCCAGTTTAAAATTGTTAATGGCGAATATTATATTAATAATAAAATAAGTGAAGGTAAAAAAGTGCTTGCAGAAGGCGCACAAGGCAGTATGCTTGATGTTGATTTTGGAACGTTTCCTTTTGTTACTTCATCAAACACAATATCGGCGGGCGTTTGCACAGGCCTTGGCGTTGCGCCGCAACAAATACGCGACGTAATTGGCGTAAGCAAAGCCTATTGTACAAGAGTTGGAAGCGGGCCTTTTCCTACAGAATTAAATGATCCAACAGGAGAGGAATTACGCAAAACAGGAAGTGAATTTGGTGCAACAACTGGCCGACCGCGCCGCTGCGGCTGGATAGATTTAGTTGCATTAAAATTTGCATGCATGATTAATGGCGTTACAAAAATTGTAATGACAAAAGCCGATGTGCTTGATGCATTTGAAGAATTGAAAGTTTGCACCGCATATAATATTGATGGCGAGTCAACAGATGAGATTCCATTTCAGATGAATCGTGTTAATATAGAGCCGCAATTGCAAACTTTTGCGGGATGGAAAACAGATACCACATCTTTAAAAAATTACAATAACTTGCCGCAGCGCATGATAGAATATGTGGAGTTTATTAATAAATATTTAAAGGTTAATATTACTTATATTTCCAATGGGCCGGGCCGCGATCAGCTGGTTGAAAATGTATAAAAAAATATTTTTTAAATTTCTTAATAAATTGTTCGGGAAAAATTTGGCTAATTAAAAACTTCGCTGAAAATTTACAATATAATCTTATTAGAATATGGCACTAAAATCTGATAAGGAGAAAAAAGGTTCAAAAGCATCTGCGCCTGAAACGCCAAAGCCAACTTCAGGTAAACCATCTCCGAAAACGAAGAAAGAAGATGACGAAGATGATGATGATGAAGACCTTGATGAAACTCCTAAAGCAGCTCCTAAAAAAGGAGCAAAATCTTCTGCAAAATCAAAAAAAGATGAAGATGATGACGATGACGCAGATGATGATGTAGAAGAAACTGATGATTGGGAAAAAGCAGAAGAAGAGGAAGAATGGGATCCTGATTTTGATGAATTTGATGTTCCTAAATCAAAAGCTAAGAAAACTACCGGAGGCGCGCCTGCAAAGAAAACTGCAAAAGGCGGGGAGGAAGATGATTTAAGTATAGATGAAGATTTTAAAGATCTTGATTTATTTGGTGAAGGTGGTTTTGAAGAAGAAGACGATGATTTTTAATGCTTAAAAATCATGCTTCATTAATTTGAACAGGACATTTATTTCATTTGCGGTAACTGATATTAATCAAACAAAATTTAAAATGCTGAGCTGGATAAACCGGTTCAGCATTTTTTGTTTTTTAGATAATCATAATTATCAATTAGCGCACCATGAACATGAATTGTTGGTTGCCGCAGGTTCTATAAATTCTGTAGAAGCTGCGGCTGGCAAGGCTTTCGAAGCTTTGAAAATTTTTTATAATCAGAATAATAAGGATTGGTTATTCGGCCATTTTAATTATGATTTAAAAAATGAAATTGAAGAAGTTGAATCATCTCACACAGATAATATTCAATTTTCCGATTTGTTTTTTTTTGTTCCTGAAATAATTGTTGAATTAAAAAACGGTTACATTAATATCGGTTCATTAAAAAATGATCATCAATCTATTTTTGATGAAATTATTAATGCAAACATTTCTGAAAATAAAAAAGATGAAAATAAAATTCATATTCAATCAAAATTTTCTGAAACAGAATATATTGAAACCATTAACCGTTTGCGCAAGCATATTGTGCGCGGCGATTGTTATGAAATAAATTTTTGCCAGGAATTTTTTTCAGAAAATACATTAATAAATCCTCTTGAAATTTATATTGAATTAAGCAAAACTTCACCAACGCCATTCGCATCTTTTTACAGGATTAATGAAAAATATTTAATGTGCGCAAGCCCGGAAAGGTATTTATGTAAAGAAAAAAATAAACTTATTTCTCAACCTATTAAAGGAACATCACCAAGAAATATTAATAACAAAAATGAAGATGATAAAAATGTAAACAGTTTATACAACAGCAAAAAAGATCGTTCAGAAAATGTAATGGTTGTTGATTTGGTAAGAAATGATTTATCAAAAGTTTGTAAAGAAGGTTCTGTTGTTGTTGATGAATTGTTTGGTATTTATACTTTTCCGCAGGTTCATCAAATGATATCATCTGTTAGCGGGGAACTGTTGCCAGGCGTGCATTTCATTGATATTATTAAAGCAACTTTTCCAATGGCTTCGATGACTGGAGCGCCAAAAAAAAGAGTGATGGAATTAATTGATCAATATGAAAAAAGCCGGCGTGGTTTATTTTCTGGCGCTGTTGGCTACATTAATCCTTCCGGCGATTTTGATTTTAATGTTGTTATAAGAAGTATTTTATACAATGGCATTAATAAATATCTTTCTTACCAGGTTGGCTCAGCGATAACTTTTTACAGTGATGCAAAAAATGAATTTGAAGAATGCTTGCTTAAAGCTTCTGCAATAAAAAAAGTATTGGCTGGGTAACCAATACTTTTTTTGAAATCTATTAATAAAATTCTATTTATTTTTTTGCTGCAATGGAGGTCGATGTTTTTTGAATAGAAGTTTCATCTGAACCGTTTAATAATAATTGAACCGATTCATTTAAAATCTGGTATTTGTTTGCTGCAAAAAGTTCCATTTTTTCTGCAGGCAATTTTAATTCATACGTGTTGTTTGTGCTTGCCATCACTTTATCAAAATCGGGATTGTAACGATTGAAATCTGCAACATCCATTAATATATATTTTGAAATAACAGAAGAATGATATTTGCCTGAAACAGATATTGTTTTAGAATTATCTGATTCATCTTTATTAATCCTTCTATGAAAAACATACATAGACGAACCTGATAATTGTTCGGTGGCTTCATCTTTTGTTAATGTGGTAATTCCGCCTTGCCCTTCAAAGATATAATGCGTTCCAATAAATTTTTTTACATGGTTTCTTGATTCTGCAGGCAAATAATATTGAAGATCCCAAAAATTTCGGCTTCCGCTTTTTCGCATTGCGGAATAAATATGTCCAGAACCACCATTATATGCCGCGATTACCAGCAACCAATCGCCGAATTCTTTGTATAAATCTTTTAAATACTTGGCAGCAGCATGCGTGCTTTTGCTGTAATTTCTTCTTTCATCATTTTTGCGGGTAACTTTCAAACCTAAAACGCGGGCAGTTACCGGCATTAATTGCCAAGGGCCAACGGCACCAGCCCAGGAAACAGAATTTGATTTAAGCTGAGATTCAATAACAGCCAAATATTTAAGCTCGCGTGGTAAACCATATTGCGCCAGAATTCCATCAATCATATTGAAATAAGGCCTTCCCCAACTTTTCATGCTTTCCAGATCTTTATCATTTTTAACGATATAATCCTGAACAAAACCAACAGCGCGCGGATTTAATCTTGAACCATTTGTTGCGTCGGTTGACGAAGCAAGAAACAAATCATTAAAACCATTTTGTACATGGTTATCCGTATTAATAATTTCTGAAGATACTGCAGGATTTATTTTGCCTGAAAGGCCACTTGTATCTGTTTTTACAGATAATGAAAGATTCGCTGAAGAACCTGTGTTTGCATTTGTGAAAGGTGTTATTAATAAAATAAAAACACCAAACAATAAAAGTCTTTTAGTCATTTTAAAAGTTTTTAAATGATACAAAGTCACAGAAATGGACGTATCATTTTTCAAAGGATTTATACGGACTAAAGAGGTAGGGTTAAATAATTAAAGCAAAACCTATAAAATATTTGCGTTTTTCACAAAGGAGGATTTTCAGAGGACTTATATTGTTGCATCAGTATCTCAGAGAGCTGAAACAAATATAGCTCATTAAAATGGGTTGTCATAGCCTGAATACCAAAAGGCATGCCATTTGAGTGATTGAACAGAGGAAGCGAAATTGCGGGAATGCCCACTAAATTTGCATAAACAGTATATATATCAGCAAGGTACATCGAAATTGGGTCATTAATCTTTTCGCCGATTTTGAAAGCCGTTGTTGGCGCAGTTGGAAGCAAAATAACATCGAAATCTTTGAAAATCAGGTTGGTATGATCGATTAGTAGTTTTCTTATTTGTTGGGCTTTTGTGAAGTATGCATCAAAGTAGCCTGCACTTAACACAAAGGTACCCAATAAGATACGCCGCTTAACTTCTTTGCCAAAGCCTTTTGAGCGGCTTTCGGAGTAAAAATCTGTTAAATTTAAATTTTTATTTTCACTGCGATAGCCAAACTTAACTCCGTCAAACCTTGAAAGATTGGAAGAAGACTCGGCCGTTGTTAATACGTAATAAGCAGGAACGATATAATCAAGATAGTCAAAATTTATTGGATGAACTTCATGGCCGTCTTCAGCAAGTCTTTTTAAAAATGAAGATAAGGTTGAATTAATTTCAGGATCGAGGCCGGGATGATTTAATGCATCTTTGAAATACGCAATCTTAAATTTTTTATCTTTAAAATCATTATAATTAATTTCAGCATTTTTTGCTGGCAAAAATTCATAAGTGCTATCAAAATCGTCTTTACCGGAAATAACGTCCAACACAACATTTACATCAGGAATATTTTTTGCAAAAATGCCAATCTGGTCAAATGAAGAAGCGTATGCAATCAGGCCATATCTTGAAATCTTGCCATAGGTTGGTTTGAAACCTACAATGCCACAAAAATCTGCGGGCTGGCGTACAGAGCCGCCGGTATCGCTTCCCAGGCTAACCATGCATAAACCTGCTTGGACCGCAACTGCTGAGCCGCCGGAAGATCCGCCTGGAACGCGCGTTTCATCCAACGCATTAAGCACGTCTCCATACACTGAATTTTCATTGGTTGAACCCATTGCAAATTCATCACAGTTTAGATGGCCAATAATAATGGCTTCTTCCTGCAAAAGATATTCAACGGCTGTTGCGTTGTAAATGGAAATAAAATTTTTTAAGATGCCCGAAGAAGCGGTGAGCGGATGATCTTTATAAGCGATCACATCTTTAATGCCGATAACAACGCCGTGGAGCTTTCCTGTTTGTTTTCCTGACTTTCTGTTTTGATCTAAAATTTTTGCAGACTCAAGTGTTTCCTTTGCATAAATTGATACGAAAGCATTTAAATGTTTTGTATTTTCTATCTTTTCAAGATAAAATAAAACTGCTTCTTCACAAGTGGTTTTGCCATCTTGTAATGCAGCGTGGTAGCCTTGTATTGAGTGAAATATAAACAACAGTCAGTTCGGTTTTTGCTAACAAAAACCGGATGAAAATAAGTTAATTAAGAAAATGAATTATGGTTGCGTTGTAGATGTAGTAGTTGTGCTTGCAGGTTTTTCTTTTTCTGCAATACCGCTTTCAATTTCTTTTTTTACACTGTCCTTCGCATCATTAAACTCACGAATCCCTTTTCCCATACCGCGCATTAGTTCAGGAATTTTTTTACCTCCGAACAACAACAAAACCACAAATGCAATAAGCATCAAATGCTCCGGTGCAAACAGCGATAGGAAATAAACATTTTTACTAAGTAATAACATGGCAATAAGTTTATAAGTACAAAGTTAATTGTTTTGATTTATATAAGCCAGTTTTTAGTGCTTGGATTTAATGAAGGTTTTTTTATTTACACAATCATTAATAAAATAAAAAAGCGGAAGCTTTATAACTTCCGCTGATTTTATAAATTGAGGTACAATTATGCTGTAGCCTGTCTTTTTTCTTTGATACGAGCGCTCTTACCGCTTCTTTCACGTTGAAAATAAATTTTTGCACGGCGAACACGGCCGGCTTTATTTAATTCAATCGATTCAATGTTTGGTGAGAACAAAGGAAAAGTCCTTTCAACACCAACACCATCAGAAATTTTACGTACAGTAAATGAAGCTGTATGCCCAACGCCCTGGCGCTTAATAACGTCGCCTTTAAAACCCTGGATACGTTCTTTATTTCCTTCTATAATTTTATAGTTCACGGAAATATTATCACCTGCTTTAAATTTCGGGTATTGTTTATTTCCGGTTAATTGTTCGTGTACAAATGCTATTGCCTCTTGCATATCTTAAATTTAAGGATTGCAAAGGTAATAAGCTTTCGCTAATAAGCAAAAAGAAAATCCCGGAATTGCTGCCAATTCCGGGATTTTCTTTATTAATAATTTAAAATATAATTATCGGGCAACTGTAACCGCGCGCTTTTCACGGATTACTGTTACTTTAATTTGCCCAGGATAAGTCATTTCTGTTTGAATCTTCTGTGCAATTTCAAAGCTCAATTTTGCGCTGTCGTTATCTGTTACTTTATCTGCTTCTACAATTACGCGCAATTCCCTTCCGGCTTGTATTGCGTATGCTTTTTCAACGCCAGGATAGCTCATTGCCAATGTTTCAAGGTCTTTAATGCGCTGCAAATATTGCTGCATAATTTCCCGGCGTGCGCCTGGCCTTGCTCCGCTAATGGCATCGCAAGCCTGAATGATTGGTGCAATTACATATTGCATTTCCACCTCATCATGGTGGGCGCCGATGGCATTAACAACTGCAGGGTTTTCACCATATTTTTCAGCGAGCTTCATGCCTAATAATGCGTGGCTCAATTCAGTTTCTTCATCAGGCACTTTGCCAATATCATGTAATAATCCGGCGCGTTTTGCCAGTTTTACATTCATGCCCAATTCTGCAGCCATGATTGCGCAAAGGTTGGCAACTTCGCGGCTGTGCATTAATAAATTTTGTCCGTAAGAAGAACGGAAACGCATTTTACCAACAATACGAACGAGTTCTTTATGTAATCCGTGAATGCCCAATTCAATAACTGTGCGTTCACCGATTTCCATTATTTGTTCTTCAATCTGTTTTCTTGTTTTTTCAACTACTTCTTCTATACGCGCAGGGTGAATGCGGCCATCGCTTACTAATCTTTGTAAAGAAAGGCGCGCAATTTCGCGGCGCAATGGATCAAACGAAGAAAGTACGATGGCTTCCGGTGTATCATCAACGATCAAATCCACGCCGGTTGCGGCTTCTATTGCACGTATGTTTCTTCCTTCGCGCCCGATAATCTGGCCTTTTATTTCATCACTTTCCAGGTTAAAAACCGTTATAGAGTTTTCAATAGCCTGTTCAGCAGCGGTTCTTTGTATGCTTTGAATGATTAATTTACGCGCTTCTTTGTTTGCCTTTAAACGTGCATCATCAATAATTTCCTGCTGAAGCGCAAGCGCTTGTGTGTGTGCTTCCTGTTTCAGGCTTTCTATTAATTGTGCTTTTGCGTCTTCTGCGCTTAATGCTGCAATTTTTTCCAGGCGGCGGATATGTTCTTCCTGGTGTTTTTCCAGCTCTGTGCGTTTCTGGCTTACAACTTCCAACTGGCGATTAAGGTTATCTTTAATCGCTTCATTTTCTTTGCCTTGTTTTTCCAGGTTTTCCGTTTTCTGGGTAATGCTTTGTTCTTTTTGTTTAACCCTGCTTTCGGCTTCGTTGAGCTTGCGGTTTTTTTCTAAAACTTCTTTGTCGTGGTCCGCTTTTAATTGAACAAATTTTTCTTTCGCTTCTAATAATTTTTCTTTCTTTAAATTTTCTGCTGTTATCTGGGAATCTGCTATAATTTTTTGAGCTTGTTGTTCTGCATCTTCAACTTGTTTTTTTGTATTTTTTGCAAAAATAAACCTGCCCGCTATAATTCCGACTATTAAAGCAATGACACCAATTATAATGTATATGATATTCGCGTCCATCTGGAATTTGATTTTAAAATGTTGACAATCGTATGAAATAATAATCCACGCACATTAAGTACATGGAAATGTGTTAGCTGGCGAAGATAGTAATTTTTGTCAGAGGATTTTAGGGAAATGTAGGCATTACAACGCTTTATCCAATTGATGTTCCATTTTAAGTAATGATTCCAGCAATCCCGCGGATGATGCTTTATTATTTTCAGGCTGGAGTTCGGTTGCGTACCATAATAAAACCATCGCAATATAATCCTGCATGTCTTTGCCGGAAAAATTGGTTTTGTATTCTATGATCTTATCATTAATCGTTTTTAAAGTTTTTCTAACCGCTTCTTCATCGGCGGGTAAAATTTTTATTCTGTAAGAGCGGTCGCCAACAATAATATTTACCGGGATTAATTCTTGCATAAATGGAATTGTTATTTTATATTTATACACAGGTTATTCACAAATTCGTCTTTCGCAGGTTCATTTCAAAGGTAGGGCAACTTTTTACATCAACTCTTTTTGTTAATATATTAATAGCTACTTTTTTAAAAACAAAACCCTAAACTGAACCTAATCATGCTCGTAAAAATGAAATCACCTGTTTTTATTGACAGGTTAACATTTGAAGTTGATCACCCTCAAAAATGCCTTGTAAAAGCTGTATTAAAAGATGACAAAGGAAGTGTTTGCAGCGCGCTTGAAACCGAAGCCGAAAAAGACCAGCAAATTTTTAACTGGATTGGATTGAATGATTTGCCTTACGGCGTTTACACATTGGAAGTTTCGCGCGGAGATGATGAAATGAAAATGCGAATTGTAAAACGTGTTTGATTATTCGTTTAATAAAGTGATGCAGCGATCAATTTCTTTAATATAACCGGTTAATCTTTTTTCAAAAATTTTTTTATCAGCTTCACCCATTTCGTTTTTAGACAGTTTTAAAATTTCTGCCTGCTGCTGCAATTGATTTATCTGAACCGATTTAGAATCCGATTCTGTTTGTAATTTTTTTAAATCCTGTTTTAGTTTATCGTTTTCTTTTTGCAATACTTGATGCTGTTTCAGCAAGTGCAAAAGCTTATTGTTAATACGTTCAATATGTTGTTCAATTTCTGGCATCGTTAATAAATTTACGTAAAAATTTATTTTCTTATTTCTGCATTCAATTCTTTTTCTAAAGTATTCATAATATTATTCATCATTCCGTCAACTTCTTTATCTGTCAGTGTTTTTTCATTGTCCAAAAAACTAAAACTGATTGCAAGCGATTTTTTATCAGCGCCTAATTTATCGCTTTCAAAAATATCAAACAGTTCAATTTGCTGCAATTTATCGAGCTTAATTTTTTGCACCGTTTTTTCAATAAAATCATATTGCAATGATTTATTAACAACCATTGCCAAATCGCGGTGAACTGGAAGTTGCTTGGCAAGTTCTTTAAATTCTATTTTATTTTTTACAGATTCATTCATAAATAAATC
>Ga0206963_10164_pt1 | contig 20807 bp, 21 predicted proteins | sample Alteio_BWOrgHeat_28_FD_152958 | JGI IMG/M metagenome (GOLD analysis project Ga0206963, IMG submission 152958) | Enriched cells from forest soil in Barre Woods Harvard Forest LTER site, Petersham, Massachusetts, United States -... | ecosystem: Environmental > Terrestrial > Soil > Temperate forest >... | reverse complement strand
TCAGCACTAGAATCTTGCGCCGGGTCGCCTTGGCCAAGCGCATGGCTTCGGTCTCTTCGGAGGCATCCGAGGTCTCGCCGATGGTCAAAGCGGGAAATTCTGCCAATGCTCTGACAACGGAATCACGACGAGCCCTAGCGAGGTACCAGATCTTGCCTATCAGATTCGGATTCGACCCAAGACCGAGTAGATATTCGGATGGCTTACGAGTGGCCCCCCGAACGTGCTTTCGCCACAAAATAAACACGGGAACAAAATGGATAGGAGTCGCATTAGGCTGGTGAATCAAATGGGAGTACATTTCGCCAAGAAGACTTTCGACTGGAACTGGCTCAAACAGTCTCTTGCGTTCACTTGAAGGACAAAAGAGCAACCGAGGGCCAGGATGATCGCAGACAAAAAGATCGGCGTAACTGCGTCGGCGAAAAACTACCTGGAAGAAATACTTTGGAGTCGACAGCAGAAGAATACGTTTACGGTTAGCTATTGGAATAGCTCCCAAGCCCTGACTCCGGCACCAGCTGGAAAGAATGAGAAATTCGATCAGGCCCGCGTGAGTCATCGCGAAAACAACACGGGAATTTAAACTTAATGCTTTGAGCTGGTCGATAGGTAGATCAAACTCGAAGCGGATAAATACCCGCTCAGCAATCCACTGCCAAACTCCATCGATCCACTCGTATATTTTTTTCAAAGCGAGACACCTTGCCGCACATGTATAAACGCAGCCTACCGAACGCGACCACTTAGGCTATATATCTATGCAAATACCATCGGTGCATCGGAATTTACGTGGCATGCCAAGGCTTGGCAAATAGAAAGCCCCAACGTCTGATTGGGTCATCGGGCAACGTACCGCAAATGACGCCCAGGCAGAGGTTGGGGCTCTCAAAGTGGAAGAAGGGACCCTTTAAATAGTGGTGGTGCTTAACGGCAAGAGGTCCCTTCTATTTCACTCAACACACGGTCAGCTCAGCTAAGAAACATGATCTAAATAAAAAGCTATTTACGCAACGTATAATATAAACCAAGCGAGCGATGTAAAGAGCAAAGTTTGAGCCAAATTGGCGGAAATTCAGAAAAGAACTAAGGCTTCGATAATACGCAGTTTAGACAGACGTGTGGAGACCGATGGAAAAGCGAATTCCAGGCAGATTGTCGACAGGCTCGGAAATCGTTATCCGAACACCGAAACGATACGCCCGAAATCAAATGCTGATCCGGACGCTGTTTGTTTTTTATTCAGTGGGAGGAGCTTTTGGTTTGTTTACACTCTCATGCAGTCCCATCTGAGGGAATTGCGTTCTAAAGATCTGTTCCAAATCGGCCAACATTTCCTCGGGCGTAAGGGCAGTATTCTTAAGATGTTCCTTTTCACCCAGGGCCCACTTTTGCCGTTCTGAGGTCAAATTGGTTTCCACAAGAATCCAGCGTTCCTTCTCCAGCCAAAATTGAAATGTGATGTCATTGAGATGATCGTGATTCAGTACGATCTCACCTTTATAGACTCCCACAATTCGATAGTGATTGTCGTGTCCTTTACGTAGTTCGATAAGAGGACGAGAGACGAAATTTATCTGGGGAAGCTCCGACTCAAATACCCCGATCAAACTCTTTACGAAAGAAAATGAGATGCGATTGAAAATGTCGCGAATCTTTTCGTCCGTCGACTTTAGATAATAGGAGAACGGATTAGGCTCTCCGGGAAAGCTTTGTTCTAGCACCCGAATTTTTTCAACTGCGTTAGCCCGCTGATTCAGCGGCCCCAACAGCAGGTCGATATCCTGTAGAAGCATCTTTCTTTTCTTGATGGGATCTTGGGAAACCTTAATGGCTTCCGAGAGAGCCTTCTCGGCTTCCACGTACAGGGGAGGTTCGGTTAAAAAATACTTCACCGCGCCTTCGGGGTCTTTCGCCATCATCGCCACTCTTCCAGCGTCGGGAGGCGAATGAACTCGGTAGTAATCGATTGCGGCGGTTGCCGCTTGCTTGGCAACATCATCCGTAGGGTTATCCTGGATGATTTTTTTTAGGATGTCCAAAGAAGTCCCGGGGGTCAGAAGAAGCTCGCTCTGCGCTTTTGCCAGCTCCGCCTGTCGGGTGGGCGGCGCCTCTACTTTAGCTCGTGTTTTCATTTTCACTTCGGAGGAGCGATCGACAGAGGAGATATAGTAGTACCCCCCACCTCCCACTACACCGAGGGCCAATACGATAACCGCAATCAGTCCCTTCCCAGGTCTAAAGGCACTTCCCAAGGATTGTTCCACTTTGAAAACAGGCTCCGCCGCTCCCTGCGCAAACGTGGATGTTTCAGCACTAGGTTGAGAGGCAGTAGTCGCCGACCGGTAAGGAGTGGGGGCTACAGAAGTTGAAACATCGCCTAGAGGCTTAAAGCCACCCGGGGCGGCTGCCGGGGGAGCCACCGCCGCCGTAGGCAACGCGGGAGCTGATTCACTACTGGGCGCACCACTGGAAAACGCACCACTAAAGGCTGGTATGGTTTGTACCGATTGCCACTCCTCAAGCCCTTCGAACCAAATCAGAGCATCCGCGGGAACGCTACCCGCGCGAATGCGATCCACAATCTCACTTTCGGTCAAGGGACCTGACTGCTCCCCATTGATGCCCAGAAAAATTTTAGTATTTTGGATAAGCGGATTCGCCATGCGGCTATTATAGCATCTCGTATGAAATGATTAGTAATTTGAAGTCTAGACGCTTTTGGGTTCGCGTGCGATCCCCCTGCCAAAAACCCTATTTCGCGCCGCTTCCAATTGTTTTTTCCTATACTCTTCGTGGTTACTTTTGCCAAAAATGCTATCGGCATATGCCTTCACGTCCATGATCTGAATCTCGTATGGAAAAAAGACGTATTCGTAGGGTTTGGGGGGGTTTAGAGAAGGCTTCATACACCGCATGCATGCCGCCATGGATATTTTCCAAATTAGACCTGAGCGTCGTGTAAACCTGATGCATCGGATTACGAATTTTCACCAACTCTCGGCAGGTAAACTGGATAGCTCGATAGTACTCGCTGCTATGAGGATTGATCAGATTTCTACCCAATCGACGGAATCCGATTCGGCGTTCGAGCCGCCGGAGCATCTTTTCAAATTCTACCGGCTCGGGATTAGGCGTCTTGTGGAGCTGAGCCAAAATCCGATCGATCTCAAACTGGAGGCGCTGCACATCGAATAGCCGATTTCTCGAACGCCCCGGCCGAACATTAGGAAGGCTGATAATGTTGCGATGGAGCATCAGACGAACCGCTCGGATAGCGTCGAACTTCGTTTCGGTAACCAGCCGAAAGCCGATGCGATCGTAAATCTCTTCGACTAAGTTATCCGCCTTATGCAAAAGCTTAACGATCTCGCGTTCTCGATCCTTGCGATCTTTTTTCTTAAAAAAGAGAAGCTTTATCCCTCCCCCTTCTTCTTTTGGACCTAAGTAGGTGGCACCGTCGGTGCTGTCGACGTAAAGATAGTTATCGAGGCGGGTGAGGACTTGGTTTTGCACCTGCTCGAAATACTTAAGACGTGGATCATGCTGAAGATGGATGAGAACGTGCATCGTCCTAAGAATCCCGCACGCCCAAACCTGTTCGTCACTAGTGCTCTCTTCGGAGGCAATCAGAAGAAGCCGCCGGATATCATTTACCACTTTGCGGGAGCGCAGGTGCTCCGGTACCTTGGGGTACTGAGGGTCACCCAGAGATTTTTCAATAAAGACGATGGAATCCTCAAAACAACTCCAGATGAGTTCCATGTCTTCAGGATCGTTGGCGTCGAAGCCATAGGCGTTAATGAAATTCGTGGCCTCCTCCATGGTTTTTGTCTGGAGGCGGGGCACGTCCAAAATGGACATCCCTTCTAGGACCACTTTGAGAATGGACCAAGGAAATTGAAAGTTCTCGCTAGAGGGATTCACCAGGACAAGATAACATACAGAACCTTGCAATCCAACGCGCCGTGCGGATGGGGAGAGGTGGCAGAGCGGTTGAACGCGGCGGTCTTGAAAACCGTTATACCCGCAAGGGTATCGGGGGTTCGAATCCCCCCCTCTCCGTTTATTTCGCCTTTGGCGAAATAAACATCGTTAAGGATTAAGCCTTAAGGATTAATCCTTAACCCCGCTTACCCTTACTTACCCTTCTTTATCCCCTTTAAACCTTCCTCAAGCCTATTGATCTCCCCCCCCAAAACCTGCTAAACCACTCCCGTCCGGCCGTCACAGTGGTATTCTATAATACGTCATTAGATAATAGGCCCTTAAGGAGATGAAGATGCGTTCACGTTCCCCCATATTCCTTTACTTCATTTTATTGGCTATTGGCGTGATAGCGGCCTGTGCCAAATTCGAAGCCCAGCCTCAGCTGAGCGCAGTGACTGGGGCTAGTTTTTTTCCGGTTAAAGTAATCTCACTTCCCCAAAATGTTGAAAAGCTTTCGGCAGGGCGTTTCCATACTTGTGCCTACCTATCTGACAATACCGGCTATTGCTGGGGGAAAAATGACGTTGGTCAGCTGGGAAATGGCGCGAAGAAGGCTGCTGGCAAAACCAGAATGGACCCCAGTTTTGGGCCCGTCCCTATATCAGTCATCCAAAATATTACCAATATCGCCGCCGGTGACGAGTTCACTTGTGCAATCGCCGATCCTAATGACACAGTCTATTGTTGGGGCAAAAACGACTCGAATCAGTTAGGTCAGGGCGCTCCATCTCAAGGGGAGAGTGCGCCCAAGCCCGTATTAACGGCAGCCAACACACCTCTTACGAATGCGACCGGGGTAACCGCTGGCTCAGGCCGTGCCTGTGCCATCGTGGCAGGTGTTCCTTGGTGTTGGGGGAATGTCCCACAACAAGTTCAAAATCCAGTCACCAAACTATATAATATTCAGTTTTCTGCCTCTCTTTTCGCCGCGAAACTAGTGGCCACTATCGGAGGAAATTGGACAGGCGTCGATGAGATCGCCATGACACAAAATGATCTTTGCGTCTTAAGCTCCAGTGCCGTCGCTTGCATGGGAGGAGATGCTACCAATACGTCGGTACCTTCTTTATCTGGCCTACCCCCGACTACCGGAATTCTTGCGGTCCAAATTTCTGGCGGCATGCAAAACCAGATCTGTTTCGTCGGTCAGCAGGACACCACGGTTTTCGCTTGCTTCAGTTCCGGCCAACAGCGAGTCCCCTCCTCCGCCGCGACTAACGGGGGAGCTCCCGACAGCTCCCAGCCGTATTCGCTTTCTAATGGCTACAGTTTCCTCTATGGCGAACCCTTGCTCAAGATCAGCGGCAAGTTCATACATACCTGCGGCGTAGGTAAGAACTCCCAGTCTATAACTTGTTGGGGTAATAACCAGGCGGGCCAGACTGGCAACGGAAACAATGGCAGTCCCGTCCCTTACCCATCAAGATCGGGAGTGGCACGCTTGGGGGCCGTCCAAAACGTAACGACCGGCGGCCTTCACACTTGCGCACTCCTCACCGACGCTACCGCCTGGTGTTGGGGCGACAACACCTACGGCCAACTCGGTCGCGGAACCCCATAACTCGCGATTCGGAGTTTGAAGACTCTCACGTAAAGTGGTACACCAAGCACAGTTGCCATTCACTGTGGAGAGGTGGCCGAGTGGCTGAAGGCGGCGGTTTGCTAAACCGTTATACGGGTAAAACTGTATCGGAGGTTCAAATCCTCTCCTCTCCGCCAGATTTTTTTATCCGATTGAAATCATAGAAAAAGAAAATTTCGCGAACCCCCTTGGGGGGTCTTGGGGGTTGGCGGGGCGTTTTTCACCCGATTTACTGAAAACCCCCGGGGGGTTTTGAACCCCCAGATTACAACTGCATATCCCAGACGGTTTGTGGCACTCCATGAAAGACTGACTCCTTCTGAAGCACCTTGAATCCCAGCGCCGCATAGTATGCCGTAAGATCCATTGTCGCAGTGAATCTAAAATGGCGAGCGTTAAATTCTCGCGCTAGCGCAATCTGTTTTGAAATAAGAAACTTTCCTAATCCCTTCTTTTGAAATTGTTTGTGTACGGCAACATTGCGCAAGAACCAAACGCTCCCGTTCTTATCGAACAGTTCTCGATCGGGAGGACTCAATTCAGCGTGAGTACTTCTTTTGGATATTGGAAATCCGTTAGCAAAGGCAGCGGGAATATCGCTGCTAAAGGCGATCCGACTACCGATTCCAAACAATGCGATTCTGTCTCGCAAGCTGCTCTCTGAAGCCCACCTTCCAGGAGGAAACGCGGATTGTTCAATCTCCAAGAGCCTCGGCAAATCTTCTATCGTGGCTTGTCTTTCCGTAAGCGGCATCGGTTTACGCTGCCTCTAATTTAACCACAAACTTTAGACCATCTCTTTTCACAATGTCCTGAAGAGCCAAAGTGATGAACTGTTTCTCGGAATAACCGAGCTTCCTAGCAAACTTCGCCGCTCGGGCCGGGCTTACCGTTTTCCGGCCCTGCTCAATGTCGCAAAGGTGGGATCGAGACACGCCAAGCCGTTTGGCAAACTCCGCTAGGGAAATCTCTTCTCCCAAACGGATTGCCTCCAAAAATTTAGCGAGTGTGGTTTCCGACTTTGTTAGCTTCTCCAAAGCGGGCCCGGCATCTACATAGTCTTTACGATTGAATTTAGTACTCATGTTTATTCACCTCTTCGACCAGGACGAACACAACCTGATCCTTAACAATCCTATAGATGGCTCGATACGATCTACTCAAACGAATCGAGCGCTGTCCCTTCCGATCTCCTTTTAACGGTTCATCGTGAAATCCTGGCCTTTTCCTCATCTCCTCGAGCCCAAACGTTTCAACGCCGTCCTTCCAGGCTTGGAGCTTTACGGCCACGTACGCAGGAACTTCTCCTAAGTCTTTAACGGCACGTTTGCTGAGTAGCACCCGGTGTATCACAGTCTAGAACTGTACACCTTTTAGGTGAACAAATCAACGGTTTTCCTTTTGGGTTGGTTTATGGGTTCGAATCCATTTGTCTCCGCTTCGTGCCTGGGTCTCGAACCCTTGGGGGTTTTGCTGAAAACCCCCCGGGGGTTGGAAAATGATAATCCGTGCTAAGAGGAGCGACTGGGTAGTAAGAGCGGTCCGAGCAACTATCGATTATTGTTTAATTGACGTTTTGGATCAATGGCTTGGAAACGAGGGGTACCATACCTCTCCTCTCCGCCATTTAATTATTGAAATTAAAGGCACCCGCTTCCTTTTCATCAGCGAAAAAAGATGGGCAACTTCCGCCTAAACAACAATCTTGCTAGGAAATTCCCCGCGAGCCATTGCCTTGAGTTCACCTAAAATCGCATCCGCGTCTCCAAGTGACTTACCCGATAAATCCAACGCTCTCAGAAAACGAATTTGAACCCGTCCTCGCTTAACCCAAAACTCCCCTCGAGCCAGCAAGTCCTTAGCCCCATGTATTGCCACGGGAACTAACTTAGCCTTTGCCTTTATGGCCAAAACTATCGGACCTTTCTTATAAGGCCCTAGCTGGTCATTCGACTTCATATACCCATCGAGCTGGATACAAAAACCGCGGTCTCCATGACCTTGCAAGTACGTGGCAGCTCTTTCCACCGCCCGCTTCCCACTCTGCTTCCACGACCTCACGATGATGTAGTTTCTCATGGCCCAGAAGCTCCAGCCGACGAAGGGAATGAGAGCGAATTCAATATTCAGGAAATAACGGCAATAAAAAGGAATGGAAGCAGGCCAGAGGAATGTTTCCAAAGGGCTTTCTTGGTTGAGACCGACGAATACATAAGGGCCTTGAACGTAGGAGTTTTCCGCGTGGATAACATCGACTTGGATTTTGAGAAGCTTCAAAACCAAGTGAGAAGACCGTGCATAGAGAAGGTACGCCCACTTGCCTGAGACAAAGCCGGCGGCTATCGAAAGCAGGGAACTACCAATAACCACCATTCCACATACCAGGTAACGAATCCACATTAGGTTCGTTTATCTTCAACTGCTCCGCCTGTCCACACTATGAGCCGACCTCGCTCGCCCTCCGCTTCTAGAATGAGTGTGTGGCCGGGGTTCGAGTCCACTTCATTTGAACCTTTAGGGGGTTTTTAGAAAACCCCCGGGGGGTTGGCATAGGACAAAACCGTACTAAGGGAGCTACTGGGTAGAAAGCGCGTTACGAGTAACTGTCGGTTATTTTAGAATTGATTCATCGGATCAATTGTTTGGGAAACGAAGGGTACCATACCTCTCCTCTCCGCCAGATTTTCCTAACTACCTGATTTAATTAAAGTGAGATTCGAAAGACCCCCAGCTGCGGCTGTGCCTCCCGAAAATATCGATCTAATTTGAATTGCTGCCGAATTTTCTCGACGCTTGATCCGCGTGTTCTTGGCGATTATTTTGCGCCATGCTGTACTTTCGATTCGTTTTCCAAGTCCTTCGGGCGTTCTTAAAGTCACGACAAGAGCTCATTTCTGAAAATGCGCTTCTCCGTTACCAAGTTTGCATGCTCAAACGGAGAAAGCGGATGCCTATCATCCGGCGATGGGACCGGCCGCTTCTCGTTTGGCTCTCAAAGCTAAGTTCAAATTGGAAGAACTCAACGTTCGTTGTGCAACCTGAGACAATCATTCGGTGGCATCGGATGGCTTTCAAATTGTATTGGGGCTGGAAGTACAGCCGCAAATCGGGCCGTCCATCCATTCATCCGCATATTGTTCGCTTGATAGGGCAGATGTCAGAGGCGAATCCTCTGTGGGGTGCTCCACGAGTCCATGGGGAGCTAATGAAGATCGGAATCAACGCCGCTCAGAGCACCGTGGAAAAATACATGAGCAGGCGAAATCGACCGCGCGGTCAGTCGTGGAAGACATTCCTCAAGAACCATAGCAAAGACATCGTTGCGATCGACTTCTTCATCGTTCCTACCATCAAGTTGAAGATGCTCTTTTGTCTGGTCGTTCTCTCGCATGATCGACGCCGAATAATTCATACGGCAGTAACGCATTCGCCCTCTCACAGCTGGACCGTCCAACAGCTTAGGAATGCCTTTCCCTTTAGCACGATGCCCAGGTTCATCCTTCATGACCGCGATCGAAATTTCTGGGGGATCTCTAGAATCGGATTTGAGGAAGTTATCACGGGCCATCGTTGCCCCTGGCAGAACGGTTTTGTCGAAAGAGTCATCGGTAGTTTTAGGAGAGAGTGCACTGACCATCTTATTGCACTGAGCGAGTCACATTTGGCAGCACGCCTGAAGGAGTACCGGCACTACTACAACAGATCGCGGACCCATCTTTCATTGGCCAAGGATTGCCCGGTCCGGAGGGGTGTAAAACGAAAAGGTAAAATTGTAGCTATTCCAAAAGTGGGCGGACTCCATCACCGATATGAAAGGTGGGTTGCGTAGCGGCAAAAACTACCGCCGCCACAATTGACCGGCAAATTCTCTTATAGCACGAGCGCAATATCCTATTAGGGTCTCCCTATCCCGAAGACGGGATAGCCGCGCCCGAGCTTCCGCCGCCTGCGACTCGTGACTGGGAAGGTTCGGCAGCAAGCGGTTTAGATACAATATTGCGTCGCTGACTCTTCCTTCTCTTTCCGATATCTCAGAGAGCGGGCCGAGCACCTGTGCGCCATGCCCATGCCGCAGCGCCAGACTAAAATACTTTCGAGCTAGATCGAATCGGTGAAGCAGATAAAAAAGGGAGCCGATTTCCTGATAGCGTAGCCACTGGGAGCCCCATCGCCATTTGAGAGAACGCTCCTCTCTAATGGCTTGATTGAGTTCGATTCTGCTCTCGTCATCTCTTTCCTGCAACCGCAAGGTCTCCGCTAACATGTACCTTCGCAGAACAGCCTCACCTGCATACTGAGGATTGTCTAAAATTTCTCGTTCATGAAAACCAGGCAAGCCCATATGCAGTGTGCGCCTTAAAAACAATTCAGCAAATCGATACCTGCCCGCTTCGAAGAGTTTGAAAAGGATCGTTCTCGTAAGATCGTAGTTGGATATGTACCTTTCATTAGTTGCAGCAACAAGCCTTTGGAGATCCTCGCTTGCCATATTAGGCCCAGAAATGACCAATCGGAATGTCGTGAGTTTTTTCGCCTCTTCACGAGGCTCGGTTCTAAAGGCGACCGTTTCGATGAGTGGCGCTAAACTCCTAAGAAAAAGTCTATGAATTCCCTTTCCGAGATGACCCTGTGGAGTGAACTTAAGATCCAACACATTTTCCAAACTGGACAGCGCCAAAGCGAATCGCTGCCGAAGATTCCGCTCAGGTGAGCTCTCCTCAAAATCTTCACCTCTTACTCTAGCTAGCGCCTCAGTAACTACATCGACGGCTGAAATTCCGTTTCTATCTTTTTCGAGATGATTCAAGATCCACCCAAGTCGGTACTGGGCATAACCCAGGCGCGGGTGATCGCTTGCACCCATTCCCCTAAATCCCTCAATTGCTTTTTTTGCATAGGGAAGCGCGCGAACTAGATCGTAACGTTGGAGCAAAGCACCCAATGCCGACTGTAGGGTGTGGACCTCTATCAGTTGTAGTGCAGAACATTTAAGTTCCAGCCTCACGGTGGCCTCATACATGGCAATGCCTTGAAACCACTCCTCGTCGTCACGTGTTGCCCCGAGCAGGGCGGTCCCCTGTACTATCAGGCTTGAAGAAACCGCATCCAACACCGAGCGAAGTGCGACTCGCGGTTCGTCTCCCGTCGGCATTTCAATATTAGGAAAGGGAACAAGTTCATTCTCTACGATGAGAGGAATGGTATCGCCTCGCCGCTTCGGCAATTCTGAAATCCGACCGCTCAACGCGATCCAGTCGGGAGATGCGGCGGCAGCATTGCCACAAAGGAAGGGGACCAAAGTGATCCAGCTTATAAAAACCAGACTCCTTATATTGTTGGATAATGACAAATACATAGGGGGCCAGTTCTTTATCAGAAAGCATTAGTTGTAGCCAGGCAATTGCTCAAAGCCATTGAATTTATAGATTTTAACGTTATTGCCTTAGGCGAAACTTAATGCAGGGAACTGGTGAAACCTGAGGTCGTCCCCAAAAGCGTTGCCCGTCCCCCCGGGGGACAGGTCAGGACAATTTCATACTAAGGGGAACAACTGGGTAGAATGAGCGGTACGAGTAAGCGTTTGTTATTGTTTATTTGATTTCCAGTTACACGAACTTACGAAAAGTGAGTTTCCATTCCTCTCCTCTCCGCCAAAAATTTCGCTGCGCGAAATTTAGAAAATCGAGATTTGAAATTCGAAATTAGAGAAGGAAGAAGACCCATTAGAAAAGGGCGAAATTTTTCCTCTAATTTCGAATCTCGAATTTCATTCTGGGGGTTCTTGGGGGGGGCACAGGGCTTTTTAGGCCTTATTTCCCGCAAAAAGTCTGGGGGTTTTCAACCCCAAGCCTACTCGTCGGCCTCTGAGAGAACGCGAATAGTGGCTTATTCCTTAACGCAGGGGATTTCCCTCATCCATTGGCGAATTGCTTTTTGGTTCTCCTCAAACCAAGATCTTGCGATACCCGCTTGCTTTGCTCCTAGTTCCTTAACTTTCTTTGTGAGTTCTTCATGTTGAATAGGAGTGAGAAGTTTGGCGTCTGTTAAGGATTGGAGGGCAGCCATGTGCCGCAGAAATTTTGGTTGCTCGCCTTCGCGTAGTGAATTGAGTTCGTACATATCCTTTTTAATCCCCATTATTTTTTTGCGTTCGCTTTCCGCCAACTGTGGCACCAACCGCATGACCCGTGCAAATTCATCTGCTTCTGGAGAGGGCGGCATGGAGAGAGAAACAACTAGTTTTTGATCAATCAAAGCCGAAGCGTTTAACATTGTGAGTGGCGTCCTTTGGCCGTCATCGTGGCAGCTGGTGCAACCCTGAGTCTTTCCCAGAGGCGGGCCCCACTGATGGAAATCGAGTTCGCCTTCCCAATCGAGGCCTTCCTTATTTAGCTTCTCCATGCGCGCATTGATCTTATCGATAGCTGCCAGCTGTTTTGATCCTATCGAAGCCACTTCCGGCTCGATTTTCACAAGCCCGCTGTGGTGACATCGCACGCAACCCAAGGACATTCGATCGAATGAATACTGCCCGTCCCTATACGAATACTCAAAGAAGTGAATCTTGTGCGGACGGGTTTCTTTGTCGACCGCTATGACGCCACAAATATGCGGCTGACTAAAATCAAAATCTGACGCAGGTGTGACCGGTATAAAAAACTTCACGTACTTTGGATCTTCTCGCATGAAAAGAATTCGATAGGTTTCGTTGAGGGTGGAAACGTAGGCAACGCCATCTTTAGAATCGGTGCGTGCATCGGCCAAGGCCGCAGCGGAGACTCCGGAGAGAAGTTCCTTGGGGAGGGCTATCGCCTTTTGGGGCCGGGAGGCTAGATATTTTTTATCTGTGCTGGCAAAGCGAAGGGAGTGATCCCCTCCCCCTGAGTACGCCCATCCGTTGTATCGTTCGGCGAAGTCTTTTAATCTAACCAAACAGGCAAGATCCTTTCCAGGTTTAACTCTTTCTTCGCACTTACTAATCAATTTGAGAAATTCCTTTTCATGCATCAAGACATAGCTTGACGATTCTGCCTCCAGAATATCCTGCCAATCCTGTAAAGACAGTTCTTGGCAAGGCCTGGAAAACAGCGCTGCCGCTCTCGCTTGTACTCGGCGATCTCCATGGTCTGTGGCCTTCTCTCCCAGAGCGCAGTGCAAGGCCATCCACAAAATTGAAAAGGCAAAGTTTTTGAGCATTTTTCAATTATACTCAGCGCGGACGAGTCCAACATCAATAAATGATCGCGAGCGGTCGAATCGAAAATCGCTCGGCCGGCAAAGCCTTGGCGAAGGACCTCATTAGCAGGAAAGAAAAAGCGCTGTAGTAGTTGTTAGTTTGAGCGAATTTCCACAGAACCTTCTGAATATTTGCTAAGGGAGGCGGGCACATGAGGAAAAAATGCTAGATATTATAGACGTTTATGTCTTTTTCCTAATTTAGGAATTGCATAAAATAGGATTATATGGCACTATTCATATAGTAGAGGTGCTTATGCGTCAGGCTAAGAAAGTATTAACGGTTCCCTCAAACGGGCAGATTAGCATTGGAAAGCAGTGGGCGGGTCGTGAGGTGATGGTGGAAGTCGTTGACGATAACCAGATCGTTATTACGTCCGGAACTTTCATCCCGGCCAATCAGGCTACTTTCTATACCAAGGATGCGCAGACTCAGTTAGACCAATTCAATAAATGGTCTGAGAAGACTCCTGCTAAGAAATCCGACCTGAATCAGCTGAGAAAACGCCTTGGCCGTAAAGACTAAATCTGGTTCGACTCAGAACGAACTCGTTCAGTGCGATCTCGAATTTCCCTCTCTCCAAGAGCAACTGAAGAAGTTGGAATCAACAGACTTCGATGCCGTCCTTAGCAAAGTGGAGAAGATCAACGAAATGACATGGCAACAGGTCAACGCCACTTCCTCCAAAGGGAAGGGAAAACGTGGTCTCAATTGGGAAGTGCTCCCGAATCAAAAGACGGCAAGCGGTGGAACCGTCGCCTCTATCCGGATTACCGACAAATTCCGAGCGCGGGTTACGAGAGACGGTGTTTTCATGCGGTTCATTTCTCTGCATCCCGATCACGACAGTGCGTACAAATCCAAAGGTGGCGAAAATATCTAACCTCTGGTCCGTGCGGGCGGAGTCCACTTCATTTGAACCTCTGGGGGGGTTCTAGAAAACCCCCGGGGGGTTGGCAGACAACAATTCCGTACTAAGAGGAGCAACTGGGTAGAATGAGCGCTACGGGTAACTATCGGTTTTTGTTTAATTGACGTTTTAGATCAGCGACTTGGAAAAGCGAGGTACGATACCTCTCCTCTCCGCCATTACTTTTAACTACCTGAAATCATTAAACTGAGAAATTCGGAATTTGCTCTTGGGGGGAGCTGGGGGTTGACAGAATTTTTTGCACCCCGATCTTTTCACGAAAGACGTGGACAGAACCCCCAACAAAACCCCCAAGCTTCGCTCGGGGCGCAATTTCTTTATTCTACAGTTTTCGTTTGCCACTTTGAGCCAGGACATCTGCACATGTCCGCGGCGTCTCGGTATCGTTCGAAGTAACTCCTAACAGTAGCCTGTCCAGAGCCGCGATCGTTTCGTCCAGGCTGGCGATATTCGCCCTCTCTCGAGGTGTATGCACTTCCTCGATTGTCGGACCAATTGAAATCATTTCCATCGATGGGTATTTACCGGTGAGAAAAACCATTTCGAGAGTTCCGGCGATGACTTTGGATTTGCTAAGGCGACCTATTCGGAGAGCTCGCTCGACAACCGAGCTGGAGGAAGAGGTCATCCAAACCGCGGTGGGTCCCAATTCTTGAATATCAATAGACGCGCCACCATCTAACCCGGAGAAAGCCTTCTTGAGCAAGTCCACCTTAGTATTGTGAGCTTCGCCTAGAGCCGCTTTCGAAAAACTCCGGTTGTGGAGCAACATTTCGAGAGCGCTGGTTCCATTCCCTGAATCAATGATTTTGAAGTAAACAACATTGGAAGAGGTTTCCACTCCATTTGGAAAATCGGAGTTGAAACCAAGAAACCCGTCCGGCATCTGCTTCAAAAGTTTGGCCAAGGATGCCTGAGCGGTCTTGCTCATTCCGGAACTCTGAGTAACTCCCAACGACTCGATATTCAATTTGAAGTCAGGCGCAGTTCGGCGATTCGGACCAACTGGATGATCTAGCCCGAGTGCATCGAAGACCGCCACTCTCGAGATGCGATCTAATTTGAAACTGAAACGCGACTCCAGGGCCACATCGATTTCCAAAAAGGCAGGAATAGTTCCAGTTGCTACAACTTCCTCTTCTCGCTTACCGGCGCGGACATTAATCACGCGTGCTTCGGGTAAATTCAGACGCAGGTTATCCAAAAACTCCCCTGCCGCTTTCGCGGCATTTAAGCGATTCTCATGGATCTGGAGTCCCGAATGGCCACCGGGAAGGCCGCTCAGCGAAATACGAAACCGTTCGGTAGGCGAAAATTCGCCTACATCATTTTTTAAAGATCCAACAACCTTAATTAGACTGGCTCCCTGACAACCGCGGCATACCGATCCTGCTTCTTCCGCGTCTAGATCGATCAATAGATTGGACCGAAGAGAAAACTCTAAACTCGCGGCTCCCGCCATTGTGCTTTCTTCAGATACAGTAAACAGAAGCTCTAACGGGGGATGCGGCACTGATAGATTTGTTAGAAAGCGAAGAGCCATGGCCACACCTAAACCATTGTCCAGCCCCAAATTCCTTTCGAATTTCTGCGCGTGAATCCATCCATCTGACCTAACTAGAGAGAAAGGCGTTGCTGCGAAGGCACCGGGTAACTCGGAAGCCTCCACCATATCCAAGTGAGCATGAAGTGCGATCCCATTTGCTTCGCTAAGAACTCCGTTGCCGGGAATTCGAACGAGCATATTCCCAGCCGCGTCTTCCTCAAGAATCGCGCCCGCCTCTTTCGCATTCGCCTGAAGTACCAATCTTCGAATATAGGAACGCATCCCCTCTTCGTTTCCAGACGCTCTAGGGATAGGCCCGAACTGTTCGAACAGAGCGATCACTTCGTCCGTTGCTGGGCGCGCGCCGAATAGAGGCTGAACCACCCACACCAAAACAAAGAACACATATAAATTCATATACTTCATAGCCACCCACTTGGTTTGTTTGAGGAGTGGGTAATTAACTGAAATCGTCCGATAAGTGTGGTGAAATATATTAAAGAGGATATTAAGTGCTGCTTAACAAAGTCGACTTGAATCGATTGAGAGTTTTTTATTATTTGTGCTCCTTAAAGAGCTTCGGCTCCGTCGCTAAGGAACTCAACGTGAGCCGCTCTGCAATCAGCCAAAGTCTAAAGAGCCTTGAGAACGAAGTGGGAACTTCTCTTTTCGTACAGAAGTACCGTGAAGTTATTCCGAGCGAAGCAGGTAAAATACTCTTCGAATCAATTGGGCCGCTTTTCATAACTATCAACGCTAGTCTTGAACAGCTGAAAATAGCAAAGAGCCGGCCCTATGGCAGACTTCGCATCGGTGCGCCAAAGGTGCTGGGTTCTCATCAACTGGTGGATGGTATTTGGCAGTTTAAAAAAGAGTTCCCGGAAGTCCACTTTGAAGTGACTCTCGACTTACCAGGTCGGGTTCTCAACCAATTGATTAGAAGCGAAATCGATTTCGCAATTGTGGATGCGGGAGATGTCTTCGCGAAACTTTTCCCGGTCGTAATGAAACCGCTCGCATCCGAAAGACAGATCCTGGTCTGCTCGAGCAGCTACCACTCCTCTCGTAGACTAACGAACGCCGACTATTTATCATTACTTGAATGCGAATTTCTTTCCCATGTGCCTGACGGACTCGAAGTGAAGTTTTGGTTCAAAAAGCATTTGAGGAAAATGCCGCGGGATCTGAAGATCGCTTTAAGTATTAACGATACCTTCGCCCTGATTCGGGGCGCCATTCATGGGCAAGGGCTCGCTTTACTACCGACCTACTTGATTGCGAAAGAATTAAAATCCGGGTCCCTCATTAAAATACCCACGGCCAAGGAGGACTACCAAAACCAGATAATGGCGGCCCACCTACCAGAAAAGGTTCCTTCTATTGCCGAGAAGAAGTTTCTTCAGTTTTTCTCTGAATTTCTTGGGAACAAACTTTGAGTCCCAGTTCAGCTTAAGGCAGGGTTCAAAATTTGTCTCTCGAACCTTTCGGGGGTTCTTGCAAAACCCCCGGGGGGTCGGCAAAGGACAAATCCGTCGTAAGGGGAGCTACTGGGTAGAATGAGCGGTACGAGTAACTGCTTGTTATTTTTCAATTGATCCATAGGATCAACTGCTTGGAGAAAGAGAGGTGCGATACCTCTCCTCTCCGCCATCACTTTCAATGAATCCAAGGTTTTAAATAGAAAAACAGCGTCCGATTCGGACGATGTGGGCTAACGGCTGTCGGTGCGCTTCGTCTGAATGAAATGGAGTACTTTGGGAAGGGGCTCATCGAACACGTCAGAGATATCGACCCCGTATACCTTCTTTGCCCGAGCGATGATTTGTTTTCTGAACCGCTCTGTTCTCTCTCCCCACGTTTCGAAATCTGTAATGTAGGATTCATCCGTAATTAGAGCCTCGGGATGTCCTAAAACTTTCGCTAGAAAATCATCAGCCATATCCGAAACGAAACCAAGGCTTTCCTGAGCCGCAAATTCTACAATTTTCCCTTTGAATGGGCCTTCTGTCAGAACGAAGAACTTTAGTTCGGGTTTAATTCGATTTGATCTTCTTCGTTTCATTAGCTTTAGGCGGCACGCCTTGTCTTTACTTCGGCCGTCAAATTTACAGCCTCCACTAACTTAAATACTCTATCGAGAGTCACCTTTTGCAGACTACCCGACAAAATGCCAGTAACCGCGCTTCTCGCTACTCCAGAACGTCTGGCAATCTGATCATGTGTAATTCCCTGTCTCCGAGCAGCGTCAATAACCGCCCTAATCAATTGAGCCTTGATGACTGCCTCGATCCCTCGGGCTCTAGAAATTCCCAGCTCTTTTGCAAGTTTTTCGGCAGTTGTTCTCTTCATAGTACCTCCCTAAGTCTTTTTTTGGCCAAATCAAGGTGCTTTTGATCCGTCTTCTGAGTTGTCTTCTTAAAAGCACACAAAAGATGGATCACCCCACCCAACGTCAGAAAGTAAACGACGCGATAGACACCCGAACGATCTCGAAACCTGAGCTCGTGAATCCTAGAGCCTATACTCGGCATCGGTCTCGACACAGGCATGGAAAGCATCACTCCCGCATCTAGTTTCGCCAGTGCATCGGCCAAGTCTTCACGGACCGCCTCAGGAAAATCGTTCAGTTCCTTTCTGCACGGAGCAAAGTTGATCACACCTTAATGTCTCATAAATGTGACATTACCGCAATGAGGTTTTATCTGGTCAGCTGGGGTTCGAATCCGTTTCTCTTGAACCCCAGGACATTTTTTAAAACCCCCCGGGGGTTGGCAGATAACAAAGCCGTACTAAGGGGAGCAACTGGGTAGTCTGAGCGGTACGAATAACTGTTTGTTATTTTTCAATTGATCCATCGGATCAATTAGTTGGGAAAAGCGAGGTACGATACCTCTCCTCTCCGCCAGAATTGTCTAAACCCAAATCCGTGGATTGCCCCCGAATGACCCGTCCAGATTTCTGGATGGGATTTTTTTTGCCCGGCGGTCATAGCAATGCCGGCATGTTGATGAGAATCACCACCTTTTGAGCAGTGGAGTTACCGTAGCGTGCTGCTCGTCAGGCCTAACGGGGTATTTTAGGCGGACCACCGCCGTGTGGAGCGTAGTCAAGTGGTTAGCTGCCGGCCAAGCTTACGCTTGGCTAGCGGTCGCAGGATTCAAATTCCCGACCTCCCATCCAATCAAACTCTCACGAGTTCAACGAATGAGTTGTCAGAGAACGCCGGCGCGACGGGCGCTATCCTTTGGCCCAGGCCGGGGCAGGATGAAGGGGTAACTGCCCCCCATCGTCTTCGGCGCTACCGTCTCCCCGCGCATTATCGCTTCCAGCGCCGGGTCTTCTTGGAACTCCTCAAGGTCATCGAGCGAATCATGACCATACAGAAAACTCGACACCTGAATCAGACCCAATCGGTAGCTCCCATACGAATTAGGACTGCTCCTTTTCGGTAAGCTCTTCGCAAAATCCTTCGCTAGCGAACTCTGGTCGAACACCTCTACCATCGAACCCAGACCCACCGCGTCCGTCAGCTTCTCCTTCGTCGGGATTAGTCTTATATGTCTCGGGCGCCACTCTTGGTTGCTTTTCAACGCGTACTCTCAGCCTATGATTGATTCTACTAAGATCCTCCGAATTTAATTTGAAAAGTACTTTTTTTAAAAAAATTTCTAGCTAACATCACCCCCTGGGTGATTCCTTAGGCTTCAATCCACGGATGCGGGTGTGATCCGTGCGCGAAGCGCACCACCCTAAAAGAGGAAAAAGCTCTCTCGTTTCGCGATTCCAACCCAGATTCCACTTCACGCTTACCAAACCTCTATCCAAGTCCACATCCTACCAACAGAGACAAAGCGCTTCGCCTATGCGAAGGCCTAGTCCCGATTGCAATAGGGCGACCGGAAACTCACCTACTAGGCAGCTTACCAATGGCCTATGTGCATCGCGTCACTTTATCGGCACAGTAGCCAGGAATCGGACCTGCGATCCTCGGGCCGGCATGATAAACGTAAGTGCAATGTTAGAAACGCCTCGTCTCCTACTCCGACCTTGTAAACTAGCTGATGCTAGCGATGCTTTACCTCTATATAGCGACGTTGAGGTTACGCGGTTTATTGGAGGCGGGAGGACGACTACAGATACGAAAAAAATAGAAGCAATAATTTCTCGGTTTATGGATCATGAGCGCCAATTTGGTTTCTCCCCTAGGGCCATCATCGAAAAGTCCTCTGGTAGTTTGGTCGGAATCTGCGGCTTGCACCATTTCAATGCAGAAGGAGAGGTGGAAATCGGATTTCGCATCGCCCGTGCTGCCTGGGGGAAGGGTTATGCTACAGAAGCCGGACAGGCCAGCCTCGACGAGGGCTTTGAAAAATACGATCTAAAGCGAGTGATTGCCTTGACCCATACTAAGAACATCGCCTCAAAGAAGGTTATTGAGAAAATTGGGATTGGGTGGGAAAGAAGCCTTTCCAGCCAAGACGAAGATCAATGTGAAAAGGATTTGTACGCAGTGGACTTCTGGCGCCACAGCATCCGTGGGCGTCTTCCACCTATTAAGATTAGGACTGCCCATGAAAATGATGTTCTTTCGTTAGCGTGTTTGGCATCAAATATCCAAACAGAGCAACACGAGCTGCCCAAAATATTTGAAGAAGAAATCGCACTCACTAGAAAAAGAACGGGACAGAGGCTATTGCTGGTGGCTTATAATCACGACGGGCTTATCGCCTTCGCAGGTAGTCGGTACTACCAACCACAGAGTGACCCAAGTCCGTACGACACAGTAAATCCTCTTCCCGAAGGCTGGTACCTCAAAGGAGTTAGCGTGCGGTCCGATTACCACCGCCAGGGAATCGCGACCAAGCTCACTGAGATGAGGCTACGTTGGTTAAAAGAGCGAACTGACTCTGCCTACTTGTTTTTTGATCGCGAAGCCAAAGTTGCTACTCCGATGTATGGGCGTCTAGGATTCAGGGAAATTTCGAGGGATTGGACCTTTATTGACCCAAAGAATTCCAATCGTGGAATATTGCTTAAGAACCATCTGACAAGAAGCGGATAAGCGAAAGGCGAGCCAATGGCCGGTCAAACAGAGAAGGAAGTAATCAACTACTATAACTTAGGATTCGAGGAAGGAAGGCTTACGTCATCTTCATTTAACCTCGAGCGATTCCGAACCCAAGACATCCTACACCGTTACCTGCCTAAAGCCCCCTCCATGATCATGGACGTTGGAGGGGGAGCTGGCGTTTACGCTATGGACTTGGTGAAAAAAGGGTATTGCGTCCATCTTATTGATCCGATCCCCCTCCATATCGAGCAAGCGCAGCAAACGGCAAAGGACTTACCAGAACCCCAGAGAAAACTGCTGAATCTTAGCGTCGCAGATGCTCGCTCAATACCCGCTGAAGATGGCATCGCTGACGCAGTTCTTTTCCTCGGCCCTCTCTATCACCTAGTCGAAAGAGATGACCGATTAAAAGCGATCCGGGAGGCGCACAGAGTACTGAAAAAAGGAGGA
>Ga0206963_10183_pt1 | contig 20843 bp, 12 predicted proteins | sample Alteio_BWOrgHeat_28_FD_152958 | JGI IMG/M metagenome (GOLD analysis project Ga0206963, IMG submission 152958) | Enriched cells from forest soil in Barre Woods Harvard Forest LTER site, Petersham, Massachusetts, United States -... | ecosystem: Environmental > Terrestrial > Soil > Temperate forest >... | reverse complement strand
AGGGGGTTCCTTTCTCTTCAAAATAATGCAAAACGGCTTGTTTGTCCGGTTCGGAACACTGTTCGTAGGGTTTGTCAAAATGGCTTTGGCAGTAATGTCCGAGGTCTTTCAGCCCGTCGATGAATTTATTCGCGGACATCCGGTCGGTACAATCCCGGATCATGGTGACGATAAAATCTCCGACCCCTGCTTCTCTGGCGCCGGGGGTATCCGTTGCCGGGATGATGGTCGCGGCGAGCGCGGTGATCAATTCTTTATGTTGTTCTGCGTAGTTTATGTCCGGGGTCCTGGTCCAGTCGTACCATTTGTAGCTTCCCAGGAGAAGTGCGCCCCCGATCCCTGTCAATGCAATTCGGCCGATGGCTTTGCGTCTGTTCATGTGAGGCTGATTTTTCCTCCGGGGGTCGTAGGCCGGGGTTGTCGTTTTTTAAAGGAAAAGAGGAACCACAGGGGGCCGTCCAGCACCAGCAGGTTATAAAATATAATGGGGATCGTTACACCGAAGAAGATACCGGAGACCAGCAGGATATAAGGGTTGTGAATGCCCAGGAATTTGGTGAGGGAAAGTCGCACGAGGCCGGCCACGAAGACATGGGTGACATAGATATAGAGGGAGTGGTAGCCGACGATCCGCAGAAAGGACAGGACATTCCAGATCTGCATCCGGAAGGCGAGGACGAACATGCTGAAGCAGCCGATGAGTGCGATGGCGAGAAAATCGGGCTTTCCGGGTTCGGTAATATGGGCCAGGTAATAGACCTGGGTAAGGAAGAATACCGGTGTGATCAGCACCAGGGTATATGGGTTTTTCAGGAAGCGCTGCGTGGATTCCTTAAAAAAGAAGGTTGCGATGGAGTCACCCAGGGCAAAGAACAGGTAGAATTCCATCCAGTCGGAAATCATGCTGATGCTATGGACGGCAGGTATGGGGGAGCAAAAATAGAGTACGAGACCGATCAGGAATTGTCCCCAGACCGGAGGTTTTAAATATGTCTTTACCAGCAGGTAAATGACGGTGGTATTGAACAAAGCGGGCAGGTACCAGAACTGGTCGAGGGCGCGGGGCTGGTAGAGGATATAGGTATAGTTGATCAGTGTTCTGTTAGAGTTGGTATTGGACCCCAGGAGGATTTGCAGGGTGACCTGGAGAAAGACCCAGACAAAATAGGGATAAAGGAGGTTGTCGAATTTTATGCCGATCACCTGTTTAAGCGTTCGCTTGGCGAGGCTGCCGCTGATAAAGATGCCGGAGAGGATGAAGAAGAGGGGCATCCTGAAGCTAAAGAAGATCATATTGGCTTTTTCCAGCCAGAAGGGAACGTCGGGGATGTTCGAGCCCTGTGCCTGTGCCGTGGCGACGCTGCGTTGGATCCCGATCAGCACGTGACGGTAGACGACCAGTACGATGGCGATGCCTTTCAGGTAGTCTACCCAGGCCAGTCTGCTTTTTTGCAGCAGGGTCAGGTTAAACGCCCTGGTGAATAATTTTGAGATGCCGGTCCTTGGGGGAGTGTCGGTTCCGGGGGGAGTGTCGGTCCTGTTGGGAGTGTCGGTCCTGGGAGGAGGAGCTTCCATTTTTATTTTGTTACGTTATCCAGGTTGGTACCGATCAGTCTTTCGATGTCCAGTTTGATAAGGTCCTGCGATAACTGGAGGTTTAGTTTTTTTGTCATTTCGTCGCTATAGAGCTTATTGGCCAGGTTATATTGTTCGATGGTGGCGGTACCGTCTTTGAATTTTTTTTCAGTTTGGGCGAAGGCGGTCTGCTGGTCGACGACGATGGTGTTTTCCAGTGAGAGAAGCTCTTCGTAGTTCTTGTATTGCTTGTATTTTGAAAGGACTTCCGCCTTTAGGCTTCTGGCTGTCTCTTCCCGGATGTTCTTGCTGACTTCGACGCTCTCCCTGGCGCCCTGGATCTGGGGGCCAAGGCTGAAAAATAAGCCGATGGGTATGGTGAGGCCGACAAAATATTTGGGATAGGTGTAGCCACCGGGTGCCGGCGTTTGAAAGCTCTGGTCATTGAGGCTGCCGGATACGGCCAGCAGGTTGAGCCAGGAACGTTTGGCCCTTGACAGATCGCTTTGTGCGATGTTGACCTTGTGGCCCGAGGATTGATACTGGGGACCTTCCAGGGCGAGTTGAACGAGTCTGGCTTGGATCAGGGAGTCGGAAGCGGGCGGAATGACTCTGAAGACCAGGGGTGCTATGCTATCGGTTTTGCGGCGGCTTCCCGTTACGTGTTGTGCTCTTACGGATGTTCCGATCAGGGAAGTTAAGCACAGGGTAAGCAGAAAAGGACCTGCGATACGGGAGGGGTGTGACATGCGGGTAAAGTTTTCTATTTTGGTCTTCAACATTGGTTAGCGGCAGGTTTATTAAATTGCGTTTACGTCTTCCAGATCTACCATATTAAGAACGGCGCCACAGAATTTGCCGTTCAGTTCATGAAAAAAGGTCATGGACTGCCTGTCGATTTGTTTAATGATATGTTTGGCCGAAAATATGGCAATGACGCCGTCGACGTATTGCACCAATTCCTTACTGTCCGAGAAATCGTTTAGTGGCGGGCCTTCCAGGAAGATATAATCGTATTCGACTGTCAGTTTGGACAAGTGATGAAGCAGGTTATTCCGGGGCAATATTTCGGAGGGGGTATAGTCGCCTCCTTCGGATCCGATGGCGAAGACGGTGCCGCCGCCGATATTTTTTGCGGCAGCCTTCACCTGTTCAACAAGGGTGGCCGTATTTGTTTGGTCGGGGAATATTTTTTCCAGGATGGGGTCGGCGTTCAATTGGACGGTGAGGTCGTTGTTACAGAAATTTGTATCGATGATCAGGATCTTCTTTTTGCTCATGCTCATGGCGAAGGAGAGTGCCTGGATGAGGGTGGTTTTTCCTTCCCCTTTTTTAGTGCTGGCGAAAAGGAAGGTTTTTTTGCCGCTGTTTTCGATCTCGAACCGGAGTTTTCGGAGAGCTTCCCGGAAACGGTTATGTCTTTTGTTGTCTTCTGCATCGACGATGGTGTCGCCCCGGGCGATAATGATTTCGGCCAGGTCCCGCCGTTTCAGGTCCATGAAGTTGATCATGCTGATCAGCCGGAGGTTGACCATTTTTGAGAAAATGACCGGGGTTTTGATGGAGGAGTCCAGGTAGGTAAGGAGGATAAAGATAAGAATGGTAATGACGAAGACGGAAGCGCCGGCCATGCCCACGATCAGCATTCTTTTGGAAGGTTCCGGTTCGATGGCGGGTTGTCCCGACAGGATCTCCCGGAAATTGTTGACGGAGGAGGTTGCGATATCGATGGCGTCGTTGTACTTCTGTTTTGCCGCCAGGTATTCTTTATTGGCCTGCTCCGCATCTTTTAGGAGGCTTTGGATCACGGCGCCTTTGGAGGCGTCTAATATCAGGCTTCCTTTGAGCCCGCCGATCTGGTTCTGGAGTCGGTTGATGTTATCGGTTCCGGCCCGGATGTCTACCTCGAGATCGCCTTTCTTATCGAGCAGGGAGGCCTTGCTCTCTCCTTCTATTCCGGCACCGGTCGCTCCGGTCGATGAGATGGCGGACTGGAGACTATCAAACTTGTTGGTATATGCCGTTTTTAGATTATTGTATTTCCGTAGCAGCGCAGGATCTGAAGATCCGCCTTTGACATAGGCGTTATAGGCCTCATTCATGTTTCCTTTCAGGATCAGCAGTTCATTGTTGGTGTTATCGGCTTTGTGTGCGGTGGTGATGGGTGCTCCCGGCAGGTTGCCGAGTTTTTGGTTGATCTTCTGTAGTTCGTAGGTGCGTTGTGTCTGCTGGGCATTTGCCGAGGTAAGGGAGGTTTCCAGGCTCATGATCTCTTCCAGCTTGGCGGTGTTTTCTTCTCCGACGTCTATTATTCCTTCTTTTTTCAGCTGACCGTTTTTTGCGTCCAGGTCCTGCTTTTTCTTGTCCATGAGGCTTTGCAGGGTGTCGATGGATTCTTCGGTTTTGCTGCTGCGGACGTTTTTATAGTAGCGGAGGAATTGCGGGAAGACGGTATTAACGATGAAGGCGGATAGTTCGGGGTTTTCCGTTGTGCAGTCGATCTGGATATAATCGGTCCGCTGGAAGCGGTAGACGGCGAGGACCTCGGTCAGCGTTTTATAATCGTAGCCATACAGGGCCAGGAATTCGAGCAGATTTTTTTCTTCGGGTTTGAAAGAGCTCAGCACGCTCATGGTTTCCAATTTGTTCTGGAATATGCCCACCGTCTGTTGCCAGTCAAGCTTTGGGATAGACTGCAATTGTTTCGTTGTCAGCCGGTGAAAGGGAGTAGGGCTTTCCATGTCATGCAGGATCAGGCTATAGGATAAGAGGCTGATGACGGCCGGGGACATGAAGGTAACGATGACATTGTTGAATTTTGTGTCGGCAGCGAAGATATCGACGTTCTCGTTGCTCATCCTTATTTCTTCGTTCACAGTAAAGCCTGTGGAGATTTGGGCGATGGAACGGTATTTTTTGGGCTGGTTCATCGTGAGAACCCAGGCGATAGCGGCTGCTGCGACTGCGACCGTTAGGATCCACCATTTTCTTTTTAACAGGAGTCTTAGTAAATAGAGGAAATCCATTAAGTTGTTTTTTTATAGAAGAGATTCAATTTTAGGCCGTCATATGTAAAGAAATTACATCATATTATTGATTTTCACCCAAATAGATAGTACTTTCTTAGCTAATCCTTTCCTGAACGGCGCTGTAAAGATAATATCATATCGGCTGTAATGCAAGTTTCCGTTTGTTGATGGGGAGTTAACAAAAGTAGCTGGTAAGTATTCGGTTTAGATAGTCAGAATAGTTATATTTGTTTTCCTATCCACATTCCTCGAAAAATCTTCTATTTTTTCTTTTCTATCCAATCTCCTGGTGAGGCTATTCGATTCGTCCTTTTGTACACCTTATTTTTTATTTCAAAATGAAAAAATGAAGAAAATTTACTTTTTCCTGCTAGCGTTGATCGGCCTGCAGTCAGGCCTGTTGGCCCAAAGCCCGGGAGGCGTCAGCACCGCTCTACAGCTTTGGTTGAAGGCGGACAATACGGCCACGCTTAGTCCCACCACCGGGAGTCTCAACAGTTGGACTTATTCCAACAGCACCAATCAGTTCACGGCAACCGTGGGCAGCCAGCCGACGGTGGCGCCTTCCACTTTTAATTTCCTGCCGTCGATTGCTTTTAACGGGGCGCAGATGATGAGTGGACCGACCGGCGCCGGGACCCCTGGGGCTCCGATACCGTTGAACAGCCCGGCGTATGCAATATTTGCCGTTTGGTCGTCCCCGGCACCGGTCGTGAGTGGCGGCCCCAATATGCGCGTCTGGGCGCAGCGGGCCAATGCCGGGGCTGCCGGAGACAACGCTTTCGACGGGGCTTCGCTTTTTGTGTTTCCCGGTGGTCAATTTAATGGGGCGCCCTTCTTTGTCACTCCGTCTCCCTATGGCGATCAGCCCGAGATCAGCCCTTATGTAACCGGTGTGTCGGCGGCCCCCGCCTATAACGCGGCCATCCTCACCTACACACCCAATACGCCGTATATCAGCGAGCTTAATTTATTGAACCAGAATACGAACGATCTCGAGCTGATGGATCAGACCAATTACGCCACCGGTCCGGGCGTGACCAGTACCGATCCTGCTGGGAATGCCACCGCCAACAGGAAGATTACCGATGCGGGTAATTTCCTGGGTGCGCGAAGCTTAGCCCTCGACGAGCCCTTTACCGGTAACCTGGCAGAGCTGGTCGTTTATTCGACCAACATCAGTGCGGCGCAGCGATCCGCGATCTTTTCCTATCTCTCACTGAAATGGGGGATACCGCTGGGTGGCAGTTATATTTCCTCCGCGGGAACGACCATCTGGGATGCTGTTGCCAATGCGAGCTATGGTTTTAACAGTTCCAATTACAACAATTTCGTGTTTGGGGTCGGGCAGGACAATGGTTCGGGTCTTTCGACCACCCAATCCAACAGCCTGGCTACGGGCAGCGGTAACGGCATGGGGCAGTCGGGAATGGGGAATATCGTTGTGGCCACCACGGCTGCGATGAGTGATCAGAATTTCCTGATCGTGGGGAGCAATAATGCGGGTCTTACCGAGACGACCACGAATCTGCCGGCTCTTGCCCCCGCGGGTTCGGCAAGGTATGCTACGCAGTGGGTGGTACAAAGTACGGGAAATGTGGGGCTGGTGAACCTGAGTTTCGACTTCACAGGGCTGCCCCACGTCGGGTCAACTATTGGCACTACCACAGATTTCCGCCTCGTGCTGGATAACGATGGGGACGGGGATTTTACGACCGGCGTCGCCAACCAGAATTATTTTGCGCCGTCCAGCTTTACCGGTAACGTCGCTAATTTCACCGGGATCAATTTAAGTGGGGGACTCAATAATGGTAAGATTGTCTTCGCCATTCTTTCCCATGCCGCTGGCGGTACTCCGCTGCCTGTGACCTGGACCTCGTTTACGGCCACGCCGGAGGGCGGTAATGTGAACCTGAACTGGGCGGTATCGGCCAATCAGAATGCCAGTGTTTATGAAGTGGATCATTCTACGGATGGGGTTAATTTTGCAAAGATCGGGGAAGTGGCAAATGACCCTGATATTCAATCCTACGGTTTTACCCACTCCAATGCCGGCGCGGGGATGCATTACTACCGGATCCAGGAAGTGGATCTTGACGGGAAATCGATCTACAGCCAGATTGTTTCTGCCAATCTCAGCAATGTGGATAATTTTGTTGTCCGCGCATTGAACAATCCTGTTGTGGGCAGTGTGCAGGCGGAGATAGAGATCAATGCACCGAAGGCGGGCAATGCATCGATTGAGATCTGGAACCTGGCGGGAGAAAGACTTGCCACGCAGATCCAGGCGGTCAATAGCGGGACTACCCGGATTCCGTTAGCGATGATGAATGGTCTGGCTTCGACGAGCTATGTAGTCAAGGTAAAGATCGGCAATGTGACGCAGACGTTGCAGATCGTGAAATTATAGGAGTTCATAGAGCGGCCCGGCCGTCCCCATAGTGTGTTGCTTTGGGGGCGGCCGGGTTTATTTTGTCACTGCGAGACAGCCTGGGTCCGTTTGGCCTTTTCCCAGATCGCCTTCTGGTTACCGCGCAGGAATCGGAAAAAGCCGAGGATGGCGCAGGCATTCATAAAAGTGAAATAATAGGCGAGTTTGGCAAGCCTGGACCGTTGGCGGAGGGATGGCGAGAGGGAGGCCATTGCTGCTATGCCGTAAAAGCACAACTGGCCCAGGAAAAGGAGGGTTAACGGGAGGCCGGCGGAGCCCAGGAAGAGGGCCGCCTTTGGCAGGAGGAGCATCCCATTGGAGAGAAAGGCCAATACGAGGCAGAAGGGGCTAAGCGCCCATCGCAATAAGCGATGGGAGATATATAAAAATGAAAGTCGCGGATACTTCCAGAAGGCGAGAAGGGGGGTTAGCAGACCGATCGCCTGGAATCCGCCCGCGGCAATCCGGACCTTGCGCTTTTTTTCGTCCTGCAAGGAAAGGGACGGCAGTTCGATGGCATACGCATCCGGTTCATATACAATGCGATAACCTTTTTGCGCCACTTTTAGCGAACTCACAAAATCATCCAGGATCACGTTATCGGGGATCGCTTCGAACAGAGAGCTTCTGAAGGAGAATAGTTCACCGGCGGCTCCTACGACGGAGTAAAAGGCCGAATCCGTTTTTTTCAAAAAGGATTCATATTTCCAGTACAGGCCTTCTCCTCCGCCTACTTCGTCTTTACCGGCGGGGGTGGAAAGGACTTTTTTCTCTCCGGCAACGCCGCCAACGGTTTCGTCTGTGTAATGTCGCGCAATATGGCGGGTGGCTTCTTTGTTCAGCAGCGTATTCGCGTCGGAAAAAATCAGGACTTCATGACTGGCAGCTGCCACTGCCCTGTTAAGGGCAGCGGATTTTCCTCTTCTTTCGGGCTGGTGAAGGGGTCTGATCGAAGGGTATTGTTTGACGATGGCTTCCGTCCGGTCGTCGGAGCCGTCGCTGATGAACAGGAATTCGATCTTTTCCCGGGGGTAGTCCAGTTCCAGGGTGTTGGCAATCTTCTGTTCTATGCAGTCTTCTTCGTTATAGGCTGCTACGATAAAGGATATGGAGGGGAGGGGAGAGGTTTTCAGGGCCGGGGCTTCGGGTTTTTTACGCGACAGCTTATTCACCAGGATCACGATAAGGGCGTATCCGGCGTAATTGTAAAAGACGATAAAACTGCTTGCCAGGAAAAGGTATAACCAGAACTGCATGAGTGTAAATTAATGTTTAATTTAGGCCCCGGACGGTGGCCGGGCACAATAATAGAACTTCCAAATTGTTTATTCAACATGCTTTTTAGTAAAATAGTATATTTATTTTTTATAATCTGTTTTATTTACTGTGCGGTTTCAATCCTTTATCTTTTTATTTTGTCTTTTGCGGGGCGGTTCTTTTCAGGGAAGGGGATAGATGAGCTTTCGGGGGACGTGGTGGCTTCGGGGGGATTGGTGAAGAGGAGGATTGCGGTGCTGGTGCCCGCTTACCGGGAGGACGGCATCATTTTATCCACGGCGAATAACCTGCTCGGTTTGGATTATCCTGCCGACAGGTATCGGGTTTATATTATTGCCGATTCTTTTCAAAAGGAGACGGTGGAGCAGCTGGGTCGATTGCCGTTGACAGTGCTGGAAGTCTCTTTTGAGAAGAGCACAAAGACCAAATCGTTAAATGAGGCGTTTGCAAGGATTGAGGCCTCTTATGATATTGCGTTGATCTGTGATGCCGACAATATGCTGGCCAGCAATTTTTTAAATAAGATCAACGTTGCCTTTGCACGGGGCGCGCGGGCATTGCAGGGGCGGAGGGTTGCCAAGAACCTGGATACGTCTTTTGCCATCCTGGATGCCTGTAGTGAAGCGATCAACAATCATATCTTTCGAAAAGGGGCTTATGCGCTTGGCTTGTCTTCTTCCGTGATTGGTTCGGGGATGAGTTTTGAATTCGATACCATCAAAAAAATATTGAGTGAAATAAGCGCTGTCGGCGGCTTTGATAAAATATTGCAATTGTCCGTTGTGGAGCGGGGTATTCGTATCCATTACCTGGAGGATGCCCTGGTGTTCGATGAAAAGGTAGATTCTTCCCATGCGTTCGAGCAGCAAAGGAAAAGATGGGTTTCCAGCCAGTTTATCTACCTGAAAAGGTTTTTCGGTCCTGCCTGCCGGCGGCTGTTAAAGGGCCAATTCAGCTATTTCAATCTTGCGGTCGCCAATAACCTCGTGTTGCCGAGGGCCTTTTTATTTGTCCTGCTGCCCTTGTTGGTTTTGCTTGGGTTTTTTATCCAGCCGGTATGGGGGATAGCGGCAATCGGGCTGGGGCTGCTTTATTTATCCTGTCTGATGATGGGGGTGCCTGGCAATATGGTCAACAAGGATCTGCTGGTTGCCATTCTTCAGCTGCCGAAAGCCGTTGCGGTGATGGTGGGCACCTTATTCCAGATCAGGAAGGCCAATAAGACCTTTATTCATACGGTGCATACGAAAACGGAGGTTAGTAATTCTTTATTCAAGGACGTCAAGGATTAGAAAATCATGCGAATTGCCTGTTTAATTTTGGCGCACAAGAATCCGTTGCAACTGGAGAGGCTGATTCAGGCGATGGATCATCCGGCTTTCGACTACTATATTCACGTGGATAAAAAGGCCGGGATAGAACCTTTTCTCTATTTGACGAAGAGGGACCGAGTCTTTTTCATCAGGAACAGGATCAAAGTATATTGGGGCCGCTATAGCCTGGTCCAGGCTACTTTGAACGGGATCGAAGAAATTGTGTCCGCGGAGAAATTCGGGGAATACGATTATGTCAATGTCATGTCCGCACAGGATTTTCCCATCAAGCCGGCTTCTTATATTTACCGATATATCTGCGACAGGAGGGGTCGCGAATTCATCACCTGTATCAGGGAATCCGATAATCATGAGTGGTGGAAGGATGCCGTTCTTCATCTCTGGAGATACAATTTCCACAACTGGCGGATACCCGGAAAGTACCGCCTGGAAGCCCTGGCGAACCGGGTGCTGCCGGCCAGGAAATATCCTATACCGGGGCATGAGGTGGTGGGTCATTCCAATTGGTTTACGTTGAGTGGGGGTAGTGCGCGGTATATGCTGGCTTTTCTGAAAGGGCATCCGGGGGTGGTCCGTTTTTTTAAATATGTATGGGGAGCGGATGAGCTGATCTTTTCGACCGTGCTGTATAATTCGCCTTATAAGGACAAGATCGAAGATAACCTGGTTTATATCGATTGGTCTGAGGGGGTGGCGAATCCCAAGTTGCTGACGGTTGGGGACTTTGCGGCGTTGGTTGCTTCCGACAAATTATTTGCGCGGAAATTCGATATGGAGAAGGATGAAGCGGTGATGGGGCTGTTGGAACGCCGGTTAAAGGAGAATGGGCAGAGGTAGCAGGGGATAGAAATGCGCAGGAGGTTTGGGGGTCAGGGGGTTTGGGGTTTGCGTCGGATAAACTGCATTGCGAAGGAATAGATCGTCACATAGGTTTCCAGCATATACTTCCAGATATTTCGCGGATGAAATCCGATCAGGCGCCGCATGAGGAAATACCAGGCAATCAAGGCCAGGGAATAAGACAGGGTGCTTCCCACAGCGGCTCCGTAGTAGCCGATCGTTTTCAGACAGGCATAATTTATGAGCAGGTTGGCGATCAGGGCAAAGGTATTCATCCAAAATCCGATCGCCTGTTTGCCGATCGAGTTTAGCAAATTGGCCGATTGGTTTTGCATAGGCCGGATCAGACCGGTGATCATGTATAGCTGCAGGATGGGTGCTGCGGAGAGATAGCTACTGCCGGCGATGAGCCAGATGACCAGTTTGGGGAAGATAATGATGAAGAGGGCGATCGGGGTGCTGAAGGACAGGAGGATACCCACCATGCGTTCGAACAGGTATCTGACTTTTTCTACGCCTTCCTCGACCGAGGCCCGGGCGCTTTTCGGAAAAATGATATCCGCGGCGGCGTAGGAGGGGATATCCAGTAAGCTATTGATGCGCAGGGCCGCATTATAGTCAGCCACCACGGAGCTGGTCATAAACGTGCCCGTCATCAGCTGATCGAGGTTGGAGAAGATATTGGAAATGGCGCCGGAGGCGAAGATATATTTTCCGTAGCCCAGGATCTGTTTGATCCAGGCAACGGTGGGATTGAAGCGGTATTCGAGGTAGCGGCGGCTATAATAGAAGATGACGAGGGTGCCCAGGAGAAAGCCCAGGGATTGATAGAGGACGACATCCAGCAGGGAATAGTGGATATGCAGGACGAGGCAGCCGCCGATGCATAAAAAGAAGACGGCCTGGCGTACGAAATAGCCCGCGAATACTCCTTTGAAGTCAAGGAAGGATTGCTGGATGGCTTCCAGGTGTGAAAAGAAGACCATGCAGATCAATCCGGGGATGAACCATTTCAGCATGGCGGCCAGTTCCATACCGGTGTGCAGACGGACGCTGACCCAGTCGGAAAAGAGGACAATGAGGAGGATGAACAGCCCGGTGATGCTGACATTGATCAGAAAGGAGGAGGAGGCGATGGCGGATTTTTCGGTGGATTCGTTGCTGCTGCTGACATAGCGGATATGGGCATTTTTCAGCAGCCCGGTCTTGGTTTGTTCAAAAATGGTGGTGACGACCAGGAATAGTGCCCAGGCACCCATTTCGGGTTTGGACAGGGTTCTGACCAGCACGATCAAATTGATGAGCCCGAAAAAGGACACCGAAAAACGTTGCAGGATGGAAAAAAAGGCGGACCGGATCCAGTATGACGAAAAGATTTTTTTCAACAGGCTGAAAATTTTTTGAAATGAGATGAGGGAGTCCAAACATACAATAAAAAACCCGGTTTAATTGTGGTGATCCATCAATAGTAAGTTCAGGTTTAATCGTATATTAAGGCAATATAAACACACTGAATGGTCCGGATATTTTGTATTATACTGGTATACTTTTTTTCTCTCCCGGTGGAGGGGCAAGTGGGAGGGCAGGTGGATGGGCGGGGGCCGGTTGGGCCTGCTGCCGCGGCCAAGCCGAAATATTTAGTAGGATTAGGTGAATACCAATGTTTTATACTGAATTCATCCACAGGCAGGGCGTATGGGATCAGCAATAACCTGGTGACGGCGGGTGTGTCCTGGGATGCAGGTATTCCGGGGTTGCCGGTAGCGGTAGGGGTTCGGGACAGTGTTTTTTTTACGGATATTGCTTCCGGCATGCATAACAGCCTGGCGGTCGACCGGGATGGTGAGGTTTGGACGTGGGGAGCGAACGGGGTGGGGGAATCGGGGACTGGCAGCGTGGCCGACCTGGGATTTGCGCCGGTGAAAATTGCTGTTGATAGTTTGGGAAATCCGTTTAAGGGGATTGTAGCGGTGACATGCTGGTCGACCGGGGGGTCCAATGGAAATATCGCGGTAAAATCGGATGGTACGGTCTGGATCTGGGGGAATACGGTTGAGGGTATGCGGGGGAATGGGCAAGTGGGCCAGGTCAATACCCGGCCGGTGCAGGTCAAGATCCCTGAGGGCAAAAAAATCATCAAGGTTGTAGCGGGTGGCATAGTGATAGCCTTAGCCTCGGACGGGACGGTATGGACCTGGGGGGGGAATCATTTTAAGGAGTTGCTGGGGACCAACAGCGCGGACTATACGCATCCGCACCGGGTGCCGCTTCCGCAGCGGGCAAAAGATATTGCCGGGGGCAATTATTTCTCTTATGCTTTAGGTGTCAATGGGACACTATATGGATGGGGGTTTTATACCTCTTACCTGGGTATCGGCAACCGCGGGTATGCCGGCCAGGAGCCGCCCCCGGTGGCGCCCAGGGATCTTTCCGCTGAATTGCATCTTCCGCATCCGGTTTCGTCCGTGGTCACCAATAGTGTTTCCACGCATGTTATCCTGACAGACGGAACCTTGTGGGGCTGGGGGGATAATTCATCCGGATGTGTCGGCAACGGGCAGGAGCTCGATTTTGCCAATCATCAGCCACCTTATTCCTGGGATTGGGGGCCTGGTCAGCTGCTGGTGCAGAAACCGGTCCATCTGGTCAAGGGGGTGAATAATTTTATCCGGTTATTTGGCGGGAACTGTGCGGTGTTTTATAGTTATGCCGAGACGGCTACCGGGCAGCTGTATTCCTGGGGTCGTAATAAGGGGAGTGTACTGGGGAATGGAGTGGTGGGGGCCAGTCCGGATATCGTTGCTGTTTATCCTAATTCCTGGGATGTGACCGAGCCAACCCTGGTAGACCCTTTTATACTCAAGGAAAACAAAATAGCTACTTCTCCCTACTGTCTTTTGCATCCTGAGGGTAATCCCTGTAGTCAATATAAAGTCTTATCGAAGGGGTCCAATTAATTTATTAAAGGCTTTTTTACGTTTCGATAAGTGTCCTACTTAGTAAGTCGAAATTGATGTTCTTTATTCTCAGCCAGTTAGTTATTAACAGGGTTTTGTGGGCAACTAAACCGGGTTTATTTGCCAGGGTAAATCCTTATTTGGTATGGTCTTTGATCTCTCCTGTTGGTTTTTTTATTTAATCCGGTATCTTAAGAATAAACAGCATTGATCGTATATATTGCTAAAATCCAAATAATGGCTTAATGCATTTCAATGCTTTGTGGTCCGCGTGTATTGCAGCAACAACAAACTCCACGAAGCATTTCGTAAGCCAGTATCTAATATCCTAAAAAAGGCCGTCTATGAAACCAGTTTTACTGTTTGTGTTGACCCTATGTGGATTGACGTCTCATCTATGTGCTCAAACCCCGAAATATCTTGTAGCGAACGGGGAGTACGAAAACTTCATTTTAGATAATACTACTCAAATCTTATATGGCTTGAGTACCGGCGGTAATGGCGAAGGATCCAACAAAGGAGTGTTAGGATACCCGATCCCATGTCAGTTCCCTACGGCAGGTACAAAAATAAAATTCGCCGCCGGCGGATTGCATACGGGCACAGCGATAGATGTGAACGGGAATGTATATTTCACGGGGGCCAATGAAGACGGCTCCATGGGTAATGGAACTGCCGGCGGTGGTTCCAGTTCGTTTGTGCAGGTCACTACTGATAGTCTTGGCAATCCCTTTACGAATGTAACGAATGTGGTCATGGCCTCTACGGCGTATACCGGAGGGCAGGGTTATGGTGCCATTATTTTTGCTATAAAAGCGGATGGTACCCTGTGGGTATGGGGAAACACGCAAGGGGGGTACAGGGGTGACGGCACCTATGGTATGATAAATACCAGGCCTGTCCAGGTGCCTTTTCCCGCCGGCACCGTTATCACAAAAGTCGTAGCGCAGAATATTGTTATTGCACTGGATTCCAAAGGCAATGTATGGACCTGGGCCGGGAACAAAGGCAACAACTGTTTGCTGGGAAACACGAGCCGGGCCAATTATGAAACCCCGCAGATGCTTTCGCTGCCCTCAGCCGCAAAGGATATTGCGGGAGGCGGGTACTGGTCCTATGCATTACTCACTAACGGATCTTTATACGGATGGGGCCTTTATCTTGGCTATATGGGTGTTGGCGCCACTGCGAGCGCGGGATGGGCCAACCAGCCTGCTCCCCTCCTTTTGGATGCCGATCTTAATCTGCCGGCGCAGATCGCGCACATTTCCTGTAATGCCACTACCACCTATGTGATATTGACGGATGGCACCATGTGGGCATGGGGAGGCAATGAATGCGGACAGGTAGGTGCCGGCTACGAGTTGAACTATGCGATTACCACCCTCAATCCTTCTCCTTATGGGGGCAGCACTCCGGCGCCCTATGCCTGGGACTGGGATATGAGCAACGCGCAGTGCCAGCAGCACAAGCCGGTGCAGATCGCACCCGGCATCAACAATTTCGTTTCGTTGTCGGAGGGTACGGCCGCGGTGTTTTACAAATTTGCCGTTGACGCAAACGGACAATTATATGCCTGGGGCAGGAATAAATACGGGGTATTGGGCAATGGGGTGTTTGATGCCAATCCTGTCAATGGGAATATCGGGTCAATATATCCGAATTCCTGGGATGTGCCTTATGTAACGGCGATCAATCCTTTCGCCGCCACCAATACGCAAACCATCCAATCGACTTCTCCCTATTGCCTTGGCAATCCTACTTCAAGTCCCTGTAATGTTTATTCCATACCGGTGAATACCCCTCCCATCTCCGAGATCAATGGTGTAAGGGGCGGGAGCGAGACCCTCACTGGCGTCACCACGATTCCGCTGGATGGCACCGGGTCTACGGACAATGTGGCTATCGTTTATTATATCTGGACCCTGGTATCGGGGCCTAATACGCCTGTTATCAGTATTCCATCGGGTCATAAAGTAAATATCCTGAATGTTATCCCGGGTAAATATGTATTCCAGCTAAAGACGATAGACAACGGCTGGCTGAAGGATAGTACGACGTATACCGTAACGGTGGCGTCTTCGGGCCCTCAACCGCCTGTAGCGAATGCGGGTTCTGCGCAGACCATTACATTGCCGACGAGTAGTGTGACACTGGCAGGCTCCGGTTCGGAAGTGAACGGCACGATCGCCTCTTATCTTTGGACGCAGCTGAGCGGTCCGTCGACGGCGACGATCGGCACGGCGGGCGCGGCTACGACCGTGGTGAGCGGGCTGGTGCAGGGTGTTTACCGGTTCCAGCTGCAGGTCACGGATGCGTTGGGTGTAACGGCGACGGCTACTGTCCAGGTGACGGTGAATGCCGCGGTGGTACCGGGTCCGCCTGTAGCGAATGCGGGTTCTGCGCAGACCATTACCTTACCGACGAATAGTGTGACACTTGCGGGTTCCGGTTCTGAAGTGAACGGAACGATCGCCTCTTATCTTTGGACGCAGCTGAGTGGTCCGTCGACGGCGACGATCGGGACGTCGGGAACGGCCACGACCGTTGTGAGCGGGCTGGTGCAGGGCGTTTACCGGTTCCAGCTGCAGGTGACGGATGCATTGGGTATTACGGCGACGGCTACTGTCCAGGTGACGGTGAATGCCGCGGTTGTACCTGGTCCGCCTATCGTCAGTGCGGGGAGCGCGCAGACCATTACTCTTCCTGTAAACACTGCTACGCTTACGGCTACTGCTTCGGAAACGAACGGCACGATCGTGTCGTATCAGTGGACGCAGCTGAGCGGCCCGTCGACAGCGACAATCGCTGCGGCCGGGCAGGCATCGACCGCCGTAAATGGGCTGGTGCAAGGCGTATATACGTTCCAGATCAAAGTCACGGATAATTCCGGCGTCACGGCCACGGATGCGGTAAAGGTTACCGTTAACCCCGCGGTGGTCGTGCCGGGAACTCCTGTGGTCGATGCCGGTGCGGATCAAATCATTACTTTACCTGTCAACAGCACTACGCTGACGGCCGTTGCGTCTGAGACGGGCGGGACGATCGTGTCTTATCTTTGGACGCAGTTGAGCGGTCCGTCGACGGCTACGATCGGGACGTCCGGAGTGGCCACGACCCTCGTGAGCGCGCTGGTACAGGGCGTATATACTTTCCAGATCCTGGTAACCGACAATTCGGGTGTCACTGCGACGGATGTCGTGAAGGTGACGGTAAATGCCGCTGCGCCGGTACCGGGCCCACCTTCAGCGAATGCGGGGGCTGATCAGACCATTACTCTACCGGTCAACAGCGCGACCTTGTCGGGCAGCGGCTCAGAGACGAACGGGACGATCGTGTCTTATCTGTGGTCGCAGCTGAGCGGTCCGTCGACGGCGACCATTGGTACAGCCGGTCAGGCATCGACCCTTGTCAGCGGGTTGGTGCAGGGAGTCTATACGTTCCAATTAACCGTGACGGATAATTCGGGGATAAAAGCTACGGACGTCGTAAAAGTGACGGTAAATGCCGCTGCGCCGGTGCCTGGTCCTCCTTCTGCGAATGCGGGAGCGGACCAGACGATCACCTTGCCTGTTAGCAGTACGACTCTGTCGGGCAGTGGTTCCGAGGCGAACGGTACGATCGTATCCTATCAATGGACTCAGACAAGCGGTCCTTCGACGGCGACCATTGGTACGGCTGGTCAGGCATCGACTGCTGTCAGCGGGTTGGTACAGGGAGTTTATGTGTTTCAACTTACTGTGACGGATAATTCAGGCGTAACGGCCACGGACGTGGTGAAGGTGACGGTAAATCCGGCGGCGGCCCATGTACCGCCGGTGGCGGTTGCCGGTCCGGACCAGACCGTGACTTTGCCGGTGTCTTTTGTGAGCCTGGATGGATCGGGCTCTTACGATACGGACGGCACTATTGTTTCCTATGACTGGGTGCAGATATCCGGGAAGGGGGGTGTTACGATTACGAATTCCACAACGGCCAAGCCTGATTTGTATGGATTGCAGGCCGGGACCTATGTCTTCCAGCTAACGGTGACAGATAATACGGGAGCCACCGCTTCCGCCCAGGTCACGATCACGGTGAACGGGACGGCGTCGACAGGGCCGGTAGCCATAGCAGGATCGGACACGACGATCGCCTATCCGTCTTCGACGGCTGTGCTGAACGGAAGTCAATCCTATTCATCCAACGGAACGATCGTCAGCTACGCCTGGAGTCAGGTCTCCGGTCCTTCCAATGCCACGATAGCGACGGATAACGCCGCAGCCTCCACGGTATCGCAGCTGGCATTAGGCGTATATGTCTTCCAACTGACGGTAACGGATAATCTGGGGAATGTGGACAGCAGCACGGTGACGGTGACAGTGTTGAACAGCGAACGGACGTCCAAGGATCAGTTCCAGATCTATCCAAACCCGGTCGTGGGTGGTACGATAACGGTTAACGGGATCAACAACTATACCGGGCCTGTGATGGTCAAGCTGCACGATATGCGCGGCCGGATCATCATGAACTATGAATTCGACAAGTCCGGAAACTCGGTTCAGCAAACCATACCGCTGCCGGCGAACCTTGCGCGGGGGGTGTATGTCCTCAGTATCCATTTTGACGGACAGTCTGTTCCGTATGTTTATGAAATAGTAAAACAATAATTCCGCCCTGCGCCTTGCAGGAGACAGCGGGGAATACGCGCCGGTCCGGGAATAAGATCCGGGCCGGCGTTTTTATTGGGGGGAAGGGTCGGCGTTCACGGCCGGTTTGGGATCCGGGCTGACAGCTGGTTTCTCCCATAACCCGGAGGCTTCATTGTATTGTTTGAGCACCCTGGCGGGATTGCCGCCGACGATGCTGAAGGGGGGGACATCTTTTGTCACTACGCTGCCGCCGGCAACGATGGCGTGTTTGCCGATCGTGACGCCGGCGGTGATGACTGCGTTGGTGCCGATCCAGCAGTCGTCATCTATTATAACCGGTAAGGCGGTGCATTTTTGATCCCGGATGGGGGTGTTGATATCGGTGTAACCATGATTAAGGCCGGAGATGCCGACATGCTGGGCCATGATGACGTTATTCCCGACAGCTACGGGACCGGTCAACACGCTGCCGATGCCGATCATGACGTTGTTCCCGATGGTGACGTCGCCGATACCGTTGTTGATGCAGACAAAGTCTTCGATGATCGTTCTGTCGCCGATCTCAAACTTCCTGAAGGGCATTACGTCAATTCTGGCGGTTCTTCGGATGATGGAGCGTTTTCCCCGCTTATGAATGAAGGGGTTGACAAAAATCCTTACCCACCAGCGCGGTCTTCCTTCTCCCCGTGGCATCAGCAAGTGGATCACGAATAGTTTTGTGCGGGGGTTAGCCTGTATCTTCTCTATGATATTCAAAGTGAAATGGTATTTTTTATGGCCAGGTGGATCTGTTTTGCCGATTCTGCCCAGGTGTGCTGTCTTGCGAGCCCGATCCTTTGGCAGCGGCGTTCTTCATTGTCTTCGGAGAGGGCCAGGTCGATCAGGGCCGGAAATGCTGCAGGTGTGGCTGCAAGATATACCTTATCGTCAAAGATCTGCATGGCGTCCGTGCGGGTGGCGACCACGGGTTTGCCCATGGCAAGATATTCGTCTACTTTCAGCGGATAGTTTCCGATGGTGACGGGGTTGATCAGCTGCGGGTTGATACAGACGTCGAAGGCGGCGATATACCGGGGTAGCTGGTCGATCGGCTTTTTCCCGAGGAAATGGACGTTTGGCATTCCGTGCAGGTCGCTTTTCGCAAAATAGTCGTCTTCGGGGCCGATAAGAACGATGTTCCAGTTCGGCCGTTGTTTGGCGATGCACCGGATAGCGGTTTCATCGATCCGGATGGTGTTTATAGCCCCTACGAAGCCGATTAGCGGCCGGGGGATCGCCTTAAGGTCTTCCGGCAGGTCATAAGCCTTATCGGCGTTAAAAAGAGCGGTATTGCAGCCCTGACCGATATACCAGGCATTCTTGTTATACTTTTTGAGGTAATTGGCAAGATAAATGGAATTGGCCATTCCGATATCGGCTTTTGCGATATGCGCCGGTTCGATGGCGGTCCCGTGTCTTTTCCAGTAGTCAACACCCAGCAGATTGTCGCGGCTGTAATAGATATAGACTTCGGGCTGCAGCAGTTCTTTCAGGTAGAAGGACCGGAAGATATCGTTGTCATTGAAGAGGATATATTTATCAAAGCCCATCTTTTTGACCGCGGCTTTTATATCCCCGGAGAAGCGGCGGTTATTGATCCTGTTGAAAAACGAAAAAATAGGGGTGGAGGGGATCCAGTTGATCGATTCCAGGATGGCTGCGGGATAATAGTTCCAGAGATTGGGGCTCACTTCCACGAGGTCATTTTCCTTATTCCGGATGATCTGCAGATGTCGCTGGATATTGGGATCGGTTTTTTGTCCTGCGATGGTCTTGCGGTCGAGGGGCATGTTGATATAGAGCACCCTGTTGTGCAGGCTGAGTTCTTTTGCGATACTCTTGCAATTGCTGCCGATATCGGTGTACCAGGCCTGGAGCCCGATGATCACGATATTTTTTCCCTGCAGCAAGCCAATATCCGGAGTAGTAGTAGGAATGGGCAAGGCTAGTGCTTTTTCTTATTCAATCCGCCCAGAAGGATGGGTGGGGTTATTTGCCGGACCGCTTCTTTCAGGGAACTGACGAAACGGGACTTTTTATCTTCCGGTCTGTGTCTGAATAAAGTGTTGTGTTCTTCGATGCCGTTCAGGATCTCCGACTGGGGCCTTCCGTTGGTATAATAGTAGAGGGCCAGGGATTTCCGGGTCCTGTCGGGAGGGCAGGTCAGGGGATTGGGGTGGCCATGGTAGGAGTTGCTGGTGGTGGAGAAGAGGGCCATCCTGTTGAACAGGGGGAGGATCTTTTTCCGGACCCCTTTCATTTCGGTGTCCCAGAGCTCGAAATGGCCGCCGTATTCTTCGTGCCAGTCTTCGTTCATATAGACGAGGACGTTGAGGCGGCGGTCCAGTTTGGTCGTGGGGTGTTTGTTAAAGTCTGCGTGGATCTTCAGCATGCCGCCGGGTTGGATCTGGTGGCATCCGCCCCCGTCAAAGAAGGGGTCGGGGATGAGGTTTTCGATACCGGTGAGTTCGGAAAGGAATTCCAGGAAGGGCTGGGAATTCAGGAAATGCATAAAATGCAGGGTTTTATCGCCGAAGCGGTATTCACCTTTCGATGCCAGCTTGACCTGGTTGGGGTCATTGAATTTAAGGTCCGGGTTTTTTGTGAGGTCTGGAAATTCATTCAGCACCTCTTTTAATTTTTCCGGTATAAAAAAGTTATCAAAGTAGATATTGGGGAAAGGATCTGCGGTTTGGTACGTATCCTTCTTTTCTTTTGCGAAGGCCTTC